>Ga0172368_10007353_pt1 | contig 11523 bp, 8 predicted proteins | sample Lak11m_FD_114540 | JGI IMG/M metagenome (GOLD analysis project Ga0172368, IMG submission 114540) | Freshwater microbial communities from Kabuno Bay, South-Kivu, Congo - kab_022012_11m | ecosystem: Environmental > Aquatic > Freshwater > Lake | place: Democratic Republic of the Congo: South-Kivu...
CAGATCACGCGTATTTATCACCTGATTGGCAGTAGGGGCTGTAATTGTTACTTTTGGCAGATTTGATACGGTGGTTGATCCATCATCATATTCTGTTGGTAATTGTTCACTAATAATATTTTGTTTTTGCGCCCATTCAGCTACGCCTTGTTCCCAACCAGCAAATTGTGGGTCTGTTATTGGGTCAATTGGCGCTGGGCCGTTCATATCATCTTTATTTAAATAGTATAAAATGTCGTGTGGTTGTTTGTAGGTTCTGGTTTCAATTAATTCAGATGGTGTTTGTGTCGTGGCTAGTTTTCCATTTAAGCGATTAATATTGACTGTTACCTCGCCAATCCCTTGGCCAATTAATATTGGTTTAATGTTTGTTGGATATGAATCCGGAGCAGTAAAAGTTTCTACTGGCTTGTCTTTTAGCGCGCGAACCATAAAATTATGCCAAATTGGCGCGGCAACTAAAACACCATCAGCGCCTCTTGTCATGGCCTTGTTATTATTGTTGCCTACCCAGACGCCAGCAACTAAAGAAGGGGTAAAGCCCATTGTCCAGCCATCGTGCCAATCATTAGTGGTTCCAGTTTTGGCAGCTACTGGTCTGTCTGGCAAAGTTAAGGGATTATTGGCTCCAAAAATATATGATCTGGCATTGTTATCAGACATAACATCTATTAATTGTCTAATAGGTTGCTGTTCTAGAACTCTAGTTTTTTCTGGATCGCTAAATTTTTCTATTGATTTGCCCTGCGCATCTTTTATTTCCAAAATTGCTGTATAAGGCACTGTTTCTCCTTCGTTAGCAAAAACTGTAAACGCGTGAACGTGTTCTAAAAGTTTTACTTCTGCGCCGCCTAATACTAAAGCTAAACCAAAGCGACTGCGGTCGTTTAATGTGGTATAACCTAATTTTTGGGCGGTTTCTAAAACAGTATCAATACCTGTTAAGTACAACACTTTTACGGCCGGAATGTTTAAAGAACCTGCCAAGGCTTGGCGAATTGTAACCAATCCCCTTTCTTTTAGATCGTAATCATGAGGCGTGAAGTCTTTTAAGTCTGTTTTAAAAATTGTTGTTGTGTCATAAAGTTTTGTGTCTGGTGTTAAGCCTTTTGCAAAACCTGTTACATAAACAATTGGTTTAAAAGATGAACCTGGCTGTCTTTTACTCAAGGCAACATTTACTTGACCATCAATTTTGTCATTATTAAAATCACGGGACCCAACCATAGATAAAATTTGGCCGGTTTTTGGATCCATTGCAACCAAAGCTGCATTGTTGGCATTATATTTTGTTTCATTTTTTTCCGCGCCATTTTTTATTTCTTCTTCGGCAATTTTTTGCATGTCATAATCCAAGGTTGTAATAACTTGCAGTCCTCCTTCGTCTACTGTTTTTTCGCCATATTTTTCTGATAATAATTCCTTTACATACATAACAAAATGAGGAGCTACTGCTAACCCATTATTGCGGCTGATTTTTATTTCATCTTTTTTAGCTGCCTCAGCAAGTTCTAGGGTTATGTGTTTTGTTTCCACTAACAAATCTAAAGTAAAGTCGCGGCGAATTTTTAATTGATCTAAATTATTCATGTATCTGGAAGGCGCTTGAATCATAGATGCTAAAGTAGCTGCTTCAGATAATGTTAATTCTTTAGCTGGTTTTCCAAAGTAACTTTGTGAAGAAGCTTCTATTCCATAATTAGTGGAACCATATGGAATTTCATTTAAGTACATTTTTAAAATTTCATCTTTAGAATATTTTCTTTCAATTTCTAAAGCCAAAATTGCTTCCTTAATTTTTCTGGCAATTGATCTTTCATTTGTTAAGATGGCATTTTTAACAAATTGTTGAGTTAATGTAGAAGCTCCGCCACGACCAGATTGAAGATGTAAAATATTGGCAATACCAGCGCGAAGAATTGATAGCCAAGCTACCCCACTGTGTTCATAAAAATTTTTATCTTCTAAAACAATTGTAGCCCATCTAGCATATTCGGGAATGTCATTTAATTCAATTAATGTTCGGCGTCTATCACCAAAAACTTCATAAAGTAAATGCTCTCCAGTGCGGTCATAAATTTTGGTGCTTTGATTTACTTGTCTTTCAATTAGTTTGTCTGGACTAGGTAAATCTTGCGCTGCCCAAGCAAAAAGTCCAATGGCGCTAAGTAAACCAAATACACCTAGGCCAGCTAATATTAGTAAAAGTTTTTTCATAAATATTTATATTATTTTTAATATGATTATGTTTATTTTAGCAAGAAAAAGGGAGTTATGTCTATACTAAAAAGTTTAATTTTTGCAACAGGGACTTTCTGATTAAATTTTAAAAAACCATCTCGCAGGCCAAGCGGGAATGGTGTCCCGCCAGCTGGCGGGACGAGCGCGGCCGAGAGTGAGCGCAATTTTCTCGCAGGGAAAATTGATAGCGTGTTTTAAAAAATTTTAAGCAGAAAGTTTAGATGAAGGCGAGTTCCGCAGCAAAAAAATTTATATCTTTCTACAAAGATACTATGTAAGTATTAACGAAAAAACCAACGGTTAAGGTTGGTTTTGGTTGAAGGTTATTGAAAAAAAAGTTAGCGCATTAGCATTAAAGCCGCAAAGGAAAAAGGCCTAGATTCTAAGAGACAGCTTGGTTCGTCTGTTAGCAATGCCTTTTCTAGCAAGCAATGCGGACAGGTAGAAATATTAGCCTTTGCTATCTTTTGTTTAAGATCGGCACATCCTCCTGAAAATTCGGCTCGCTTAAGAGCTATGAATAGAGGCGCATGTCTTTTACAAAGAGCTAGAATAGTTTGTGGACCGCCAAATCTATTCTGATAATAAAATTCCCTTCTTCTTTGAATGCATGTTGGAGTTAGCCGCAATGCGTGCCATAGTTTAAACAAATCAGCTGTGTCGCGATCAAGAACCGCCGACATGAACCACCTCCAAGCGTTTGTTATTAAGTATCCTAGTAAAAAAAGTGAAAAATGTCAAGGTTGTTTTAGGAGGTGGCGACTATTGACAAAAACCCCAAAAAGTGATATAGTATTGCATCAGACCCTTAATCAGGGTCTTTTGATTAAAATTATGAACAAACTATATAGCTTAAAACTTGAAATTCAGCATAAATTAGCCATTTTTTTGGTAGTTTTGTCCATTTTAGGCTCAAATATACCGCAGGTGGTTAAAGCTGAATCTTCTTTAGATAGCCATTGGGCTTATGGAACATCTGTTGAAATTGGTTTGCCAACTGCTCAAGATAGACAGCCTAGAAAGATAGTAACAGTGTTAGCTACGGCTTATTCTAGTACAATAGATCAAACTGATGATACTCCATTTGAAACCGCTAATGGTATGCATGTTTATGACGGCCTAGTGGCTGCTAATTGGTTGCCTTTTGGCACAAGAGTGAAATTTCCTGATTTGTACGGCGATAAAATTTTTACGGTTAACGATAGAATGAATGCTAAATATACTCACACGAATGTAGATATTTGGATGAATGCGCCACGCCAGGTGGTTAATGAGTTTGCGGCTAAAAGAATTAAAATGGAAATCTATTAAAAATAGAATTAAAGTCTCTCTTAATTGAGAGGCTTTTTTGTTGTGGGTAGTGTTGACAGAATTTGCAAATTTGTTAGTCTGATTATAGGCAACAATGCCAAAGTATCTTCTTTAACAAACCAACCAAAGAGGCGGTCATGAGTGATTATGAGAAATCGTTTAGTTCTTTGATGCTTCAAGCTATCGCAAGGATTGTGCAACAGAGGGGTTTGACTACTACCCAAGTATTAGAACGACTTCTTTTTCTTGAGTCTCCTGCGGGTGTTGATACTCTTACTCAGGTTGCAGAATTAAGTCTTGGTTTAAAGTCATCGTCAACCGGAGTTGATTTGTCGTCCGTGGCAGCCGCACCCGCCGCCGTCGCAGTCAAGATCCTCAACCTCCTCGGCAGCGTCCGCATCCCCTTCGCGGGTCGGTTTGCTGCCAGCGAGCACTTCGTGGTCAATACCAAGGCGTCGGCTGTCGCGAAGGTTTCCTACCTCAGCGACAACTTCAAGGAATGGTTCATGACCAAGGTGGAAGGTGGGCCTGGTGTTTCCAACTTCTCCTACTGCGAGTTGCTCAAGAACTCGGTAGACGCACCCATCCTGGCTGCGCTGCGTGAACAGTTTGGTGAAGGCAAGGAAGAGACGACTCTCGCGGCCATCTGGCACCTCATGTGCCAGCAGAAGAATGGCGAAGCTGGCGTGCTTCTCACCAATGGCTACACCAACATCTTCTACGTGTTGGACGGGAACGGGGTGCTGCGTACCGTGAGCGTCGGCTGGAACGGTGATGGCTGGAACGTCTACGCCTATGCGGTCACGTATCCGGATGGTTGGTACGCTGGCGACCGAGTGTTCTCGCAGAATTCTTGAGCCATCAATCACTTTAACCCCTAACCCTTAGTTCTTTGACACTTTGTTTCTTTAACCCTTAGACCACTACCTCAAAAGCACAACGCTGGCGGGGTAGTGGTCTTCTTTTTTATATTAAGTTTATCTGCTATAATCTAGCATATGTTTAAAAAAATCTTAGACTTTATTAAGTCATCTAAAAAACAATTTTTATTTTATTCCTTAATAGGCTCAAGCGCCTTTGTTTTAGATATGAGCTCTATGATTTTATTAAAAGAATGGATTAATCTAAGGCCTTTTGTAGCTGTGATTATTAATCAAATATTTATTTTAAACTACGTTTTTTTTCTTAATAAACATTTTTCATTTAAAAGCAAAGGTAAAACAATCACCAGTATGCAGCGTTTTTATTTGTTAAGCGCTTGGAATTATATTTTTGTTATTGTTTGGATGTATTCTTTTACAGAAAATTGGCATTTTAACTATGTAATTGTTAGATTAGTAGGAGTTTTGATTGCAGTTTGTTGGAATTTCTTTTTGTATAAGTATTGGATATATAAGGTGGAACCTGTTTTTGTGACTGAATAAGTATAAATATCTATTTAATTTGTCATTGTTAACTACATGGGCAAAAAATATTCTGTTAATCAGGAATTTTTTAATAGATGGTCACATGCAATGGCTTATATTTTGGGTTTTATATATGCAGACGGAAGCTTAGAAGATTCTCCCAGTATAAGGGGTAAATACATACGTTTTACCAGTACTGACAAAATTTTATTAGAGCAGATAAAAAATGCATTACAATCTAAACATAGTATTGTTACAATTTTACCAAAATCACCTAGTTATAAAGAAAAGTACTTATTGAGAATTGGTAGTTTGCAAATTTTTGATGCATTATTAAGGTTGGGTTTATATCCTAAAAAATCTTTAACTATTAGATTACCCGTGATCCCAGATATTTTTTTAGCTGATTTTGTTCGTGGTTATTTTGATGGCGACGGTTGTGTGTTTTTAGAAACTAAAGCAGGTTTAAGACAAAGGGAGATTATTAAAAGACTGAGTATTATTTTTACAAGTGGTAGTAAGATGTTTTTAGAAGATCTTATCAAAAAACTTAGGGAAATAATTTTATTAAAGCAAGACAAGGTTTATAATAGTCATCGGTCATTTCAATTGAGATTTGCTACGGCAGACAGTTTGCTTTTGTTCAAATTTTTATATAGAGGAATAGAATCAAAACTTTATTTAGATAGAAAATTCGCTATTTTTAGAAAATATTTTCTAAAACGCAAATGTAAACTTGACTTTTATGTAGAAAACATATTAAAATATGCCTAATTATGGCCACGTGGTGAAGTAGCTAACACTGCGGTCTGCAAAACCGCTATTCGTGGGTGCAAGTCCCACCGTGGCCTCCAAGTAAACTGCTTTAGGGCAGTTTTTTGTTATTTTGGTCTTGCAAAAAAGGCTAAATAAGGATAAAATAAGTAAAATCTTATGAAAAAATTTATAATAATTGATGGCAATGCTTTGGTGCATAGGGCGTTTCATGCTATTCCACCAATGACCAACAAAGAAGGCAAAATGCTTAATGCTGTTTATGGCTTTACCAGCATTCTTTTGCGTATTTTTAAGGAATTAGAACCAACCTACTTGGCCGTAACTTTTGATTTGGCTGCCCAAACCTTTAGACATAAGGAATATAAGGAATATAAGGCTCAACGTGCTAAACAACCAGAAGAACTATATGCGCAAATGACAGAGATTAAAGAATTATTGCGCGCTATGCAGATTTCTATTTATGAAAAAGAAGGTTATGAGGCTGATGATTTAATTGCTACATTGGCAACTAAGGTTGATGGAACAGTGGAAAAAATTATTGCCACTGGGGATATGGATACCTTGCAATTGGTTAATGAGCATACAAAAATTTATACGTTAAAAAAAGGCGTGGCGGATATTGCTATTTATGATATAAAAGCAGTAATAGATAGATACGGTTTAAAACCAGAACAGATGATTGATTACAAAGCTTTACGCGGCGACCCTAGTGACAATATTGTTGGGGTAAAAGGTATTGGTGAAAAAAATGCAGCTGAATTATTAAAACATTTTGGCACATTAGAAAATTTATTTGAACAATTAGAAAGTGGCAAGTCAGATAAAATTTTTAAAATTTCAGATTCCGTAAAGAAAAAATTAATTGATGGAAAAAAGGAAGCAATGTTTAGCAAACATTTAGTTGTTCTTGTTAAAGACGTGCTTTTTCAATTTGAATTAAAAGATTGTTTAGTAGGAAATTATAATACAGATGCAGCAAGAGAACTTTTAACCAAGTGGGAATTTGGTTCTCTTTTAAAGAGATTAAATGCCTCTAGTGGTAATGTAGTTGAAGAAGTTGCAAAAGAAAGTAGTACAAAGAAAAAAGTAACTTTAGTAGAAATTAAAAAAGCAGAAGAAATAGAAAAATTAAATAAAGAACTTTCTAGTGCAAAAAATATTTCCCTTTTTTTATCTGATGATAATGAGAATGGTTTAAAAGCAAAATTATTTGGAATGGCCTTAAACATTGAGAATGAAAAAAGTTATTATGCGCCAGGTGGTTTGGTAAAAAAAATAAAAATCAAAGAAGGCCAGATGATTTTTGGTCATGATTTAAAGCGAAATTTAGAGATTTTAAAAAGAAATGATTTTAAAGCGCAAGGCTTGCTAATGGATATAATGATAATGGATTATTTACTAGATCCAGGTACCAGAAGCCATGATTTAAAGAATTTAGAACTTAGATATTTAGAAAAAACATTACCAGAAACAGATCAGGCAAGTTTATTTGGAGTAGATAGTAAAACAATTGTAGAACGCGCCAACGACATTTTTTTAATTGGTGAAAAGTTAGTAGCTGAATTAAAAAATAAAGGATTTTTAAATTTGTATGAAAAATTGGAAGAGCCTTTAATTAAAGTATTACAAGAAATGGAAGAAGCTGGTATTAAAGTTGATGTAGATTATTTAAAAGTTTTATCAGAAAAAATACATAAACAAATTAAAAGTGTAGAAGAAAAAATTTATAAAGAAGCAGGAGAAGAATTTAATATTGCTTCGCCTCAGCAAGTAAAAAATATTTTGTTTGATAAATTAGAAATATCTGTAAAAGGAATTAGAAAAGGAAAAACTGGTTTATCAACTGCCGCTTCAGAATTAGAAAAAATGCGGGGCATGCATCCAATTATTGATTTAATTTTTGAATATAGGGAACTAGCTAAATTACAAAATACTTATGTGGATGTTTTACCAACATTAATTTTTGCAGATGATAAAAGAATCCATACAACCTACAATCAAGCTGTAACCTCTACTGGTAGATTGTCTTCATCAAATCCAAATTTGCAAAATATTCCAATTAAAAGTGAATTAGGAGCAGAAACAAGAAAATGTTTTGTGGCAGAAAAAGGATATAAATTGTTAAGTTTGGATTATTCACAAATTGAATTGCGTGTGGTTGCTTCCCTATCTAATGACGCGGGAATGATTAAGGCTTTTAAAGATAACCAAGATATTCATACAATTACAGCCGCTAAAGTGCAAGGAATTAGTGAAGCTGAGGTTACAAAAGCTATGAGAAGCGCTGCTAAAGCTATTAATTTTGGTATTATTTATGGTATTGGGCCACAAGGGTTAGCAGAGGGCGCGGGAATTTCTTTTTATGAGGCTAAAGAGTTTATTGCTAAGTATTTTGAGGCTTTTCCAGATGTAAAAAAGTATTTAGATGAAACGCGTGCGCTTGCGCACTCTTTAGGCTATGTAGAAACATTGCTAGGGCGTAGAAGATACTTACCAGATTTAGCTAGCCATATGGTTCAGGTTAAAAACGCCGCAGAACGTATGGCTATTAATGCGCCTGTTCAGGGAACAGCGGCAGATTTATTAAAAATGGCCATGATTAAGGTAGCTGATACACTGAAGGATGAAAAAGAAAATATTAAAATGTTATTGCAGGTGCATGATGAATTAGTTTTTGAGGTAAAAGAAAATATGGTAGAGAAATTTGCAGAAATTGTTAATAAAATAATGGAAAATGTTATAAAATTGCGTGTGCCAATAAAAGTAGATGCCAAAGTGGGAAATAATTGGGGCGAAATGGAAAAAATTTAATTATGTTTATACTATTGTACGGGCCAGATACTTACAGAAGCCAGCAGCAATTAAAAAAATCCATAGAGGATTTTAAATTGCAAAGAGATCCTAGCGGAATTAACTCTGTTATTTTTGAAGGCGAAAAAATAGAAGGATCACAAGTTTTGGAAGCCATGGTTGCCTCCCCTTTTTTAGGCGAGAAAAGATTGATTGTTATAAAAAATTTGTCGCAAAAAAATGATAAGGAATTTTTTAAAAAATTTTTGGAACTAGCTGAGGCGAATAAAATTCCTAGTACTAGCGTGGTTATTTTTTGGGAGGCTGATTTGGGAGAAAAAAAGTTACCAGAGTTTTTTGAGTTTTTAAAAAAACAGCAGTACTCAAAATATTTTGATAATTTAACTGGAGCGCAATTAGAAAATTGGATAAAAAAACAAATAGAAACGTCTGGTGTTAGCATAGAAAAGTTTGCTCTTGCGGCAATTGTAAATCATCCCCTATCTTCTGATATCCAAAGCTTATCCAATGAGTTAGATAAAATGGTTGCCTATACTAGCTCCTTAGATGATAAAAGTATTACCTTAAAAATTGTAAATATTTTTTTACCAAATGTTGTAGATAGTAATTCGTTTCATTTTTTAGATTCACTTTTGGCGCGTAATACTAAAGATGCAATTAAATTATTGCATGATCAATGGATTGATAATAATGCTGAGGCAGCTTTATTTGGCACATTAATTTGGCAGTTTAAAATTTTATTGGTGATTAAGGATTATACGCAATTGCATCCTGGCGTAACAACAGATGTGGTGGCAAAAAATTTAAAGCTCTCCCCTTTTGTAGTAAAAAAAGCAGTGGCAGTATTACGCAGTTTTGATTTTGAAAAATTAAAATCTATTTATCATAATTTATTAGAGATTGATATTAAGGTAAAAACAGGTGAAGGAAATTATAAGATGTTGCTAGATTTATTAGTTGCTAAAGTGTGTAGATAGCAGATAATAAAAAAAATAAATAAAAAATATGCCCCATTTGTATTGGGGCATATTTTTTAATTTAGTTTAATTCGGCTAATTCTTTTTTAGCTTTAACTAATTGTAACTGAAGTTGATCCGCGGCTGTTTCTTTTAGTCTTTCTATGTGTCTGTCAGCTGCTGCTGAAGAAATATTTGTTCTTAGGTCTTGTAGGTATCTTTGGTTTTCTCTAAGTAGTGATTTAAACGTGGCGGTTTCTGTAATTTGTTTGCTTAATTCTGATTGTAAAAAATCTGCTACTTTTTTTCTAGCCTCTGGATCGTGAATTAGATAGCTTTGTCCATCTTTGCTTAGTTTGGCCAAGCCGGCAGCTTTGTCCGCATCGTTTCTAATTTTTTCCAAATCAGTTTTTTCGGCTGATTCAATAATACGTACTCCAGCGCTAACGCCAATATGAATTGGTTCTTGCGGATCGTCTTTTCTTCTGTAGGTTATAGCTTCTAAAGAATCCACAACACGTTGCATTACATGATCAATTTCATTGGCAGGAACATTTAAAAATAATATTCCAAATTCATCACCGCCAAATCTGGCAATTAAGTCAGTTGGTCTAATATCTTTTCTTAAAGCTTCACCAACAGATTGTAAAACTTTGTCCCCTTCCTCATGTTCTGCTAATCCAAAATCATTAATAGTTTTAAATTTATCTACATCAAAATGCACAAAGATGTGCACTAAACGGTTTTCATGAGTTCTTTCTTTATTTTGTTCTTGAGCAAAAGTTTGAGCTTCATCTAAAGCTATGGCAAATGTTTTATCAAACCCAGCGCGGTTATAAATACCTGTTAAGTGATCAATACTGGCTTTTACCTCTATACCTTGAACGGTTGTAGAAAGTTCAATGGCTTCAGATCGCGCCATTTCTAATTCAATTGATCTTATCGCAGAATCTTCCGCAATTCTAATTAATTTTTCTAAAGTTGCTACATCAATATTTCCCTCTTTTTCAAATTGTGGATTGGCTTCTAATACCAATTCCACTAAATGCGTATACGCAGCTAAATAATAATTTACGTAGTTATCTTGGCTTAAATGTAATACTTCTGGCGTACGCAAATCTTTTGCGTGCTCAGTAGATAACGGCGTTGTTTTATCTATTAGCTGTCCAAAAATTATATGGCCCTCTCCATTTCTTGATCCTGCTTGTTCTGACATATTTTTATAACTAAAACCCCCAACTTTCGTTGAGGGTAAGATTTATTTGATAGAATTGATTGCCTTTAAAAGACGAGATTTCATTCTATTAGCAGTATTGGCTTTAAAAATATTTGTTTTGGCTGCTTTATCACAAGCTTTTTGCCATTCAACATTTAATTTAAGTGCTGCTTCCTTTTTTTTGTCTACAACAAGCTTTTTAATTCTTTTTTCTAAATTTTCAATTTTAGATTTAACAAGATTGTGTCTAAGTGTAATTTTCTTAGTTTGACGCAATGCTTTTATTGCTGAGGCTTTATTTGGCATAAAAATGAGCTAAAAAATTATATATTTGTTTTGAGAGCGAACAAACACTGTAATAACATTATAGCAGATTTAGCTTTAATTGTCAAGAATAGGCTTATCTAATTGTAATACATCTAGTTGTTTGTCTGTTCCAGTGATGTGCATTATGTCCTTATCTATCTTATTTAACTCTTTTGAAGCAGTGTTGTAGGAATTTACTGTTGTAGTTAGATTATTACCAAGTTTTTTAAAATAATCATCATAGGCTAAAATATGTTTACTTAACTCCCCTACATTTTTAACAATCCCTTTAATTGAATCTTCCATTTGCATTGCTCTTAGGCCTTGTAGAACTGTTTGTAAATAAGCTAAAAATGAAGTTGGCGAAACAATAATAACGTGTTTATCATTTGTGGCATATTCAATTAAATCCCGTGTATTAACCTTAACGGCACCAACTTGATTGATTAATAAATCATAGTAAATAGCCTCTGCTGGGATAAACATAAAGGCAAATTCC
>Ga0172368_10007357_pt1 | contig 11518 bp, 8 predicted proteins | sample Lak11m_FD_114540 | JGI IMG/M metagenome (GOLD analysis project Ga0172368, IMG submission 114540) | Freshwater microbial communities from Kabuno Bay, South-Kivu, Congo - kab_022012_11m | ecosystem: Environmental > Aquatic > Freshwater > Lake | place: Democratic Republic of the Congo: South-Kivu...
CCAGCACCTCGCGCGCACGCTCCGCCACCGCGGTGGAGACGACCAGCACGCCGACCTCGGCGTCGGCCGCGCCCCGCTCCACCGCGGCGACCGCGTCGTCGCCCTCGCCCACCACCTCGCCGCGCATGCCGGCGAAACGGAAGCCGATGACGAGGTCGCGCCCCCCGATGACGTGCATGCGCATCGCGGGCCGCCTATCCCAGCTTGTTCAGGATCATGAACGAGATGAGCAGGCCGTAGATGGCGGTGCCTTCCGCCAGCCCCACGTAGATGAGACTGCGTCCCAGCATCTCGGGCTTCTCGCTGATGGCGCCGATGCCCGCCGCGCCCGCGATGCCCACGCCGATGCCCGCGCCGATGCACGCCGCGCCCGTCGAGAGGCCCGCGCCCACGTAGCCGAGGCCCGTGCGGATTCCGGCCCCGATGAGATCCGGCCCCGCGGCGCCTGCCCGCGCGACGCCCTCCTGGGCGACGGCGCTGCCGGGCATGAGGAGCGCCCACAGCGCGAACACCGCGAGCGACGCCACGGCGAGCCCGTCCAGCGCGAGGATGCGCCGGGCGTTGCGCGCCATGGGTCCGGGCGTTGCGCCCGCCCCCTTCAGAGCCGTGAGGCGCACGCCGTACCCGACGGTCAGCGCCACTAGGCCCGTCGCCACCACTGCCGCCGCGAAAATGAAGCTCGACATCCCTCGGACCTCCGGGGCGCGCGGAGCACGGCTCCGCTACGCCTCCTCGTTCAGACTCACCGGGCGGAACGGAACGCCCGTCCCGCGGAAGAACTTGCTGAAGAACTCGTAGTACTCGAGACGCAGCGACTGGATGGTCACGACCAGACCCTCCAGCCCGATGATGAAGATGTTCCCGATCACGATGACGAGGCCCTTCAAGACGCCCGCCATGTGGCCGGGGCCGATCATGCCCGCCAGCAGGTAGACCACGGTGAAGAGCCCCGCGTGGTTCAGCGCGAAGGCGGCGAGGCGCACGAACGAGATGGTGTTCGACAGGTAGCCGATGACCGTCTCGAACAGCTCGAAGAACGCGCTCACGAGGAACTCGCCGGGGCTGCCCTCCAGCAGCCGCTTGCGCCTCTGCAGGGCGTGCCAGAGCGGCTCGCGGAAGAACATGAGCAGCATCGGCACGATCCAGAGCAGGATCACCGCCGCGGCAGAGACTTCTATTCCAATGATGACGAACGCCAGCAGCGTTCCCCAGTAGAACCAGATGCCCGCGGCGCCGTTCTTGCCGAAGAGCAGCTCGCCCCAGTCGCGGTTGCGCACGGTGTTGGCGATGTTCACCGCCAGGCCCAGCGTCATGAACGCCACGCCGAACACGGCCGTGTGCACGAGGAACGCCATCGTGTCTTCCATCGGCTTGAGCCAGATGGGGTGGTGCGTCAGGTCCAGACCGAAAGCGTCGCCGTAGAGCAGGCCGAACACCATGGACGAGCCGCCGCAGAGCATCACGATGATCGACTCGGTGCGCAGCGCGGCGATCCTCCAGCGCGCGAGCATGCCCAGCAGCAGCAGGATGCCGCCCTGCCCGAAGTCGCCGAACATCATGCCGAACATCGTCACGAACGAAACCGCGACGATGGGCGTGGGGTCGGCCTCGCCGTAGGCGGGCCGGCCGTACATGTTCACCAGCGCCTCGAAGGGCTGCAGCAGCCAGTGGTTGCGCAGCCGGGTAGGCACCGGCGGCTGTTTCGGTCCCTTGTGGCCCTCCGCCTCCCCGTGTCCGTGCCCGTTCTCGCCGGGCCTCACGGACTCGACCTCGACGACCGCCGCGCCGCGGGTGTGGCGCGACACGATGGACGCGGCCTGCTCGACGTGCTCCTGCGGAATCCACGCGGAAAAGAGCCTCGCGCGTCCCGAGCACGCCGCCAGCCGCTCCAGGTCCGCCACGCGCCGCGTCGCGCGGAGCTGCCAGGCCAGGCCCGACAGGCGCCGGCGGTGGCGCACCGCGATCTCCTCGCGCTCCAGGGAGAGCTTGCGCGCCTCCAGGTCGAGCACCGCCTCCTCGTCGTCGAGCTGTTTCAGGGCCTCCGCGGGGATGCCGGCAGCGCCCTCGGGCAGCGCGACGCGCTCGGCGAACACCGCCGCGAGCGCCGACTCCACCACCGACGCCTCGGAGCGCGGCCACGCCATGAGCGCCACGGGCCGCCGATCTACAAGGCCGCCCAGGGGCAGCAGCAGCACGGGGCGTCCTTCGACCGCCTGGCGCAGGCGCGCCAGGCCCTCGGGCGAGACGCGCACGTAGACGATTTCGACGTAGCGCAGCGAGCGCAGGCGCGCCACGTCCACCGGCAGATCCTTGAGCGATCGCAGCGCGCGCTGCGCCGAGCGCAGGTTGGCCGCGGCCGAGCGCAGCGCCGCCTCGCGCTGCTCGACCGAGCGCAGAGCGGCTTCCGCCTGTGAAAGCTCTTTCTCCGCGGCGTCCAGCGCCGCGGCGTCCGACAGCAGCCTCAGCTCGCCGTCGGCCGCGGGCGCGACGCGCAGCGCCGCCGCGAGATCGCCCGCGCGCTTGGCAAGAGTGGAAACCCTGGGCAGCAGGTCGCCGGACTCCAGCGGCCGCAGCTTCGCCTCCTCCCACTCGGGAAGCGTCTGCGGCGCGAGCACCTCCGCCTCGCCCAGGTCCGCGAGCCCGGCCAGGACCGCCGGAAGGTCGCGGTCCAGCACCAGGCCGCGCAGGCGCGCCATCGGGACGACGCTCATGACGGCCACCCCGGAACCTGGCGCCCCATCGCCGCGCGGTCGACGCCGTAGTGGAGGCACTCCGCGAGCGCGCCCACGTCGCGCACCTCGCGGTCCACGATCCACAGGAACGCGACGACCTGCCCGAGCCCCGTGCGCGAACCCGCACGCATGGCCCGCGCCTCGCGCCACAGCAGCCGCGCCCCGCGCACCTCGACGAGGTCGGGCACGAGCGTGCGATCCTCTTCCAGCATCGAAGCGTAGGGACCGGCGGCCAGCACCGACGCGAATGCCGCCGGATCCGCCGCCTCGCACAGCGCCCGGCGCCCCTGCGCCGCGAGCCTGCGTCCGAACGGGGGCATCGCGGGCAGAATCTCGTCGGGGCGCAGACCGTACAGGTGCCGCGCGCGGAAGGCCCATAGCACGCTCAGCACGTCCGCTTCCGTGCCCAGCAGAGACCTGACGCCTTCCCGATCCGCTCCTGCAAGGCGACCTGCGGCGAACCAGCAGGACGAGAGCTGCAGGTGGTCGAGCGCGCGCTCCAGCGGAAACACCGAGCCCGCCTGCTCCGCGGCCGGCAGCGCGTCGGCGAGCACGCGCTGGAAGGGCGTCCCGGCAAGGCCCGCCACGAGATCCGCCACGCTCGCCGCCTCGCGCAGCCGGCGCACGGGCACCGTCGCGGCGGTGCCCAGATCGCACAGGAACGGCGGCGGCAGCGTCTCGCCCGCCTTCGCGCGCAGCAGACGGCGCAGCGTGCGCTTGAGGTTCTCCGTCTCGAAGCGGCGCAGAAGAGTCTTCACGAAGTTGCGGGGCTCGGCGCTCGTGAAAGGCAGCAGTTTCAGGAGATCCGCGGCAGGCTTGGGCTGGAGGGCGCGCTCGAGCGCGACACGGTCGACGCGCGCGCCGGGCGCCTCGCCGAGCTTCGCTAGCCAAGGGACGTAGGAGGGGTAGGCGCGGAGGCCCTGCACGAGCGCTTCGACGCCCGCCGCTTCGGACAGCCTGCGCAGACCATCGGGCCCCGCCGTGCCGGAGAGGCACGCGTCGATGCGGGCGTAGAGACCGAAGGGCGGGACCATCGGCGCCTCAGGGGGCTCGGGCCGGGACGCGCCCGGCCTCTCGGGGCTCGATGCACGGCCGGCCGCGCCCCCTGCGCGGGCCGGTCAGGTCTTGGGGACGACCATCCGGACGAGCGTCTCGGCGAGCGCGCTCTTGCGCTCCTCGAAACGCCGCCGCAGCGCGGCGACCTCGTTGTCGCCCGCTGCGCCGATGCGCTTCTCCTCCTCCGCTGCCTGCTCGCGCGCCGCGCCCGCGACGGCCGCTTCCGACTGCTCGGACTCGGCGCGACGCGCCCGCCGATAGGCCTCGACTTCCTCGACGGCCTTGCGCCGCAGGGAATCGGCTTCCCCCCGCGCCGCGTCCACGACGCGCTGTGCTTCGGCTTCGGCCGCGAGCAGATCTTCGAGTAGCTCTTTCATTGGCCCGCACTTCTTGCACTTCCGCGCCGGCCTGTCAACCGGGCGTTCGTCCCTGGACGCACGGGAGGGGTGAACGCCGGTTCAGCCAACAACGGTGCGGAAGGGAGAATGCAGGGGCAGGGAAGGTCAGTTCGTGCGGTCGTCGCATCCGCCCAGCTCGTTGCGGGTCTTCTGGACACTGTTGATCTCGCGCCAGGTGATCTGCGGGCCGGACACGACGATGTCGGCGACCTCCCACATGTCGCGCTGCGTCAACTGGCGGGTGAACTCGTGGGCGGGGGTCGTCGCGTGGTTCAGGAAGATGCGCAGCGTCGCGACGGCGGGCCCCTGGTCCGAGCGGTTGCGGTGCGCGCAGTAGTAGTTCACGCCCACGCGGAACGTGCCGTCGAAGGGGGCGTCGTGGTTGATGTTCTCCATGAGGTTGCTCTCGCCCAGGTCGTCCAGGTCGAGCGTCGGGTCGTTGCGCCGGTTCCCGTCGGGGCGCCCGCCGGGGCCCCAGTCCGGGTTCTCCTCGAAATTCGAGTAGAAGAGGTCGGTCTGGCGGATTTCGTCGAACCAGCTCCCGCCCGGCTCGCGGTAGTGCAGATCCACGTCGGCGTGCTTCACCGTCCAGGTGAGCTGCAGGTGGACGGCGCCGCGCGGCACGACGTTCACGTTCACGGTGCTCTCGGCGGAGCGGCATCCGTTCGGGTCGACGACGGCGAGCCCCACCGTGAACACGCCCGCGGCGTCGGCCACGAAGGTCGGACGGGCCACGGCGCCGTTGAGCGTCGCGCCGCTGCCCGCGGGCCGCGACACGAAGCGCCAGTCGTATTTCAGCGTCCCGCCGGGCGGATTCGTGTGCGAGCCGCTGCCGTCCAGACGCACCATCGCCAGCGGCTCGACCGTCTGGTCGGCACCCGCGAGGGCCGCGGGCACGCGCAGATCCACGCCGCACACGGGCTCGACCTTCACGCCCGCGCCCGCCAGGGGCAGATCCAGCGCGTCGGGATCGCCGTCCGTGCGCAGCGTGAGCGTGTTCTGCACCGCACCTTCGGCTTCGGGCGCGAACACGACCGCGAACTCTGCGCTCGCGCCCGCTGCGATGGTTTCCGGCGGCTGTGCGAAACCGAACGCACCCGGCGCGGACTCCACGCGCACGATGGCGACCGGCGAGGTGCCGGCGTTCGTCAGCACGACGTGGCGGACGGCCTGGTCGCCCAGCGTGACCGCCCCGAAGTCGATGTTCGAGGGATCGGCCAGGAGACGTCCGTGTGCGCCCGCCAGCCGCTCCTCGCCGCAGTTGCAGCCGCAAAGCAGCAGCACCGGCAGCAGGCGTCGGGCCAGGGGCGTCGAGGTCATCTGTCGGCTCCGGAGTCGGCCGCCCCGGGGAGGACGGCGTCGTGGTGTGTGCCCGCCGCCGCGGCGGACCTTCGATGCGGCCGGCGTGCGCCGGCGTTTCCGGTCGTCCGGAGTGCCCGGCATGGGACACCGGCTCCGAACGGTGCGGGATGGTGCGGGCGATGACGCGCCGTGTCAAGGCGCCGGTTGACGGATACGGGTCCGATGCCGCTAAAAGACAGCGCTGTCGTTCCGCCGGCCCGATGGCGGGGCGCACGGCGCGGGCCGGCGGCCCGGAACCGAACCGACTTTTCACCACGGAGCACACGGAGACCACGGAGGATCGGGAACAGGAGAGCCAGGAAAACTCCGTGGTCTCCGTGTGCTCCGTGGTTGAGTTGTTCCTGGCGGATTCCCCCTCCGCGCGACGACTCGCGGGAGCGGCAGTTCAGGGCGTTTCGCCTCGCACCAGGTCGGCGACGGTTTCGCGCTCGCGCACGAGGCGGAACGCGGCGCCGTCGACCAGGACCTCGGCCGCACGGGGTCGCGAGTTGTAGTTGGACGACATGGAGAAGCCGTACGCGCCCGCGGTGCGCAGGGCCACGAGGTCGCCGCTCTCCAGCACCGGCAGGTCGCGGCTGCGGGCGAGGAAGTCCGCGCTCTCGCACACGGGGCCCACGACGTCGGTGCGGCGGCGGGCGCGGCGCGGACGGCCCGCGGGCTCCACCTCGTGCCAGGCGTCGTAGAGCGCAGGGCGCAGCAGGTCGTTCATGCCGGCGTCCAGCACCGCGAAGTGCCTGCGTCCGGCCTGTTTCACGAGCGTCACGCGCGCCAGCAGAACGCCCGCGTTGGCCGCGATGACGCGCCCGGGCTCGAGCACCAGGACGCGGCCGGGCGAGCCGAGCACGCGCCGGAGCGCCGCGACATAGCGGGCGGGATCCGGTGGAGTTTCGCGGTGATACGCGACTCCGAGCCCGCCTCCGACGTCCAGGTAGCACAGGCGGTGGCCGTCGGACTCGAGGACGGTGGCCAGCTCGCGCATGCGCCGGGCGGCCTGCTCGAAGGGCGCAAGAGAGGTGATCTGCGATCCGATGTGGCAGTCGAGCCCGGCCACTTCCAGGTGAGGCAGCGACGCCGCCCTCCGGAACGCCGCCCGCGCCCGCGACCACGGGATGCCGAACTTCGTGCCGCGCCGACCCGTGGCGACGTGCGGGTGCGTGCGCGGGTCGACGTGCGGGTTGACACGCAGCGCCACGCGCGCCCTCACGCCGCGCGCCGCAGCGGCCGCGTCGAGCATCTCCAGCTCGGCTTCGCTCTCTACATTGAATAGAAGGATGTCGGCCCGCAGCGCGTCGTCCAGTTCGCGCGGCGTCTTGCCCGTGCCGCTGAAGACGATGCGCTCCGGCGGCGCGCCGGCGAGCAGCGCCCGTTGCAGCTCGCCGCCCGAGACGATGTCGAAGCCCAGCCCCTCCTCGCGCAGCAGGCGCAGCACCGCCAGATTCGGGCACGCCTTCACGGAGAAGCACGCGAGGTGCGGCACGCCGCGCAGGGGCCGCAGGAACACGCGCGCGTGGCGGCGCAGCGTCGCCGACGAGTAGACGAAGACCGGCGTGCCGACCTCGGCCGCGATGGCCGCCAGCGGCACGCCCTCGCACCAGAGGCCGTCGGCGCGGCGCCGGAAGTGGTTCAACGCGCCTCTCCGGGCGCGCAGCAGGCCTCCGGCGTGCCCGCGTCGGCCGGCTCCGCGGCGGGCGCGGCCGGCGGCGGCAGCCTCGGAGGACGCGGCGCTCCGCGCACGCCGCAGGCGGCGAGGAGGGCGGCGGCGAGGAGCGCGGGCCATCGACCCGCGGCGGCTCTCCCCCCCGGCCCCCCTCTCCTTTCGGACAAGAACAAGAGCGTCCGAAAGGCGAGGGGGGTGATCCGCAGTGCTGATCCGGTCGCTGTCGGCAGAGCGGCCTCCCCCCTCGCGTTTCGCGGAGAATCCCGACGCTCTTGTTCTTGTCGGGATTCGCAGCGAAACGAGAGGGGGGCCGGGGGGGAGAGCCCTTCCCGGCCGGACGGCCCCGCTCGCACGCCGCCGGTCACTTCGCCTGCCCCGCCAGACCCAGCTCGCGCTCCCACCGCGCCAGCTCGGCCGCGACGCGGCGCGGCGCGGGTCCGCCCTCCAGGTCGCGCCGCGCCACGCTCGCCTTCGGGTCCAGCGCCGCGCGCGCCCCCTCGTCCAGAAGCGGATGCGCCTGCGCCAGCTCTTCGTCCGTCAGGTCGTTCAGACGCCGCCCCGCCTCGCGGCAGCGGCGAACCAGCGCTCCGATCGTGCCGTGCGCCTCGCGGAAGGGCACCCCGCGCTCCACGAGGTAGTCGGCCAGGTCCGTCGTCACGAGCATCCCGTCCGTCACCGCGCGCAGCAGCAGATCCGTGCGGATCTGCATCGTCTCGACGACTCCTGCCATCACGTCGAACGAGTCGCACGTCGTGTCCACCGCGTCGAAGAGCGGCGCCTTGTCCTCCTGCAGATCCTTGTTGTACGCGAGCGGAAGGCCTTTCACGACGGCGAGCAGCGACGTCAGATCCCCGAGCACGCGCGCGGTCTTGCCGCGCACCAGCTCGGCGGCGTCGGGGTTGCGCTTGTGCGGCATGAGCGAAGAGCCCGTGCAGTAGGCGTCGTCCAGCTCGACGAAGTGGAACTCGGAGGTGCTCCAGAGGACGAGTTCCTCGGCGAGGCGCGAGAGCTGCGTCATGGCGACGGCGCACGCGGCGACGAACTCGGCGAGCGCGTCGCGGCTGCTAGTGGCGTCCATGGAGTTGCGCGAGGGGCGCGAAAACCCCAGTTCTTCCGCGACCATGGCGCGGTCCAGGGGCAGCGGCGACCCGGCGAGCGCCCCGGACCCGAGCGGACACTCGTCCGCGCGGGCGCGCGCGTCGGCCACGCGCCCCAGGTCGCGCGAGAACATCTCGACGTACGCGAGCAGGTGGTGCGCCAGGAGCACGGGCTGCGCGCGCTGCAGGTGCGTGTAGCCCGGCGCAAGAGCGCCTTCGTGCGCGCGGGCGCGCCGCACCAGGGCCCGCATGAGCCCGCGGATTGCGCCGTCGAGGCGAGGGGCGGCCTCGTGCAGCAGGTAGAGACGCTCGTCGGTGGCGACCTGGTCGTTGCGCGACCGGCCCGTGTGCAGCCGCCCCGCGGCGCGTCCGATGCGCCGCTGCAGCGAGCGCTCGACGTGCGTGTGGATGTCCTCGAGCACCGGGTCGAAGGGCATTTCGCCGCGATCGATCTCCTGCTCCACCTCGGCGAGCCCGCGGTCGATCTGCTGCGCGTCGGCGTCCGGGATGATGCCGGCCTTCGCAAGCATGCGCGCGTGGGCGCGCGAGCCGCGGATGTCGTGGCGGAAGAGGCGCCAGTCCGTGCCGATGGAGGCGTTGAAGCGCACGAGCAGCGGCGAGGCGGCGCCCGCGAGAGCGGCGCGGGAGACGGCCCCGGTGTCCGCGGGAGGCGCAGTCGGGCCGGCTTTCGGCTTTCGGCTCTCGGCTTTCGGAAGAACAGCAGTCCGCGCAGCCCCGGCGGGCTTGCTTGCGGCGCGTTTGCGTGTGGCCAAGGCGGGCTCCGTGGCCCGGAGGCGCGGCGGAAAGGATGCCTCCGGGGGTTCGCGGGGCGCGCACCCTAGCAGAGCGATGAGGCGATTTCACGCGGGACACGCGCCGGCCGCTCGCGCCGGACGGGCGTCCCGTGGTTCGGCAGGCTCACCATGAGCGACGCGCCGCGGCCGCCTCCTTGCTCGAACCGAGCCTGACGGGCGCGGCGCACGACGGGCACGCCCGTCCTACCAACTTCGGCCCACGGCTCGTTCGCGCCTGAATCCGCCCTCATCGCCCAACGCCCGCGGAGACGTCTCCCACAGGAACCTACACGAGCACCGCGACGCCCACGACCGCCGGCCGCGCGCCCGTTTCGCGCCGGAAGGCGCGCCGCACCCCGCGCTGCAGCGCCTCCTCGACGGCACCGCGCCGTGTCCGGTCCTCGGGCGCGAGCTGGTCCAGCGCCTCGCGGGCGCCCCGCAGCGCCTCGGCGTACAGCTCCGAGCCCGGCTCGCAGTGCGGCACGCCGCGCGACGACAGCTCGGGACCCGCGGTCGGCGAGCCCGTTTCGCGCGAGATCGCGACCCAGGCGACCACCACCCCCCGATCCGAGAGCTGGTCGCGCTCGGCGAGAATCTGCGCCGGCACCTCCCCGCCGCCGCGCGCGTCCAGCCAGACGCGCCCCGAAGGGACCGCCTGCGCCATGCGCGCGTCGCCCGACTCGAGCTGCAGCACCTCGCCGTCCTCCAGCACGAACACATCCGAGGCGGAAAGCCCCATGCCCATGGCCGTGCGCGCGTGCGCCTGCATCATGCGCACGTCGCCGTGGACGGGCACGAAGCAGCGCGGGCGCACCGCGTCCAGCATGATGCGCTGCTCGTCCGCCTGTGCATGGCCGCTCGCGTGAATCGGGTCCAGCGCCTTCTCGACGATGCGCGCCCCCAGACGCGCCAGACGGTTGGACACGTCGGCGATCGCCATCTCGTTGCCGGGAATCGACCGCGAGGAAAACACGACCACGTCGCCGGGCTCGACCCGCACGGACGCGGCCCCGCCCGCCGCCAGCCGCGCCAGCGCGCTGCCCGGCTCGCCCTGCGCGCCGGTCGCCAGCACCAGAAGCCCGCGCGGCGGCACGCCCGCCGCCTGCTCGGGGTCGAGACGCACGCCCGGGGGCTCGCGGAAGATCCCGGCTTCGGACGCCAGCCGGACGTTGCGCCCCAGCCCGTGCCCCAGCAGCACCGCGCGCCGCCCCAGCGCCGCCGCCGTCTCCATGAGCCGCTGCACCCGATGGATGTTGGAGGCGAAAAGCGCAATGAATACGCGACCTTGCGCCTCCCGCACGACGCGCTCCAGCGTGCGGGCCACCTGCGCCTCGCCCACCGAAAAGCCCTCGCGCTCGGAGTTCGTGCTGTCGGACAGCAGCAGAGAAACGCCGGCCCGCCCCAGCTCGCAGAAGCGCGCGAGGTCCAGCCGCTCGCCGTCCAGCGGCGCGTGGTCGATCTTGAAGTCGCCCGTGTGGACGACCGTGCCCTCGCCCGTCTCGACGGCGAAGGCGCACCCGTCCGGGATGGAATGCGTCACCCGCAGCGGCTCGGCCAGGAACGGACCGGCCTCGAAGGGCACGCGCGGCGTCACCTCGCGCAAGTCCGCCCGCAGATCGTGCTCCGCGAGACGTTCGCGCACCAGCGCCAGCGTGAAGCGCGTGCCGAAGACGGGCACCGGGAACTCGCGCAGCAGCGACGCGAGCCCTCCGACGTGGTCCTCGTGCCCGTGCGTCAGCAGCACCGCGTCCAGCCCGCCCGCCTCGCGCAGGTAGCGCCGGTCCGGCACCGCCACCTCCACGCCCGGCACCCGGTCGTTCGGGAAGAGCACCCCGAAGTCCACCAGCACGCGCCGGCCGCCCTCCTCCAGCACCAGCGCGTTCATGCCCACTTCACCCAGACCGCCCAGCGGAATCACGCGCAGGCTCATGGGCGGGAAGAATAGCGGCGGTTGGACGGGCCCACCATGAGCGCGGCGTGCGGCCATGGTTCGACCGGCTCGCCACGAGCGCGCCGCCGCCCCGCGTGCGGCCGGGAGGCCGCCGACTGCGCCCGTCTCCCGTTGATTCGCCCGCCCGGGCACGGTACACGCCGCGCGCCATGACGGATGCCGCCCCGCCCTCCGAGGCCGACCGAATCGCGACGGAAGCCCGCCGGCGCCGGACCTTCGCGATCATCTCGCACCCCGACGCCGGCAAGACGACGCTCACCGAGAAACTGCTGCTCTACGGAGGCGCCATCCACCTCGCCGGCAGCGTGAAGGCCCGCCGCGCCGCCCGCCACGCCACCAGCGACTGGATGGAGCTGGAAAAGCAGCGCGGCATCTCCGTCACCACCAGCGTCCTGTCGTTTCCGTACGGCGGCTGCCAGGTCAACCTGCTCGACACCCCCGGCCACAAGGACTTCTCCGAGGACACCTACC
>Ga0172368_10007358_pt1 | contig 11515 bp, 8 predicted proteins | sample Lak11m_FD_114540 | JGI IMG/M metagenome (GOLD analysis project Ga0172368, IMG submission 114540) | Freshwater microbial communities from Kabuno Bay, South-Kivu, Congo - kab_022012_11m | ecosystem: Environmental > Aquatic > Freshwater > Lake | place: Democratic Republic of the Congo: South-Kivu...
AAGAATTTTTTGTCGTTCTTGCACAGTCATTTCTAAAATTTTGCCGTCATCTTGTAATTGCTTGCACAGCGGCAACACTTTTTCTACCGCGCCTTTGCAATATAAAACGACACCTTTAGGCGTTTGATGAATCGTTGAAAGCCGCTTGCGGTCTGTATCGAAAGCAACTTCGTTGATTTTTGGATAAGTGATTTTTTCGCCTAAACAGGTTTTTCCCATGTGAACGAGCGCGATTTCCATCGGGTCGCCAAAGGCTTGAAATTTTCCATCGTCTACCGTTTCTTTCAAGCTTTGACACAACAGCGCGGCTTCAAAAAAACGCCGCTGACTTTGTATCAATTCAGGTTCGCGTTGCAGCTGAATTGGGGTAAAAAATCGGTCTTGTAAATAAATTGAACGAACCGACATTTTATTTTGCGTGAGTGTTCCCGTTTTATCGGTGCAAATCACGGTCGCGCTGCCTAACGCTTCCACCGAAGGCAAATGCCGAATCAGTGCGTTGCGTTTTGCCATTCGTTGCGTTGCCATTGCTAGCGAAAGCGTGACAGTTGGCAATAAACCTTCTGGCACATTCGCAACGATAATGCCAATCGCAAACATGAAATTTGCCCAAAATGACAAACCCACGCTGTGACCGACAATGAAAAATATCACGCCTAGCGATACCGCTAAAATTGCAATAATGCGGCTCAAACGTAGAATTTCGCGTTGCAATGGGGATTCGGTTTTTACAGAGATTTGCGTTAAATGCGCGATTTTGCCAAATTCGGTGTGCATCCCTGTGGCAAAAACTAATGCCCTGCCCTCACCTGAAACAATCGATGTGCCTGCTAAAAGTGTGTTGCGCGAGTGTTCTAAACTTTCTTCATTTGATGGCACACTGTCACGCGCTTGCGGCAATGATTCACCTGTCACGGTTGCGTTATTCACGCGCAACGAAAACGCCTCAAGAACGCGACAATCAGCAGGAACATTATCGCCTTCTTGCAAAACTAAAATATCACCAGGCACGATTTGCGCGGCGAGAATTTGTTTAATTTGATTATCACGCAACACTTTGACGTAGTTAGGAAGTAACTTTTGCAACGCACCAATTGCCCGTTCGGCGCGGTATTGTTGCCAAAATGAAAACAACCCGTTAATTAAGATTACGCCTAAAATCGCGTAGCCCAGCATTTGCATGCCTTCGCCTGGTTGCTGAGATTCAGCATAAAACGCAAGTCCCGCTGCGAGCCACAGAATCAACGCAAAAAAATGAATAAACTCTTTGATAAAACGTAAAATTAACGATTCGCCGCACACTTCATCAATTTGATTTTTACCATATTCTTTTAAGCGGTATTCAACTTCGGCTGCCGTTAAACCGCTATGGCGCGAATGCAAACTGGCTAGCGCGTCTTCAACTTCAAATTGATGAATTTTCATAGCATTTTCCTGTTAATTTTCGGGCTTAATCCACTTCACTAAAATGCGATATAAATCGTTGGGATAAATGGGTTTAACCAAATAATCATTCATACCCGCTGCAAAACATTTCTCTTTATCTTGCTCTAACGCATTGGCTGTCATCGCAATAATAGGCAAATCATTAAATTTAAGATGATGTCGAATTTCAAGCGTCGCGCTCACACCATCCATCACAGGCATTTGCATATCCATAAACACAATGTCGAAATGTTGCTGTGTGAGCATTTCAAGTGCCTGCTGTCCATTTCCAGCAAAATGCAATTCCAAACCACAATTTGCCAGCAGACCACGCATTACATATTGATTAAACTCATTATCTTCAACAATTAAAAGTACCGCGTCAGCAAGGGTTTTAAGTAACGGTTTGTAATTGATTTCTTCATTCTGTGCTGACATTTCGCCGTCTTTGACTTTGCCAAGTTTTGCCGTGAACCAAAATGTGCTGCCTTCTCCAAATTCACTTTCAACACCCACTTCACCATTCATGAGCAGCGCGAGTTGCTTGCAAATAACCAGCCCTAAACCTGTGCCGCCATATTTGCGTGACGTGGAAGCATCAGCTTGTTGAAATGCTTGAAATAAACCTGCTTTCACTTCAGGCGTTAAACCAATGCCTGTATCACGCACTGAAAATTTTAAAATCACTTCATTATGCGTTTCATTTTCTACATTTGCGCTGACGCAAATACAACCATTTTCGGTAAATTTCAGCGCATTATTGACGTAGTTAATCAAAATTTGTCCCAGTCTTAATGCGTCACCGTTCAAGTATTTTGGAACGTTCTTATCGATACTAAATTGTAGTTTCAAGCCTTTTGCGCGGGCTTTTTCGGCAGTCAACGTGGTTACATTTTCAATTAACGAATCAAAACTAAAATCGGCATGTTCAATGGTTAATTTACCCGCTTCAATTTTTGAAAAATCGAGTACATCATTGATGATGCCAAGTAAATGATTGCTTGCTGATTGAATTTTGGCTAAATAATCGCGTTGTTGAACAGTTAACTGCGTTTGCAAAGCCAAATAAGATAAGCCGATAATGGCATTCATCGGAGTGCGAATTTCGTGGCTCATGTTTGCTAAAAAATTCGATTTTGTTTTTGTGGCTTCTTCAGCAAGTTCTTTTGCCGTTTGAATCGCTTTTTCGGCTTTGTAACGCTCGGTAATATCGCGACTAATACCTAAAAGTCCCAACATATTGTGATTTTCACCAATCCAAAATGGCGTTTTAACGGTATGATAAAATCCGCGTTTTCCATCTGGATAATCAATCCATTCTTCGATATTTTGTCGTTGTTTAGCTGCCAGAACTTCTTTGTCTTTGGTTCGATAAAAATCAGCTTGTTCTTTTGGAAATAAATCGTAATCGGTTTTGCCAACAATTTCGGCGATAGATTTATTGACTAATTTTGCAAAGGCTTCATTGCAACCTAAATAAATGCCTTTGGGGTCTTTGTAGAAAATTAAATCAGGAATTGAATCGATTAAAACAATCGTTCTTGCGCGAGCTTCATTGAGTTGTTTTTCCAATTGAATGCGCTCAGTAATATCGGTGCGCGTTCCTGTTACACGCAATGCAAAACCACTTGAATCGCGGGTTGCTTTACCACGCGCTTGCACCCAACGCCATGAACCATTTTTATGACGAAAACGACACACCATGTTGTAATCGTGTAATAGATTTTCTAAATGTTTATTCATTTCAATCCATGCACTATCCCAATCTTGAGGATGCGTGATTTCCTGCCACGCTTCCAAATTCGCAGGTAATTCTTCAGGAGTGTAACCGAGCATATTGCTCATTTGGCGCGAATGGTAAACTTCGCCAGTGATTAAATCGTTATCCCAAATTCCTTCTTCTGCGCCATTCACCGCAAGTTCAAAACGTTCTTCACTGAGTTTTAAAGCGTGTTCACGTTGCGCGAGTTTTTCAAGTAAATGATTAAAACTATGAATTAATTCGCCAAATTCATCCTTATTTTGTACAGGAAAGATGGTGGGTAATTCATCAGAATGCGTTTGTGCGCTAATCAATTTAATCGTTGAAAGCAACGGTGAGAGTTGTCGCTGTAAAATCCACCACGTCAACCCTGTAGCCCATAAAGTAAAAAAGATAGCAACATACAGTGTTTTTTGTTGCATGGTCGTAATAGGTTCAAAGGCTTCACTGGTAGGTAAAGCCGCTGCAACGCTCCAATTAGCAACAAAAATTTTTTTTGCTGAAGCCATAACTTTAACACCACGCGCTGTAGTGAAAAGTGCAGTACCTTCTTTGCCAGCTAAAAATTGGTCAATTATTAAATTTTGTCCTTGCTCAGGTAGCACTTCTAAAATGCGCGATTTACCAGTTGCGGTAACAATTTTTCGCACTAAAGGTGAAACAACAACATACCAACCTGTTTTACCATGCGGACTTTGAATGAGATTATCCAAAAAGTTAGGGCGACTTAAATTCACAACGCCTGCTAACACACCAATGATGTGACCTTGAGAATCTTTAATTGGTACAGACAATCCAACAATAGCCTGATTGACGACTTTACCCATGATAGGTATTCCAATGGCGCGTTGTCCTTTTAGCGAACTTAAAATGTAATCACGGTCAATATAATTCACACCTAAACGACTCGATGGTGTGCCAATACTGGCAATCGCAACCCCATCCGTTTTTGTGATAAATATCCCTTCGTTAAAAAAATGAAAGAAAATAGAATGCGTGTCGATTTTTTTCTGTAACTTTTCAGAACTTTTAAATTCTGCGGGGGTAATCGTTGCACTAAGATGTTCTAAAACATCAAGATGTTCATTGAGTTGATGATTGATTTCTTGTGCGAGCAATTCGACGGTTGAGCGTTGCTGTTCACCGAGTAAATTCCGAATATCGTCACGCAATAAACGATTCGCATAAAACATCAATGACCAAATACTGACGACAAAAATCACCAGCGTGAACAAAGTCACCCTTGTTTTTAAAGAATGAGGACGAAAAATCTTTGTCATCAAAGCTCGTTAGCTTCGTTGAAAAATCAAAATTCTGATAAAAAGCCTGTTGTGACACGGCAATTACCTGAAAAATCTTGATAGGTTTGCACGTTTATAAAATTAGCATTTATCAGTATGCGCTGTACATCTTTTGCCTGATTATAGCCGTGTTCAAACATCAATTGACCATTTGAAATTAAATAATTTTTAGCATGATTGGCAATTACAAAAATATCACGCAAACCTTGATTTGCCGCAATTAACGCGGATGTGGGTTCAAAGCGCACATCACCTTGCGTTAAATGTTCATCGGTTTCGCAAATATAAGGGGGATTACTGACAATCAAATTAAATTTCAACGGTGGCACATTTGAAAACCAGTCGCTTAAAATAAATTCAACATTATTACATTGATGAAACGCGGCGTTTTTTTTAGCAATTTCCAACGCACCAAAACTGGCATCAACGGCAAAAATTTTTGCATTCGCCCGTTCACAAGCCAGCGTGATGGCAATAATGCCTGATCCTGTTCCTAAATCTAAAATTTGAAACGGTAAATCGGTTGGAATTTTTGCTAAACACTGTTCAATTAAAATTTCGGTATCAGGTCGCGGAATTAAAACCTCTGGCGAAACAAAAAAATCGCGTGACCAAAATTCGCGCGTGCCTGTTAAATAAGCAATCGGTACACCTTTTAAGCGTTCAGAAATCAGCGTTTCAAATTGTGAAATAACAGATTTTTCTAAAACTTTATCGTTCCAAGCGCGTAAATAACTACGATTTTTTCCCAGTACAAAAGCGAGTAAAACTTCAGCATCTAAACGCGGTGAATCGCAAGTTTTACGCAATGTTTCGGTGCCACGATCTACAACTTGTTCAATTGTCGGCATAAAACACAAAATTAGTTTTGCGTTAAATTCAAATTTTTTAAAATGGCGAGCGTTGGCGCGGCTTGATTCATAGTGTAAAAATGCAAACTCGGTGCGCCACCATCAAGCAATTCTTGACACAATTTGCTCACCACTTCTAAACCAAATTCTTGTACCGCATCACGATTATCACCAAAACTTTCTAGGCGTTTTCGTAACCAACGCGGAATATCTGCGCCGCACATTTCAGAAAAACGAAACAGTTGTGAATACTGCGTAATCGGCATAATGCCCGCTGCAATCGGAATCGTAATGCCTGCTTTTTGGCATTGCTCAACAAAATGAAAATAAGCAGGCGCGTTGTAAAAATACTGCGTCACTGCTGCATTTGCACCTGCATCCACTTTGCGTTTGAAATTTTTAAAATCGTCGTTGAAATTCGCCGCTTGTGGATGCACTTCTGGATATGCCGCAACGTGAATATCAAAATAATCACCTGTTTCAGCACGGATAAATTCCACCAGTTCATTAGCATAACGAAACTCACCCGCAGACATCATGCCTGAAGGTAAATCACCACGCAGGGCGACAATTTTTGAAATACCGTTGTTTTTATAATCGTTCAAAATGGTGCAAATGTTTTCTTTTGTTGACGCGACACATGATAAATGTGGCGCGGCGGGAATGCCTTTTTTTTGAATGGCAACAACCGTTTCAAAGGTTTTATCGCGCGTTGAACCGCCTGCCCCAAAAGTAACAGAAAAAAATTCGGGATTAAGCGCGGCAAGTTGGGTTTGCACTGCCTCTAAATTCACAGCTCCTTCAGGTGTTTTTGGTGGATAAAATTCAAAACTAAATTGTGGTAATGACATAAAAAATGCACTCGTAAAAAATTAAAATATAACGAAAACTTTAGCATTTATGGTTTTGTGTGGATAGTGATTTGCAAAACCACGCTAGAATAACAAACGTGCTTTTTTTCAATTTTCAAAATTTATGGCATTTACAAATCAATTTAAATCTTTAGCGGCGGTTTTAAAACATTACCAAATCCACTACGACGAAGCAGATTTTCAAATTATAAAAACCATTTTGCTTAATGATGAGGTGCGCGAAGATATTTTATTCACGCTAAAAGAAGTTGCTTATGACGTATCTGAAGCTGCAATTTGTGAAAATTTAATCTACCCCTTATTGAAAGCAGCTTGGAAAAATTACGCAGATATTTTCTCGATTTGGAGTCATACCGCACTTGAATATGACGACGAATTAACGGGGATTCCTGATTATTTAATTTCGAAGCGTTCAAATTTGGGGAAAATTATTTTTGATAATCCACTGCTTGCGGTGGTTGAAGCCAAAAAAGATAATTTCTCAGCAGGCTGGGCGCAATGCGCGTTAGAAATGGTGGCAATTCAAAAAATTAACGACAATCCTAATTTTGAAATTTACGGCTTAGTTTCTAACGGTGAGATTTGGGAAATTGCCAAACTTAAAAATCAAAAATTTATTGTTTATAACAAGCGTTTTGTGATTGAAGAATTAGATAATTTGTTTAACGTGTTAGTATCAATTTTAGAGTTGTGCAAACAACAATTGGTTTTAATTTCAACTTTTGGAAAGCGATTCATTTTTCGCAAAATGGGAAATGCCCACATACAAATCAACGTTACGCCAATGGTTAAACTGCCGCCAACAATTACCGCAGGCACAATGCCAAATAATGCCGCCGTAATACCAGATTCAAATTCACCTAATTCATTCGATGCGCCAATAAACACGGAATTGACTGCACTCACACGTCCACGAATTTCATCAGGCGTTTCGAGTTGCACCAGAATATGTCGAATATAAACGCTAACCATATCGCCCGCACCCACTAAAAATAAAGCGATTAGTGATAATTCAAAACATTCTGAAACACCAAAAACAACGGTTGCTACGCCAAAAATTAACACCCCTGCAAACATCCAAAGTCCTACACGGTGCGTAATTGGAAAGACACTTAAAATAATTGCCGTCACGGTTGCCCCCAAAGCAGGTGCGCCGCGCAACAAACCTAAACCGACCGAATCAACGTGCAATACGTCATTTGCATAAGCGGGAAGTAATGCCGTCGCGCCACCGAATAACACAGCAAGTAAATCAAGCGACAGCGCACCGAAAATAATCGGACGTGAACGTACAAAACGAATGCCTTCAAATAAACCATTAAGTGAAAGCGGCTCATGTTTTTTGGTTTCGAATTTCACCCGAATTGGCAACATCAAAAGTACCGCAAAGCACAATAAAACCGTGACCACGCTATAAACGATTTGTGTGCCAAATAAATATAAAAAGCCACCTAACGGCGGCGCGGCAATGACTGCAATGTGATAAAGCGAGGAATTGATAGCAACGGCATTCGCTAAACTTTCGTTGGGAACTAAATTGACTAGAATTGCTTGACTGGCAGGCATCATAAATGCTCGCGCTGCACCATATAATGCCATTACAGCAAACACGGGAATGACGGAGGTTAAACCTTCGAGTGCAAAAAATAGCAGTGATAAACCGCACATCAATTCCACAAAAAAACAACTCAGCATAATTGAACGGCGATTCCACTGATCGGCGTAATGTCCAGCAATTAAAATCAGCAGCGCAAAGGGTAAAAATTGTGCTAAACCAATCAAACCTAAATCGAGTGGATTTCCCGTGTATTGATAAATTTGCCAGCCGACTGCCACGCCTTGAATTTGTAACGCGACGGTAGCTAAAAAACGTGCAATGACAAAAAAAGTAAAATTTTTGTGTTTAAAAGCGGTAAGAGAAGTCACAAACTTTTTGCCCAAAATTAGCGTGAGGCAAACTCATCACGCAACGCTAAAACCGCCGCGCGTAAGTATTCGGTAAGTTCCATAAAATCGTTTTCCGCGTCTTCATCGACAATTTCAATATCGGTGTCAAGTTTAGTAATTTCCGAAACATCTTTGAGAATTTCTTGAATTTGCTGCGAAAAATTTGTTTTTGTGTTAGCAAAGCCAACCCCAAACAAAAAGCCTCTACACCATTCGCGCAAACCATCAACACGTTCAAGTAAATCTGATTCTTCTTCGTCTGGTAAAAATAGGTCAAATTCAAATTCGTTATCGATTAAAACATCTTGAATATCGTCAAATAAACCGAGTAATTCCACTTTATGCGAACTGCTCACGGGGGGCGTATTTTGCAATAATTCACGCAACCAATTTTCGTTCTTAAATTTGCCATTTACGGCAAGTAATCCACTTGCCATACCGTGTGCATGTGCTGCCGATAAATCGCTGTCGTACTGTACCAAAATCGCATCAATTGTTTCGTAACTCATTTTTTATGCTCCAAAAACTTATTTTCTTGCTGTTGATAAATCCAAAGGAAAGCGGCTAACTCGCATCGTTAAGTAAAGTTTCGTTTAAATTTTTCGTGATTTTTAATGTTGCTTTGAATGTCTTCCGCATCCCAGATTTGCAACTCCCAAGGAAAATAAAAGTTACTTTTATTTTTAAAATAAATATGCAAGCCGCGATAGCCTTCTTTATCGCGTAAATACCAATTTTTTAAGCCCAACTCATCTTGCCAGTCATCAAGCAAATTCATAACGGATTTGATATCATCGGCGGTCAAAATAATGCGTACACCAAAAATATCATTAAGCCAGTTATTGACAGGATATTGATCTTCACGAGTGGAGAAACGCGAGATTTTATCATCAATACTTTCTCGGGTTTTTACACGATAAAAATACTTGATGTCGATATTTGCAGTCATCAGATAATCATTGATGCTTTCATGCAAAGTCAGGCGATATTTGTAAATATGTGGCACAGGTACATGCTTGATAATTCTGGATAGATTTATTTTTTCGATTTTTCCTATTTCAAAATAATCACTTGAAAAATCATGATGCAACCGATTTATTTCGCAAACCAACTGCTTTACTTGGCTGATTTTGTCCATTTCATTTCTTTACTTACATTCAATAATGTTGTTGATACGCGCTTATGCTACCATTGTTCCTAGTCTAAACGACCTTTTCTGTGTAGTTTTTAATAACCTTAACAATGAAGCAATGAATCAAAACGTATCCTATCCTGCCGACGAATTACAATCGCTTGAAACCAAACTCGACGTGTTAATTAACCAATATAAACACATCAAAGTCGAAAACGTTTCTCTCAAAACTAAACAAGATACTTTAGTGCGTGAAAAAGCCAAATTACTCGAAAAAACCACGCTTGCCCGCACCCAAGTTGAAGCTATGATTAACCGATTAAAAGCAATGGAGCAAAATTCATGAGTAACAAAAAAACTGTCACGCTGTTTATTTTGGGCAAAGAATACAAAATTGCCTGTGATTATGAGGAGGAAGAATCTCTTATTGAATCAGCCAAACAATTGCATGACAAAATGTCGAAAATTCGTAATTCGGGCAAAATTCCTGGTGACGACCGAATTGCGGTCATGGTTGCGTTAAATATCGCCCATGAATTGCAAATTCTCAAAGATGAGAACTTGAAATTAAACCAAAATTTGAGCGAATGCCTTTCAAATATGCGTCATAAAATAGAAAACGTTTTAGAAAATGACTAAATCGAATTAAACTATCATGGTATTTCCTGCGGCGTTTGAGAGTGTTCTGGGTGTTTCCTGAACCTATATTACCCTCGGGAACACATCTTTTCATATGGTGTGCATACCTACTTCGGTAGGCAGCCCGAGTAGAAATCGCGTTCCCCCTTGAACCTTCGGTTCATGGACGAAAGGACACGGCGGCGCAGGTGGGAAATACCAATTGTTTTCACAGCAATTGCCTCTCTTAAAATTCCATGTCTTCACAAAATCGTTCGCTTTTCCTCGTTGTTCTTTTTGCTAGCACATTATTTTCCAGTGCGCTGTTAATGTTTGTTTTGCAACCGTTGTTTGGCAAATTATTGTTGCCACTGCTCGGCGGAACGCCTGCCGTTTGGAACAGTTGCATGGTGTTTTATCAAAGCGTTTTGTTTTTGGGTTATTTGTACGCGCATTTGCTGGGAACACGTTTCAATTCAAAAATTCAAATCACCGTTCATTTAATCGTCATTGCCCTGAGTTTTCTAGCGTTACCTGTTGGTTTACCTGAAAATTTATTGCCACCGACTGAAACAAATCCCACCTTTTGGATTTTCTCAACGCTTGCTCTGGCAATTGGGTTGCCTTTTTTTGTACTTTCGACGACTGCGCCACTGATTCAAAAATGGTTTGCACACGTTGGACATCATGACAGCCACGACCCGTATTTTCTTTATGCGGCAAGCAATACAGGGAGTTTGGTTTCACTTTTAAGTTATCCGTTTTTTATCGAACCGAATTTAGGATTAGCTTCACAACAATCTGATTGGTCAATCGGTTACGTTGCGTTATGCGTGTTGATTGCAGTTTGTGGCGCGATGTTGTGGAAAAATTATCAAACAACCGAAAATCAAACCGATTCAACTTCGACAACCAATGCGCCCAAACTTTCGTTTAAAACCAAACTTTATTGGGGCGCATTGGCATTTGTGCCATCGAGTTTGTTGCTGGGTTTAACAAATTTTATCAGCACCGATATTGCTTCTGTGCCGTTGCTTTGGATTATTCCACTCACGGTTTATTTATTTTCGTTTGTGCTGGTTTTTTCACGTTGGAATAGCAAAAGCCACGTTTGGTTTATCCGCTTGCAACCGATTTTTTTAATTCCGTTTGTCGCATACTCGTTTATCAATCCCGCCGATTTACCGTATTGGATGTATTTGGTTTTTCATGTGATTGCGTTTTTCTTTGCGATTATGGTGTGTCACGGCGAACTTGCACAGCAACGTCCGCACAGTTCGCACCTCACAACGTATTATCTGATTATGTCGTTTGCGGGAATGTTGGGCGGCATGTTTAACACATTTGTTGCGCCGTTTATTTTCAATGGCATTTATGAATATCCGTTGATGATTGTGGCGGCGTTGTTGTTGCGTCCGAGTTTGAGAAAATTGGATTTAAAAGAAATTGGTTTGCAGTTGATTGACCCGTTGTTATTGCTGGCAATTGGCGCAGGCGTTTATTTCAGCGTTAATAATTTAATCGGTTATTTCGACGGCATTGCGATTAGTTTAATTCTGCTCACGATTGCGGTGTATTTTTTGCGTCGCCGCGTGGTGGCGTATGCG
>Ga0172368_10007360_pt1 | contig 11514 bp, 11 predicted proteins | sample Lak11m_FD_114540 | JGI IMG/M metagenome (GOLD analysis project Ga0172368, IMG submission 114540) | Freshwater microbial communities from Kabuno Bay, South-Kivu, Congo - kab_022012_11m | ecosystem: Environmental > Aquatic > Freshwater > Lake | place: Democratic Republic of the Congo: South-Kivu...
TGCTTTTAGCTCATGTTGGTGTATCATTTCAGGGGGCACCTTTTGGTAATGGGTTTTGGTTGGCGCCTTACCTTTTACCAGAGTTGCCCCTTTTGTCAATCAATTCTGTGATTTACTGAATTTATCCATTTCTGTCGTATTATATTGTAAAGGAGATTAAAACATGAAATTTACTGGTAGGAATATCGGCATTATAGCGGCAGGATTGGTTACAGCATTCCTGCACCTGGGTGCGGCTTTTGATCGCTCCCTCTTTCCGGATGGACCCGATGTTTTGTTTATTTTGAACGGCATTGGCTATCTTGGGCTGCTTGGAGCCTTCTTTTTGCCTATTCCTTTTTTTCAGGAGAAACACAAACTGGCCTGGTGGGGTTTGTTCATCTTTGCCATTGTCACCATTCTGGCTTGGTTGGTTATCTGGGTTGGGTTTTATGTCATTCGCGATGGCCATTCTTTTTTTGACCATGATTCGATCTACGGTGTTCCGGCCAAGATCGCCGAGTTGACCCTTTTGGCGTTGCTCTGGACCGAAAGAAAAGCTTGATTCGTCTGCAAGGGGGTAAAATAGTGTATGCCCATCCGTAAATCACTTTTCTTCACTGCCCCTCATCAGGTGGAAGTGCATGAGGAAATGCTGCCTGCCCTTCCTTCCGGCCATGTACTGGTTGAAACATGTGTTTCTGCCGTCAGCCAGGGCACGGAAATGCTGATTTACCGTGGGCAGTTTCCACGGATCCCGGTGGATGCCAGTATCGAAGGTCTGCGGGACGAATTTGCATACCCTTTATCCTATGGCTATGCCTGTGTCGGTCGCGTGGTGGAGACCGGTAGTGAAGTTGATCGCCAGTGGTTGGATCGAATTGTTTTTTCCTTTCAGCCGCATTGCTCGCATTTTATCATCCGTCCGAATTTGCTCATCCCGGTCCCGGATGACATGACTCCGCGCAATGCTTGTTTTTTGCCAAATACTGAAACAGCCGTCAACCTTGTCCAGGATGCCGCACCTATCCTGGGGGAGTGTGTGCTTGTACTGGGTCAGGGCATCATTGGGTTGTTGACATCAGCATTACTGGCTGAATTTCCATTGGAAAAACTGGTTTGCGTGGATGCCTACCCCCTTCGTCTGCAGGCCTCTCAATCTTTGGGTGTCACCGCCGTCCTGAATCCGGCTCACCAGGATTTCGCTTCCCAGGCGGCCACCCTTTTGGGAACAGGCGCCGATTTGGCGATAGAGCTGTCTGGTGCTCCGGAAGCGCTAAATATTGCCATCGGTCTGACACGCTTTAATGGGCGGATTGTGATTGGTTCATGGTATGGCGAGAAACAGGTGCCAGTCAACCTGGGGGGTACTTTTCACCGTTCACGCATCAAGTTGATTTCGTCCCAGGTCAGCACGATCGCGCCGGAATTGGCCTCACGCTGGGATAAGTCCCGCCGTTTTGATGTAGCTTGGAATGCTATTCGTCGCATCCAGCCGGAAAGGTGGATTACCACCTGCTGCCCGCTCGATCAGGCGCCACAGGTCTACCAACAACTGGATCAAAACCCGCGCGAAACCATACAAGTTATTTTCCAATATTGAGCATGAAATATAATTACGCCTGGCTCGAAAATTGTGCCGACGCGCGCGGAACGATAATCGTGATTGATGTATTACGCGCTTTTTCAACTGCTGCTTATGCGATTGCAGCCGGGGCGGTGAGTGTCAGCCTGGTCGGTTGGGTTGAAGAAGCCCTGGCTCTTAAGCGGCAGTTCCCTGCATGGCTTTTGCTTGGCGAAGTTGGCGGCTTACCACCCGCGGGTTTTGATTTTGGGAATTCTCCAACCCAGATCCGGGAACAGGATTTGGCAGGCAGGCATCTAATCCAGCGAACCGGTGCCGGAACGCAAGCTGTTGTGCGCTGTTCTCACGCTAAACGGTTGTTGGCAGCAAGTTTTGTGGTTGCCAGCGCTACCGTTAACTCAGTTCGGTTGGCTGGAGTGGATCATGTGACTTTTATACTCAGCGGGGGTGAATATAACCAGGAAGACCTGGCCTGCGCGGATTATCTTCGAGATCTTTTTGAAAACCTTGCACCGGACCCAAAACCATTTATTCAGCGTGTTTATCGTTCAGGGGATGCGCGGATACATTTGGATCCTAAACACCCGGAATTTCCGGAGAGCGACCTGGATTACTGTACTCGCATCGATGCTTTCTCTTTTGCCATGCCCGTTACGTCAGAAAACGGTCGCCTGGTGATGCGCCCTGAACCCCCGCCCCCATTCTTGGCATGTTAACAATGACACACTGGAGAATCCATGTATACCCTTGCTGTACGACGTGATTTTATCGCCCGCCATTTTCTGATCGGTGGCGATTGGGGACCGGAAAACAATCCCAATTCTCATCATTATGTGATCGAACTGCAATTAAGCGGTGACAGCCTGGATCAACACGGTTACCTGGTCGATATCGTTGATATTGAGAAACACCTGGATGAACTGGTAGCCCGCTACCGCGAACAGATGCTCAACGACCTGCCGGAATTTTCCGGCATCAACCCTTCGATCGAGCATTTTTCGCGCATCCTGTGCGCCACTCTCAATGAACGCATCACGGCCAGCAATATTAACAAGGTCAAAGTGGTTTTGTGGGAAAACGAGACAGCCTGGGTTTCATTCAAGATCAAGCGATAACCATGCACATTGGCGCCTGCTGGCATCTGATTTCGGTAGCCGAATGAACCTGGGCCTGCTCATCTATGGTTCACTCAATACGCTCAGTGGTGGGTACATGTACGACCGTAAACTGGTTGAATACCTGCGCAAACAGGGCGATACCGTTCAGATTATTTCTCTTCCGTGGCGAAATTACCCAGCCCACCTGACTGATAACGTATTCTTTCGCCTCATGCCTGGTTTGGACCTGTTAATTGAAGATGAATTGAACCATCCATCACTCCTCGTGGCAAATGCCGGCCGCCATCCTTACCCGGTCATCAGCCTGGTCCATCACCTACGGTCTTCCGAATTGCGTCCGGCCTGGCTAAATGTTTTTTACAGGCTGGTTGAGAGGAGTTATCTGTCTTCTGTGGATGGATTAATTATCAATTCGCACACCACCCATTCCGTCGTAGCTGGACTGATCGGTGATCGACTGCCGTTGCTGATTGCGTATCCACCCACCGACCGTTTTGGTCCCGCATTGCCATGCGAAGTTGTGAGTGCTCGCGCCGCCGGACCTGGTCCATTCCGCATCGTTTTCCTGGGGAATGTTATCGCCCGCAAAGGGCTTCATACCCTATTGGAGGCGCTTGGGCGCTTGGATGGGCTGTTTGTCTTGGATGTGATTGGATCGCTCGACAGCGAGCCTGGTTATGCCTTGGAGATGCAGCACCTGGCTGCAGCCCAGGGAAAAGCTTCATCCATCCAATTTCACGGTGCGCTTGATAATGATGAGCTGGCTGGCAGGCTGCGCATTGCGCATTTACTGGTGGTGCCATCTTCCTATGAAGGGTTTGGAATTGTTTATATGGAAGGGATGGCTTTCGGGCTGCCAGCCATTGGCACGAGTGTTGGGGCGGCGGGCGAGATCATTACCGATGGCGAAAACGGCTACCTGATCATGTCAGGCGATGTTGAAGGCCTGGTAATGCGTATTACCGGGTTGATGAAGGATAAAAATCTTCTCACGCGTCTATCACTCAACGCGTTGAGGCGCTACCAGCAGCAGCCTGTCTGGGAAAAAACAGCCGGGAATATTCGCATATTCCTGGAAAAATTTGTTTAATCCTGCCTTCTTCAGGAATCCTTGCCAAGTTTTATTGGCATTTGGTCACCAGTATTTACATTCAGGCTACCGGTATTTCTGCTTGAGCCCGGGCTAAATGACAACCCACGGTTTGGTGAGTCCTTCGAGCTTAGATCTTCCGCAGGGAAACCAATTTCATCGATCAGTTGAACATAAAATTTCTATTGGTATTTGGATTTTTCATACAGGTTCAACTCGACGATCTGACTGCTTTTCCTGCCAAAACGCCGGGAAATTACACCACTACCAATGAATGCCAGAACCAGGGTGGATAATTCTATTGCGATGGCCAGCCAGAATAATATTCTGGCTCCGGAATTTGCGAAGTGGGTATCTTTACCATTTCGTTTTCAAACCGACTTTTTTCTCTTCAGTGCGGCTTTGATCCGATTCCACAAACTCCTAGCCTGGTCAGCACTTTCTTTTTCAACAGGTGCAGGGCTGTAGCGAGCTTGCACGAATGCCCCGGTCAGGGAATTAATTTCTGTATCGACACCAGGCAGAGCGGTTTTCATGCTGGCGGCGAATTCATCCGGGGTCTGTGATCCTTTGCGTGCTAACCCGCTCTCGCCAGCCCGCCGGATAAGGGTCAGGTAGAAAAAGCGCACCTTCTGGCGCGGTTCCAAAAGCCTGATACTGAAATTAATGATCCCAGGTTCATACCCACTGGCCCCGCCGTTTTTCCTTATTCGTGTCGTACCGGCCGTGAGGGTGCTTGCGATCCCCCTTTTTGCAACCAGTCCCAACCAGAGCAGCCATTGCCATAGTTTTAACAAAAGCCTGGTTGTTCGCATTTTTCGGATTGCGTCTAACACTTCATGGTGCTGGCGCAGGAATTGATTGATTGAAAAGATCATAATGCCTGTAAAGATTGACCAGAATAACAGTGTCTTGACCACATCCAGCCATCCGGCTTGCCCGCTGGAACCCGGGATGGAGGTAGGAAGGTTGGGCAGTTGTCGCGGCAGCGCTGGAGGTCTTATCACCTGTCTTGTGCCTCCGAACAAAATAAAAACCAGGTCCAGGAGCACCAGGATGACAAAAATTATCACTTGTGTGCCAAAAAACAGGATGCCAAAGAAAATTCCGAAAATATATTGCATGGTTGCAAGTATGCCCAGACTGTAACTGGTTGGGAAAATACTGATGAAAGCTGTAAGCAGAGCCAGGAAGACCAGGCTATAAAATGTCCAACGCCTGGCAACTGGGCGGCTGACGGGGATTTTTTGTTGGCTCCAGGTGTTGTGAAGCTCAATGAGTTGGGTCTGGCTGAGCAGCGCCAAGCCGAGCATGAAGTACAGCACGGTGCTGGCGCCGCCACCTTGCAGGGACGGGATAGCGTTTAGTAAGCTAATACCCTGTTTAAGCGATAGTTCGCCCAAATCCACCCGCATGAGAGCAGTGATGATGATCAGTATGCTGCCTGTGCCAAAAATCAGACTTAATAAGCGCTCACGGGCTGAGGCTTGTTCGATGGTTTCACCGGAAATCTCCACCTGTTTGTAGACCTGCTCCGAACTCATTTCATCCAGGATCCTGGCAAAATAACCGCTTATTACCCATATTGTTGTGACCATTGCCAGGGCGAACAGGAATTCGAGAGTTACGAAGTAACGAATGAAGTTTTTAACCCATAAAAATATCTCGGCCAGGAAGACCTCCCCGCCGTGTGATAACCCGACTGATGTTTTTACGACCATGATGATTACGATCCATTCGGCCAGGAATGAAAATGCCCACTCTTTTGAGAAAACACCCATCCTCTGGAACAGGTGCCATGTAAGCATTCGTTCAGTTGCTGCGAAAAAGCATAAACCAGCCAGGTACCATGGCTTCCATTCCGGGGTCATGTTGTTGATCAAGCTCAGCAACGTGAAAGTGGCGCAGGTCATCATTAACACCACCAGCGAGTTGCTGATCAGACGGAAAGCGCTTCGGTTACCCTCCATTTCTGCCCTGATTTTGCTCATGATCGCATCACTTTTGCCATATTTCCAGGTCCTTTTCATTGGCAATACTGATGACCGGGATTCCAAAATGCGCGGCGCGTTGGGTGATTTCTGCGATCTGGCCAACCCGCCCCGCCAGGATGACCAGCACCTCCAGCCCCGCTCGGCGTGACTGGTAAAGCTCATTGAGCAAGGGATCGGAAACCTGCCCGGTAATGATGATCAGAGATGTCCCCCATGCCAGGCGCACTCGTTCTTGCTGGATAACTTCGGCCAGTTCGCCCATCTCGGCCATCACCGCCCGTGCCAATATTTCCAGGATGCGCATCAGATGGGCTTGGCCTTTTCGCGGTGACAGGCTCTGTGGCTGGCCATCGCTGGTAGATGGGTCCCGCCCTGAAACTATTAATCCCACTTCCTGTTTTTTTGCGCTGATCCAACTCGCCAGCGAAGCGGCTACAACAATTGCCAGTTCGGTCGAGTCGATCTGCTGCCGGTAGGGGTAATGGTTGGGATCCAAGTCAAGAACGATCATGCTTTCGAGCTCGATCGTTGGCTCAAACATCTTCACTAGCATCTTCCCGCTTGAGGCTGTCGTTTTCCAGTCCACCCGTCTGAGCGAGTCACCCGGTATATATTCACGTTTGCTGAATATCCGCGCCGGATCTTCAAAGATGGGTTGGTGATAACGCAGGCTGCCTTGTGGGGAGCGGGATGGAATTCTTATCGCCTTGATTGGGACGATTCGCGGATAGATCGTCAGCGTTTCCATAGGTTTTTGGATATGAATTTCCTCGATCAATCCCAGGATGTCTCCACTTGATAAGAATAGTGGGCCGATGTTATAGCACCCCCTCTTACGGCCTTCAAGCTCATAAATATAAGTCGTTTCGGCATTAGGTCCCAGGCTGGTGACTGTGGCAAAAGATGGGGCTGTACTCAACCCGACCGGCAATTCATCCTGGATTTTCAACCATGGTACAGGCAGCCAACCCCGGTTCCGAAACTGCAGTTTGATTTGCACCTTTTCACCCAGGAAGGAATGCTCGATAAAGCTCCTGCTATGTTCAATCTGCCCCAATGATTTGGTGCTCCACCATGCGCCCACGGCAAAAGCCCCCGCGAAGAGGTAGATCAGGGTAAAGGCAAAATCATCGCGGATGACGATGGCAATGACCAGCAATAGTAAGAGAAAAGGCAAGTATTTTAACATCCCGGGAATACCCTAGTGTTCCACTCCTCCCAGATTGAGATGTGTGTTTTCTAGTATCTCTTGCAGGATGGTCTTCGTGTTTCGTCCGCGCAGTTCTACTTCAGGTTTGGCAATCAGGCGGTGTGTTAGCGTAATTGGGGCCAGGTACTTGATATCATCGGGGATCACGTGAGTGCGCCCGCGCACTGCTGCCAGTGCCTGGGAAGCCTTAAACAGTGCCAGGCTGCCGCGAGGGCTGATCCCGAGTGCCAGTTCGTTTGAGCTGCGGGTGGCGCCTGCCAATGCAACAATGTATTCCTGCAGTGTTTCATCAACATGCACATTCCAAACTTGTTCTTGAAGTTTCGGCAGTTGGAGCCCATCCACCACTTTTTCCAGCCTGCCGATGGGATGCTCACGCCACAGGTTGATCAGGATCTGTCGTTCTTCCGGGGCAGCCGGGTAGCCAAGCGAAACTCGCATAAGGAAGCGGTCAAGTTGAGCCTCAGGTAGTGGAAATGTGCCTTCATATTCGATCGGATTTTGTGTGGCCAGCACCAGGAAAGGGCGTGGGAGGTCACGGGTGGTGCCGTCTACCGTGACTTGCTGTTCCTGCATGGCCTCCAGCAGAGAAGATTGCGCCCGCGGGGTGGCCCGGTTGATCTCATCCGCCAGCAGGATGTGGGTGAAAACCGGTCCCGGGCGGAATTCAAATTCGTTGCTTTTCTGGTTGAAGATCGATACCCCTGTTACATCGTTGGGCATCAAGTCCGGTGTGCATTGGATGCGCTTGAAGCTGATCCCCAGGCTTGTGGCAATTGACCGTGCCAGCATCGTTTTCCCTGATCCGGGCACATCTTCCAGCAGCACATGGCCTTCGCACAACATGGCTACTATCACAAGTTCGATCGTAGTGCGTTTGCCGATGATCACTCTTTCAACATTGTCGATCACCTGCTTTGCAAAATTTTGCACATCCATCATCCGGACTCCTTTCAATACTCGTTCATTTAAGCTATCATATCACTGCATGCAGTCATCGATTAGTGCAGGTCAAAAAAAGCATCGCATGCCTATATCTCCACATCCAGTATGCCAGACCTTGGAAAACCAGATGGACTATTCATTTTCACATTATTTGTTGGCCAAACAAAGTGTGGACGACCGCGCACTTAATCGTAATGTATATGAAAGCCTGCTGGCTTGCCTGCCCGAGTCACCGGTCCGTATTGTTGAAGTGGGTGCGGGGATTGGCACCATGCTGGCGCGCCTGCTTGATTGGGGTCTGTTGACAAATGGCGAGTATGTGCTGGTGGATGAAATGCAAGATAATATTGAATTCGCGCGGGCGTGGTTGCCGCGCAGGGCTGAAGAAAGCAGGTTGCATGCCCACGATATGGGACCGGACACACTGCGCCTGTTTGATGAAACCCGCGATATCCATGTCAGCTTTGTGAATAAGGATGTATTTGAATTCATTCACCACGGACCGCGCCCTGCCGAGCTCCTTATTGCGCATGCTTTTCTTGATCTGCTTCCTATGCCTGGCAGTTTGCGGGAGCTTCTGAAGCTCCTCAGGCCAGGAGGGTTGGCCTGGCTGACCATCAATTTTGATGGCCTGACCAGCTTCGAACCATCCATGGACAGCAATCTGGATCAACAGATCGAGCGCCTGTATCACGATAGTATGGATATGCGTCCAAGTGGGGGCGACAGCCAGGCTGGGCGCCATCTTTTCAGCCATCTGCGCGCGGTAGGAGCGGAAATACTGGCTGCTGGAGCTTCCGATTGGGTTGTGCATGCCGTTGAAGGACGTTATCCGGCTGATGAGGCTTACTTTCTGAATTTTATTTTACACTTTTTTGAACAGTCATTGGGTGGTCACCCAGGGTTGGATGAAGCACAATTCAAGACCTGGCTGTTGCAGCGTCGCGATCAGATCGAGAGCGGCGAACTGGTCTATATCGCTCATCAGACTGATTTCCTGGTGAAACTGAAAGGTGAATAATGCGTATGAATAATGAGGAGTTACTTTATGATTCATACATACGAAGTTAATGGCTTGCCGGTCAGGACCGGTGATATTGTCTGCACACGCAATGGCAAACCGAACATCCTGCCTGGCGAGTTCTGGCGCATCGTGGGCATGCTTGTGCCCGGTGATGTGGATCATATTGCCGTATATCTCGGTCCCGATGGTCGTTTTGTTGAAGCAGGAGCATTGGGGGTGGTCACCTTTGAAATCCATGATGGGTTGTGGCTTCCGGAGCATACCATGGCAGAGCGCGGCATGCTTGTGGATACCTTTTATGGGGTGTCTTACCCGCTGGCGGATATTGGTATGGGTCATGATGAAGAAACTGACATCCGAACGGGGATGGCGGAGTTTTGTCTGGCGCATCTCGGCCGGCCTTACAATCTCAATTTTCTTGACCCCGATCGCGACGATGCTTTTTACTGCAGCCAGCTTGCCTATAAAGCCTATAAGCCCTTTGGCATTAATCTGAATACGGGCATGTTTATGGAGCAGTTGCCAGGTACAAATCAGATCATTTATCCTCAGGAGATCTGGGATGGCTGCCCTCACCGGCGCCAGGAGCAGGGGTCTGCCCAGCTGCCTGAGCCAGCATCAACGATCATACCTGCGGGGATACCCTGAAAGTGAGTGATTAATTGGTGTAGGAATCTACGAGTCTGGTATGACCCTTTTGGCTGCCTCATTAATTTTCTCCCTGTGTCGCCGCAGTTGATCTTTCCATCTGCAACATAAATGTTTGTTTTCCATGCAAGTGGATTTTTTGCGTTTGGTTGATTGGGTTCGTCATACAACACGGGAAAGAATTTCGTTGCAGGTATCTTTCTTTCCCGGCATCGGTGTAATCGAGACCGATGAACAAAATGGAATGGGTGGTTCAGCCGCTTTAACTTTCAATTGCTATCTTTCATAGGGTATAATCATTTCTTACGGTGATCGCACCGTTTTCAACCAATCACCTCAGCAGTCCGCCTCTGTTCTTTTCCCCCCAAACACCAGCCTGACTCCTGAAGACAAGGATATTTTGTGAATTTTGAACAATTTAATCTTGATCCCCGCCTGATGGCTGGTATCAAGCGCTCGGGCTATGAAATCCCGACCCCCATTCAAGAAGCGGCCATTCCGGCCGCCATGTCCGGTCAGGATCTGATCGGAACAGCCCAAACCGGTACCGGAAAAACCGCTGCTTTTGTCCTGCCCATTCTGCACCGCTTATTGGACGGCCCGCGCCGTGTTGCGCGTGCGTTGATAGTCACCCCTACGCGCGAACTCGCTGAACAGATCAATGATTCCATCCGCGAACTTTCAGTCGGCACCCAGATCCGCAGCGCCACTATTTACGGTGGTGTTGGCCCAGCGCCGCAAGTGAAAGCCTTGCGTGATGGAGTTGAAATCCTGGTAGCCTGTCCTGGTCGTTTGCTTGATCTGATCGCCCAGAACTACGCCCGCCTGGGCGGGATTGAAGTATTGGTGTTGGATGAAGCCGATCGCATGTTCGACATGGGCTTCTTGCCTGATGTGAAAAAGATCATCAAGGCAGTCCCGGCCAAACGCCAGACGCTGCTCTTCTCGGCTACATTTCCCAAGGAGATCGAGGAGTTGGCCAGCATGTCGCTGCGCAGCCCGCAGCGTATCAGCCTGGGTATCAGTCGCCCGGCTCAAACTGTCTCACACGCCCTTTACCCGGTGGCCCAACATCTGAAGGGTGGGTTGTTGCTGGCCCTGCTTAAAAAGACTGATACTGACTCGGTCCTGATATTTACGCGCACCAAGCACCGTGCCGAACGGCTTGCCAAGCAGATCGCTCACGCGGGTTTCCGTGTGACAAGCCTGCACAGCAATCGCTCGCAGAACCAGCGCCAGGCTGCTTTAAATGGCTTCAAAAGCGGTCATTTCCAAATCATGGTGGCTACGGACATTGCAGCGCGTGGTTTGGATGTTGAAAGCATTTCTCATGTCATAAATTTCGACATGCCTGATACAGCCGATGCTTACATCCACCGTATTGGGCGCACTGGTCGCGCCGAACGGAGCGGTGATGCTTTTACACTGGTCACGCCGGATGATAATGATATGATCCGCCAGTTGGAAAAAATCATGGGGCATACACTAATCCGTGAGAGTCTGGTTGAATTTGACTATACCCAGCCCGCTCCTCCCAAAACTGCCAATGTGATCACTCCCACCCATCGCTCCCCAACACCTCATCGCCCTCCTGCTGCCCAGCGCCCATCTCCTGCAGTCCAGCGCCACCCGCCGGCTGCCCCTCGCCATGCACCAAATGGCTTGGCTCCGCGTTCGCGCCAGAAACCCCGTTAAAAGGGGTTGCCTTTCTTGGTCTTGATTTAATACATCCCGCAGGTTGCTTGGGACAGGTTGAACACTGCTCTCAAAACTGGGGGATATTTTTTATACACTGAATCAAACATGACTCATCCCGAAATTAAGGATGGGTATTGAAAAAGGAATAGACCTTCTGGTAATGTTTAGTGTGAGAGCACAAACAAACCAGGAGGTCTATCCATGTATAAGCATAACTCTGAAA
>Ga0172368_10007361_pt1 | contig 11512 bp, 12 predicted proteins | sample Lak11m_FD_114540 | JGI IMG/M metagenome (GOLD analysis project Ga0172368, IMG submission 114540) | Freshwater microbial communities from Kabuno Bay, South-Kivu, Congo - kab_022012_11m | ecosystem: Environmental > Aquatic > Freshwater > Lake | place: Democratic Republic of the Congo: South-Kivu...
GTGACAGACGAATCGACGCCGCCGCTTATTCCGCATACAACTTTTTTATTGCCGACGAATTCGCGTATCCTTTGTTTCTCTGTTTCTATAAAGGATTTCATGGTCCAGGTGCGTTTGCATCCGCAGATATTGAAAATGAAATTCTTTAAAATCTCTCTTCCTTTGTCTGTATGAACGACCTCCGGATGGAACTGAAGGGCGTAGAAATTTTTTTCTTTATTCGCCATCGCGGCCACAGGCGAATTGTCCGTATGGGCTATGGGAATGAAACCCTTGGGCGACTTTTCAATTCTGTCTCCGTGACTCATCCAGACGGTTGTAGCAAAACCACCCCCCCCGATCCCCACCTTACTAAGGGGGGGCTGGGGGGGTATGCCTTTAAATAAATCTGACTCATCATCTATGGTAAGCTCTGCCCTGCCGTACTCCCTTTTTGCAGCCTTTGCAACCTTGCCTCCAAGCAGATGCGCCATAAGCTGCATGCCGTAGCATATGCCGAGTACAGGAACACCCAAGTCAAAGATTTTTTTATCAGAAATCGGAGCGTCCTTGCCATAGACGCTTGAGGGCCCTCCAGAAAGTATAATGCCCCTTGGCCTGAAATCTTTAATCTTTTCAAGGGATGCGTTATACGGGAATATCTCGGAATAGACGCTGTTTTCCCTCACCCGCCTTGCGATAAGCTGGGTATACTGAGAGCCAAAGTCTAAAACAAGGATTTTATCTACAAGCATAGTTAATAATTATAAAAGATTAATGTGCCAAAAGTCTAAGGCCGTATAATGCCACTTGGGCATTCCCCTTCCATTTTCAATCTCGGCTGTAATATAATAATTTAAAGTTGATTCGCATAATTCTCATAGAGAATATTCATAGAAATGCTTGTCGGTTATAACAATAACGTAACCTACAAGGGAAAGGTTTATCATGTCCAGACAGAGGACAGCGGATTGAACAACCCTATTATAGTCACTCTTCTGTATTTTAAAGGCACAATCCTGGCTTCCAAAAAAACAAACTATTCCCATCTTATCGGGCATAAGGATATCAAAAAAAGCGTCAGGGAACTGATGCAGGAACAGCATAAGACGATGCTGAAAGAATTGATTGCCGGAAAGTATCCTGTTGAGGGCGCGGCAGAGGAAAAAGAGGAGAAACCAACAGAAAGGGAAGAAAAAAAGATAAGCGTTTCAAGCAGGGCTGCGCCTGAAGTTAAAACGATAAAAGACAAAACACTGGATGATCTTTTGCTGGATTATATTATGCAAAGGGAGAAGAAAAAATGAGTCAGGCTGCCGCTTCAAGAGGTATAGCATTTCTAAAAAAACAGGCGACAACAGTAAGGATTGAAATCCTGAAGATGCTTGCAAAGGCAGGCTCGGGACATACCGGAGGCTCTTTGTCAGCAGCCGATTTGGCAACAGCGCTTTATTTTTCAAAAATGAGACATAATCCCAAAGACCCTGCGTGGAAAGAAAGAGACAGATTTATTCTTTCAAAAGGGCATGCTGCTCCGTTGCTGTATACGGTTCTTGCGCTTTCAGGATATTTTGATAAATCCTTGCTTGACACATTGCGCAAGATCGGAAGCCCGCTTCAAGGACATCCTTGTTCAAAGCTATTGCCGGGTGTAGAGATATCCACAGGCTCTTTGGGTCAGGGGTTGTCCATTGCCAATGGAATTGCGATTGGCCTGAAAATGGACAGCATGAATTCACGCGTCTATTGTATGCTTGGAGACGGAGAAACTCAGGAAGGACAGGTCTGGGAGGCCGCAATGACGGCAGCGCATTACAGGCTTGACAACCTGTGCGCAATTATAGACAACAACGGGCTCCAGATAGACGGGCCTTGCTGTGATGTCATGGGCCTGGAACCTATTACAGAGAAGTGGAAATCTTTCGGCTGGCATGTGATTGATATTGACGGGCATAATATGGAGGCGATTCTTAAGGCATTGGATGAGGCTGAAGGAATGAAGGGGAAGCCTGCTATGATAGTTGCGCGCACGATAAAGGGTAAGGGCGTCTCGGCTTTTGAGGGAAAGGTTCAGTATCACGGCGTGGCTCCTACGCAGGAAGAACTTAAAAAGGCATTGGAGGAACTCGGAGAAAATGGGAAGTAGGGAAGAGCAATCAGCAGTCCGCGGTCAGCAATCAGCGCCCCTCCATAATCCCCCCCTTAGCAAGGGGGGAAAAGAAGGGGGGGTAGCAACCAGGGACGCATACGGGGAAGCGCTTCTTGAACTCGGCAAAAAAAGGAAAGAGATAGTAGTGCTTGACGCAGACCTTTCCGGCTCCACAAAGACGGCAAAGTTTGCAAAGGCGTTCCCAGATAGATTTTATAACCTGGGTATTTCAGAGCAGGATTTGATAGGCACTGCAAGCGGGCTTTCGCTTACAGGCAAGCTGCCCTTTGCTTCCACATTTGCTGTTTTTGAGACAGGAAGGGCCTGGGAACAGATTAGACAGACTGTATCTTATTCAAACCTTAATGTTAAACTTGTCGCAACCCACAGCGGAATTACAGTTGCCGAGGACGGCGCGTCGCATCAGGCGATAGAAGACGTTGCGCTTATGAGAGTGCTTCCCAATATGACTGTGATTGTGCCTGCGGACGGGATAGAGACAAAACAGGTTATTGAGGCGATAGCTGATTTTTACGGGCCTGTTTATGTAAGGCTTGGAAGGACAAAGGCGCCGGTGGTTTCGCCTGAGGGTTATAAATTTAAAATTGGAAAGGCGCATAAATTCCATCTGGGAAAAGATGCAAATATAATAGCCGCAGGCATAATGGTTTCAGTCTCGCTTAATGCAATGGAGATGCTGAAAAAAAAGGGGATTGATGCGGGCGTTATAAACATGTCCACAATCAAGCCTCTGGACAATGATGCTGTGCTTGAGGCTGCAAAGGCCTCGCGGTTAATCGTAACTGCAGAAGAACATTCAGTTATAGGCGGGCTCGGCGGAGCAGTGTCTGAGCTGCTTGCAGAAAATTATCCGGTGCCTGTAAAAAGAATCGGGGTTAAAGACACCTTCGGCTGCTCAGGCCCAGCGGATGAACTGATGAAGCTGTACGGGTTAACAGCTGAGGATACAGTAAAAACAATAAAAGAGGCATTAAAATAAAATTTGAAAGTTTGAAATGAGATACAAGATACAAGATGCAAGATACACCCCCCCTCTGTCCCCCCTTGATAAGGGGGGAATTAAGGGGGGGTTATCCTGCATCCTGCAGCATGAGGAGTTATGATACATTTTTCAAATGTCACTAAGTTTTATGAGAAGCAGGCGGCGCTTAAGAGCGTAACCTTTTCCATAGAAAAGGGCGAAATGGTTTTTATAACAGGGCCGAGCGGCGCAGGCAAATCCACACTCCTTAAGATTATTTATCTTTCGGAAAAACCCGATGAAGGCAATGTAACCATAGCAGAATGGGATCTGAGCAAGCTCAAGGAATCAAGCATACCATTTTTAAGACGGAATATCGGAGTGGTCTTTCAGGATTTCCGGCTTCTTGACAATAGAAATATTTTTGACAACGTTGCCATAGCCCTGCGTATACGCGGCTTGCTGGACCGCGAGATACAAGACTGGGTTATGGAAATACTGAAGATAGTGAATTTAAGGCACAAAGCTGACAGTTTCCCGCGGACGCTTTCAGGAGGCGAGCAGCAGAGAGTGGTTATCGCGCGCGCAATTGTCGGAGAGCCTACAATCCTTCTTGCAGATGAACCTACAGGAAATCTTGATCCAGACACCGCAGCCGGGATTACAAGGCTGTTTAAAGAGATTAATGCGCGCGGGACTACAGTTGTCATTGCTACGCATAACAGGGAGCTTTACAAAAATAGCGGACGCAGAGTATTCAGGATTGACAACGGCAATATTGTGGGAGAGGAGATAGGGTAGTGTATCTTTTATACTCATTCAGACTCGCCATACAGAGCTTATGGCGTGAGAAATGGATAAACCTCCTGTCGGTGCTGACGATAGCCGCAGGCCTGTTTATGATCACGCTTACATTTTTTGTTGTCTATAACATAGACCTGGCAACAAAAAAACTTCCCGCGAGCTTCTCCGTAATGCTTTACCTTAACGACGGTCTGTCGGAGCAGGAAATAGGAAATATAATTGCACAGCTCAAAAAGAATAATGCAGTTGAACAGGCAAGATATATAACAAAGGATAAGGCGCTGCAGGAATTAAAAGGTGTTTTGAAAAATGCAGATTATATCCTGGAGGGCCTGGGAGAAAATCCCCTTTCTGCATCCATTGAGATTAAGCTTCAGACGGAATCAGTCAATATCGCAAGCGTTAAAAAAATCGCAGAAGAGATTAAAAAAATAAAAGGAATTGCCGAGGTGGAATACGGGGAAAAATTTCTTAATTCCCTCCACTCCATCAAAGGCGCAGCAAAGGCAGGAAGCTTATCTCTTATTTCCATAATATCCGCCGGCGTGATTTTTGTGTGCTACAGCACTATAAAGATTGCGTTTTACAGAAGGAAGGAAGAGATAGAAACATTTAAGCTTCTTGGCGCAACAAGAGGGTTCATACGCGCGCCTTTTGTTATAGAAGGCAGTGTGCTGGGCATATTCGGAGGGCTTGCCAGCACGGCAGCTGCATTTGCATTTTACTATGTGTTGTTTTACAAGGTTACCGCTGCCATCCCTATACTGAAAATCCTTGTATTCCCCTTTGAAATTTTTCCAGCCCTTCCTGTGGCCGGACTGCTTTTAGGCATAGGAGGCGCTGTAATTGCGCTGGGAAGAATAAGATTTTCGTAAATATGATGCAAAATCAGCAATCAGCAATCAGCAATCAGCCCATTCACCCATTCACCTATTCACCTATTCACCTGATTGCCTTTCTGTGTTTCATGTCATTTTTTCTATTACTTTTCACCGACACTGCCTTTGCCGCAAAGAATCCAAAGGAAGAATACAAAAAAATCCAGAAACAAATAGAAACCCAGAAAGAAAAACTTGAAAAGACTAAAAAGACTGAGCGCTCGGTCCTGGAAGAATTGGACAGGACTAACAAAGACCTCAGCCAGATACAGGCGGGGTTAAGGAGATATATCGGTAAGCGGAAGGCTGCTGAAAATGAAATACTCCTGGTTGAGGCCGACATAGCTGCAAACCGGGCAAGACTTGAAAAACAGACCGAATGGCTTAAAAGGAAACTGCGCATTATGCAGAAATACGGCTATTCCGGCGATGCTGTAATTTTGCTTTCAACGTCAGAGGACCTGACCCAGATGATGAGAAGGTGGAAGTATATCAAAGAACTGGCTGGATATGACCATAAGATGCTGAATGAATATAAGGACACCATAAAAAATCTTGCGGAACAGGAAAGCCGGTTGAAGACGTTGCAGGCCGAATTAAAAAAGAGCGAGGAAAGGATAAAGACAAATGAGAAGGCCATGGCAGAAAAGAAGAAAAGCAAAGAGATGCTGCTGTCCTCTGTAAGAAGGGAAAAAACTTCTTACGAAAATATGCTGAAGGAGTTAAAAGAGGCGTCACAAAAGCTCATGGAAATAATAAGGCGGGCTGAAGAGGCTGAGGCTTATGCTGCAAAAGGCTTTCACAATTTAAAAGGCAAACTGGCCTGGCCTGTCATCGGAAAAGTTGTAATCCCTTACGGGGCGCAGAAAGACCCCCAGTTCAATACGCCGGTATTCAGGAACGGCATCCACATAAAGGCTGAAGATAATACGCCGGCAAAGGCTGTTCACAGCGGCAAGGTGGTATTTGCCGAGTGGTTTAAAGGTTACGGCAAGCTTGTTATAATAAATCACGGGGAAGGCTATCATACCCTTTATGCAAATTTATCCGAGATTTTTTATAAAGTTGGAGATATAATAAAAGCACAGGAGGTAATAGGCAAAATCGGAGAATCATCCGCCTTAGGCGGACTGAATGCGCCCGGCCTCTATTTTGAGATAAGATATAAGGGGAAACCGCTGGACCCTAGGCAGTGGCTAAAGAAGAAGTAGTTTTCTGAGCGCTGCGGGGGAAAAGGCGTTAAAGAAAGATGAAAAAGAAAAGACTTGTTTTGACCTGGATTATTATTTTGGCGGTTGCGTTCGGAGGCGTCTTCGTAGGCAGGCTGTCAATAGGAAGTGTTCGCGCCGAAGGCGAGAGCTATGAATATCTTAAGGTATTCACCGAGGTGCTCTCTCTTGTGAAGAAGAATTATGTAGAAGAGGTAAAGACAAAGGACTTAATATACGGCGCAATAAAAGGGATGCTTAATTCTCTGGACCCTCATTCCGCTTACATGCCTCCGGAGGCGTATAAGGAAATGCAGCTTGACACAAAAGGCGAGTTCGGGGGAATAGGGATACAGATAGGGATAAAGGAAGGTATTCTGACGGTAATTGCCCCTATTGAAGATACGCCTGCGTATAATGCAGGGATAAAGGCAGGAGATAAAATAGTAAAGATTAACGGAGAATCAACAAGGGAGATGGGGTTGCAGGACGCCGTGAGCAAGATGCGCGGCCCGAAAGGCGCACCTGTAGTGGTTACAATTATGCGTGAGGGGTGGAAAGAAACAAAAGACTTCACGATTGTGAGGGATGTGATAAAGGTTAAAAGCGTAAAGTTCAAGGTCATAGAAAATAATATCGGCTATGTTAAATTAAGCCAGTTTCAGGAGCGCACGGCTGATGACCTTGAGGCGGCCCTTTCTAAACTTGAAAAGCAGAATATCACTTCTTTTATCCTGGACCTCAGAAACAATCCAGGCGGACTTTTGAACAGCGCGGTTGATGTTTCAAGCCGGTTTCTGCCGGCGGACAAGGTTGTTGTTTCTATAAAGGGCAGGAGCGGCGAAAAGGCCGAGTACCGGACGGAAGGATCCCAGGTTTCAGAGGCAGAGGCAAAGAAGGCAAAGATGTTCAGCGCTATTCCTATGATTGTGCTTGTAAATCAGGGAAGCGCAAGCGCCTCGGAGATCGTTGCAGGCGCGCTTAAAGACTGGAACAGGGCTGTCATACTCGGAGTGCAGACCTTTGGAAAAGGCTCTGTTCAGAGTGTTGTGCCGCTCAGCGACGGCTCAGGTTTAAGACTTACAACAGCGCGCTACTATACTCCCAAGGGCATATCCATACAGTCCACAGGAATCACTCCTGATATTATTGTTAAGCTGGAACAGAAAAACGGCGGAAAAGAGCACGCAGTGCTAAGAGAAAAAGACCTTGAAAGGCATCTCAAGAACGATCAACTTGAAGAAAAACCAAAACCATCAGAAGAGACTATGCCTTTGGAGGTCAGCGAACAGGAAGACACTCAACTCCAGAGGGCCATAGAACTTCTTAAGACCTGGAAGGTTTTTAAGGAACATCTTCCAAAAGCAGCGTAAAGAATAATGGTGAATAGGTGAATTGGTGAATGGGTAAATGGGTAACAGAAGATAATGGATTGTTTTGCGATTCACCGATTAACCGATTCACCGATTCACCGATTGCATGTCCCGCATTATTTTTGACATAGAGACAAGCGGCAAAGATTTTGATTCCCTGGACAAGAGCACGCAGGAATACCTCCTTCGCTGGGCTGAAACAGAAGAAGACATAAAGGACGTCCAGGAAAGCCTTTCATTTTATCCGCTCACTGGTGAAATCATAGCGATAGGAATGCTTAATCCTGAAACAGATAAGGGCGCGGTATATTTCCAGTCGCCAGAGACACAAAGGGCCCCTTTTGAAGAAAACGGCATAAGATTTGAATCCGGCCCGGAAAAAGAAATTCTTGAAAAATTCTGGAATACGGTTAAAAGCTATAAAGAAATAATCACATTCAACGGCAGGAGCTTTGACGGCCCTTTTATATTAATCCGCTCTGCGGTCCACAGGATAAAGCCCACAAAAGACCTCATGCCGAACAGGTATAACGGCAGCCACATAGACCTGCTGGACCAGCTTACTTTTTACGGAGCCTCAAGGCGCAGGTTCAGCCTGGATATGTGGTGCAAGACCTTCGGCATAAAAAGCCCGAAGGAAGAAGGCATAACAGGATATGATATTAAAAACCTCTTTGCGGATAAGAGGTATCTTGATATCGCAAGATACTGTCTTGGAGACGTAAGGGCAACAAAAGAACTGCTCGGTTACTGGGAAAACTACATAAAGTTCGGGACATAGGGTTCAAGCCTGTTAGTGCCTGCGGTGGTGCAGATGGGCTTTTCTCACAATCTTCACAGTGCTGGCCTGAGGGCCCTTTTCTCCTTCCTCTTCATTAAAACGCACCTCTGTCCCTATTTTCAGTTTTTCAAAACTGTCAAGCACGCTGTTTTTGTGGAAATATATCTCCCTTCCGCCGAATGATTCTATAAAACCGTAGCCGTCAGGAAAAAGCTTGGCAACAACGCCGTGCGGAAGGGTGTCATGGTCTTTAAGGTCTTTGTGCCGGATAAACGAGAATTCCTCCAACTGCCGGGCCGCGTCGTCAAAGGCATGGCGGACTGCGACAAAGATGTCTTCATGGCTTTTGCTGAGAGGGTGCTCGCGGTTCACGGAAATCTGTTTTCCGGGGACCGTCAGAAGGACAGAGGCCCTATAGAGGCTGCCTGTGCGCTGGTGTTTATGAGGCTTTTCTACAGTAACCCTGCAGCTTATGATTCCCGGATAATATTTTTCCAGTTTTCCGGCAAGCGCCCTAACCTCTTTTTCCACTACATCATTATAAGGCTCAATATCCAGTAAAACTATCTTAAGAGGTGTTTCCATAAAAGAATGCTATCAATGAATCCTATTCGTGTCAAGGGCTGTATAATTGCAATGTAAAAGATTGAGATAGCCTTGTTTTGAAATTACAAAAAGAAATATGGCTATGGTTTCTAATCCACACTCTGTTGCAGAGGAGATACACGGGCAAAAAGCGTCTATCTGCAAAAACCCTTTATTTTTCAGCAAGCACAAACAGGCATGCTTATTGCTTTTCTATTTGAAAATTGTAGCTTGACAGGCTATTTTTAGCTTGACAAAAGATGTGAGGAACGAGTAAAGTTTCCATATTTTAGGAAACCGGCTCTTTTGGAAACTCCATTTTATGGAGCTTATTTCATGAGAAAAGGAGGTGACGGCAGGGCAAAGAAGTTGTAAGGTAGTAGAAGTAAAAGTAGAGGGTAATCCCGTTTTCAACGGGAAAAATACTGAACCCCGATCTTATTGGGGGAAGTGAAGGAGAGCAAATGAAAAAGTATTTGGCTTTAGCATTGGGCTTATTGTTTACGCTCGGTTTTGCAGCCAGTGCCTTTGCCATTCATGCCGAGATTCCGGCTGAGACACAGGCTGTTGTTGCAAAAGGCACAAGCCAGGTAACACTGGGCGGTGAACTTAGGTTTAGGGGCGAGTATAAGCACGCTACGGACCTTAAGTCAGCAGGCACAGGCACAACAATATTGGACACTGCAAACGACAACGACGCTAAGTATGACGGCAGGGTCAGGATTCGCATTCAGGCAGATGTTTCAAAGAACACAATGGGTGTAATTCACCTTGAAACAGGAAGCGTTACAACTGACACATATGATTGGGGCACCTCCGGTGAATCAGCCGGTGTATACCGCGGTGTAGGCAACGGCAAAAAAGGCACGCTTGATGTTCTTGAAGCCTGGATTCTGCACAAATTCAACATCGGAGTTCCTGCAGGCATAAAGGTTGGCCATATGCCGTTAGCTCTCGGCAATAAGCTTTTCTTTAACCACTCCAAGTTCGGCGACGACGCAATCGTTGTCTTTTTTGACCCTACAAAGGAACTGCACATAGGGTTATTGGCTGTAAAGCTCCTTGAGGGCACATCCAGCATTACTGACGACGCAAATGCTTATGTTGCCCTTTTAGCCTACAAGGGCAAGGGCTTTAACATTAGCGCTGATTACACAGTTGTTGACGACCAGAGGAATCATATTACCACCAATGGTGTTGCAAATGGCGGCACTGCTCTTAAAGCCGGTGACATGGGGACACATCTCAACAACCTTGGTCTTCGCGCTGACGTAACCTTTGGCGGCTTAAATATTATGGGTGATGCTGAATTACAAAGCGGAAAAACCGATTATGAAAATGACGCGCTTGATGTCAAGCATAAAGGTAAAGCCTTTGTCATAGGCGCAAGCTATAAGGCTGCTCCTGCAACCATCCGCGCCAAATATGGTATGGGCAGTGGTGACAATGACTCTGCTGACAAAGATAACAATGTGTTTGTGACAGCAGTTCCGAATACACAGAATATGACCTATGTTTATGACTACCGCGTTAAATCAGCAACAGGGCTTACAAACACAGGCATAGCCAACACAACCTTCTTAAATCTCGGCGTAACCGCGGGTCTGACAAAAGACCTGAATGTCATGCTTGACTACTATGTGCTTAGAGCCACCAAGGCAAATAGCGGCTCGGCAATCAATGGCTCGTCCAGCCCTGAAACCCATACTTCTAAGAAGATTGGTTCAGAAATTGACGCAAAGATAACCTACAAGCTTGACAAGAACCTCGTTTATTTTGTAGAGGGCGGTTATCTCTGGACAGGCGCATTCTATGATACAACAACTGTGCAGGCTAATGATGCATACGCAGTAAGACACGGAATCACGCTTAGCTTCTAAAGACTTACCCCTCCTCTCTCCTCCCCTTAATAAGGGGAGGATGGGTGGGGTAAAGGTTTCAAAAGGGCGTCCCGATAAATCGGGACGCCCTTTTTTGTTTGCAATCGCCTCCATTTTGTGTGCTATACTTTAATGTGTAGGAGGTCAATATGGTAGTTATTAAGTTTAAGAGCCGTGAAGACAAAATTAACGGTTATTATCTGCTTTCATTAAAAGGCATTGTTCGCGGGCTAAGGGATAATCTATTTGAGGTAAATGATTCCATGTTGAAATATCTTGATGAAGAAGGGATTAAATACGAAATAGTGGAAGAGGATGTCCTGAGTGAGACTGAAAAGATACGAAATACTCCTGCCATTGTTTTATAATGACGGCCAGAAGATGGAGAAGGAAAAATTCCTGTACACCAATGAAGAGCTTGTAGAAAGATTCGGCGCAACTACTACCGATTCTACGAGGATAATTGGGCGATGGGTTTATCAAGACCAGCTTTACGAAGATAAACTGATAAGGATTATCATTGATGTCCCCGAAATAGAGGGCCGCGATACGTTTTTTAGACAATACAAAGAAGTCTTAAAAGAAAGATTTAAACAGGTAGATATATGGATTACAAGCTATTCAATTGAAGTAATTTAATCTATGCATATGCAGTAAGAAACGGAATCACGCTCAGCTTCTAAAGACTTACCCCTCCTCTCTCCTCCCCTTAATAAGGGGAGGAGAGAGGAGGGGTAAAGGTTTCAAAAGGGCGTCCCGATAAATCGGGACGCCCTTTTTTGTTTGATTTTTGCCGTCGCATTTGATATGTTAAAGATAACTGAATTGCAGGAGGTCAGATGCCTACAACACTTGAAGAGAGAATTGCTTACCTTGAAGGCAAGGTAGAGGAA
>Ga0172368_10007362_pt1 | contig 11510 bp, 7 predicted proteins | sample Lak11m_FD_114540 | JGI IMG/M metagenome (GOLD analysis project Ga0172368, IMG submission 114540) | Freshwater microbial communities from Kabuno Bay, South-Kivu, Congo - kab_022012_11m | ecosystem: Environmental > Aquatic > Freshwater > Lake | place: Democratic Republic of the Congo: South-Kivu...
AAGGCTAAAACTCAAAGGAATTGACGGGGGAGCGCACAACCGGTGGAGCATGTGGTTTAATTCGATACAAAGCGAAAGACCTCACCCAGGTTTGACATATATCTGCAAGTCTAGCGAAAGCTAGATGTCTTCGAGAGTGATATACAGCTGTTGCATGGCTGTCGTCAGTTCGTGTCGTGAGGCGTCCGCTTAAGTGCGGTAACGAACGCAACCCCTATCGTGTGTTGAATATTCACGCGAGACTGCTCTTGATAGTATCAAGGGAGGAAGGAGGGGACGACGTCAAGTCAGCATGACGCTTACACCTGGGGCCACACACATCCTACAATGGGAAGTAACAATGGGTTGCCAACCCGCAAGGGGGAGCCAATCCCACCAAACCTTCCCTCAGTTCAGATTGGAGGCTGCAACTCGCCTCCATGAAGTCGGAATCGGTAGTAATCGCGGATCAGCAGGCCGCGGTGAATACGTTCTCGCTCCTTGTACACAAGTTAAAAGCGCGCCTGGCAGCTTATAAAGCTACGTGGTTAAAATCCACGCATAGTAGCCAAAAAAATTCGGCAATCATGCTCGAGTAATCGACATGGTGGAGGGCCTGAGGCAAAAAGCAGGCCTATTATTTAATGAATCATCGACCCACGCTGGTGTGTTATGGGGAAGATGTTTAATCCATATAAACGGATATTCAGATAGGCATGTTTGGAAAAGTTTTATAAGTGACCCAGGGAGATCCTAGTTAGACTAGAGGTAATTACTAGCTAGGAAGTCAGCTATTTCGTAGTAGCTATTCTTGTATTTTCGGTCTTACTTCGGTAAGATAAAAGTATATGAGTAGTGAAGGAAATTCCCTTAATCAGGCAACAGGAGATTATATATCTGGTTTAACAGATGGTGAAGGATGCTTTTATGTTAATCTTCATAGATTCAAAAAATATCCGAGTGCCAATCCTCAAACTAGAATTCACTTTTATATCAAGTTGCGTCAAGATGATTTACCAATACTCGAGAGTGTTAAAAACTCCCTAGGATATGGTCATATCAATTACCAACAAGAAACAAGAAGTAATCATTCACCCTGTTATCGATACGAAGTTAGTGATCGACAGGAATTGCATCTTCTGATGAAATTCTTTGACAATCACCCTCTCATTAGTCCCAAAAAAATGAGGGACAAACAGAGGATTGAGACTATTTTGACAATTATTGACAAAGGAGATCATCTCACAGAGTCAGGGTTGTCACGTATCAGGCAAATCAAATCTGAAATGCACAATTAGGGGCTCGCTTAGTGCGGGAAATCCGCTCGCTAAGTGGGAACGTGAGATAACCTCAAATTATCACAATCCGCCCGTCAAGTGAGCAAAGTTGGCAGTACCTGAAGTCGGAAATCTTAACCCGCAAGGGAGGGACCCGCCAAAGGTAAGGTCAGCGATGAGCGCTAAGTCGTAACAAGGTATCCGTTCTGGAAGGAGCGGATGGATCACCTCCTTTCTAGGAGTAATGATAAAAGGGTATCACGACCCGCCTCGACCTAAAACGTTGGGGAGATTACGTCCACAGCTTTTCTTTGGTTATCTGTTTAAACATAACCAAAATCTCAATTTCAAGAATCTCGAGTGCTACCATCTCTTTGCAAAGTTAGATACTTTGGTTTACCCCTTGGATTATTCCGTGGGGTATTTGTTGTGGCAATCTACCTCTACTACACTACCTGTCCCAAGTGTTTGAAAGTCTATCGTCTTAACTACGTCGTCGCCCTGGCTAAAATATAATTTGGCTGTGAATTTGTAAGTCCTGTATAATACAAAAGATGACTAGTATTGATAACGGCGAAAGTTGTGTAGTCCCAAGTTCGAATATTGATGTTAAGGGAGTAAACTTCACAATATTGTTTTTAGAAAAACTAAAACTCTTCCAGTTATTCTTTAGGAAAAATTCCGTATATAACAAAAATAAACAGGATTATTGGAAACATGAAAAAGCCATTCTACACTGGGCATGGTCCTCTCAACATCAACACTTAGCTCGAAACCTAACTACACAACGCTTAAGACAAATTTATGGGCTTAGAGTAGAGCCAAAAAAAATAAGCGAAACAGAAATTGATGTAAATTGGCACGTTGCAAACGTTCCAGATGAATTAATACTGTCTAATAAGGACGAATTAATAAAAGAGATGTTTGACGAAAGAGGTAGAAAATTAGAGCCGATAATGGGGAATCTATACATGAAAGGCCTAGCTTATGTTATTAGATATGGAGACATATTAGAGACCTTATCCAAAGTTGGAGAAGCAGAAATTGCAAAGAAGCTCCAAGATTCAACTTATGTTGTCCACTCAATTATCATCAACTTCAGGGGTCTATTGGTCGGCGAACTGGTCGATGAAGAAAAAAATGGTATGCTCTGGAAATACAAATTGACAATAATGCTAATCTATCATGCAGTCTTCATCTCTGTCATATTAACGGCGCTCTTATTGTGCAATCAACTCCTAGCTAATCCAATAACAATTGGATTCCCTGACTTAGATCTAGTATGGTGGATAGTACTAGTGTTAATACTCTTTGGTTGGTTCAAGTACTCATGGGACAAAATTTAACCATTCATGTAGGACAATCAACTTAGTGGGTGCGGAAGGAATCGGACCTACGACCTCTTTCTTATCAGGAAAGCGTTCTACTGCCGGTAGCTCTTTAGCTACCTATGAAAATAGTATTCGCGGTGGCGAATACTCCTGCAGCAAGCATGCCAGGCTCCCACGAAGTGGGACATGCTTACCACTGAGCAAAATCTAGAGAGTGGGTGATCATGGAGTCGGACCATGCACCTCTTTCTTATCAGGAAAGCGTTCTACCGATGAACTAATCACCCAAATATTAACTTGTCGAGTGATATTGTAACCGTTTTGTTCTAAAATCTCTAGGTATGGTTAAAATTAAGGCGATAGGATTTGATTATGGTGGTGTTGTTGGTGGCGATCCTAGTCTGGGAAAGTATTTCACAGAACAAAATGCCAAACTTTTGGGTATAACTCCCGAAGAATGGCATCAAGTCTATTTTTCTATGAATCACCTCTTAAATACTGGAGCAACTCCAGATAAAGTAGATTTTTGGCGACAATTCCTAAACCATTTCGATCAGGTAGACAAACTAGATCAAGTATTGTCGCTAGATAACGAGTTAAGTAATAAATATTTAGTTATTAATAAAGACGTTATTGCTCTAATCGATCAGCTTCGTCGTGCCAATTACAAAACTGGATTGCTTAGTAACGCAACAGGCGAAGTTGGTAATAAAATTAAGAATCTCAATATCTCCCACCATTTTGACTCATTTCTTTTTTCAGCTGACATTGGTTTGCAAAAGCCTGACCCACTCGCTTTTGCGGCACTTGCCAGATCTCTCGAGGTAGAAGTAGCAGAAATGATCTTTATAGATGACGCAAAAAACAGCTTAAAAACCGCTCAAGAATGTGGTTTTACCCCCATACTCTTCAAAGACGTACCAAATTTAGAATCAAGCTTGATAAAGCTCGGTCTTACCTATTGACCGCTAGGGGTAAAGTAGGTTACAATTCATTTTTGCTCGGGAGAGCTTTCACTTTATGCAAGTAACGCAACAAAAAAACACTTCTCTTAACCCTCTTTTTTAGTCGTTATTTGTGTCAAGTTTAGTCCCGCGCAAGCGGGATTTTTATTTCCCACTCGCACCTTCAATCTAGATCGTAAGCCTGGGGCCTGTAGCTCAGTTGGCTAGAGCGCATCATTTGCAATGATGAGGTCACCGGTTCGATTCCGGTCAGGTCCACTGACTGGTAGAGCATTCCGCCGTGGCGGGAAGGTGATCCCGACATGTCGGGATACGGTCCACCGATTAGTTGGGAGTTAGTAGTTTATAGCTTGTAGTCATCTACGAACTATGAACTATCAGCTACAAACTGATAATTTGTACTTTAACAAGTGAAGAGTAGGAAAGCATCAAATAGCAATTTGATATATTTTGAAATTGTTTATTAATTAGTATCAAGCTACTCAAATAAAGTATACAGTGGATGCCTAGGCATATTGTGCCGAAGAAGGACGTACAAGGCCACGAAAGTCGTCGGTGAGGAGCCATGATCCTTTGACCCGGCGGTGTCCGAATGGGGTAACCCCGGTCGTAGTAATACGACTGTACCCTGGATTTATCCAGGAGTAGGTAACCCGGAGAACTGAAACATCTAAGTACCCGGAGGAAAAGAAATCGAATGAGATTGCCTTAGTAAGCGGTGAGCGAAAAGGCAGTAGCCTAAACCGTAATTTATTACGGTGTTGCAGGGCTAGACATAATGTATGCGACTTTATAGAAGAATACCGTGGAATAGGTAACCATAGAGAGTGAAAGTCTCGTAATCGAAATTTAGTCGCGTATAGTTTAGTACCTAAGTACGTTGGGAGACGGCAAACTCCCTGCGGAATCCGCCCCGACCACGGGGCAAGGCTAAATACACAATATGACCGATAGTGAACGAGTACCGTGAGGGAAAGGTGAAAAGAAGGGTGAGACACCCAGTGAAATAGTACCTGAAACTGTATACTAACAAACAGACAGAGCCCTGAGTTTATCGAAGGGTGATGTCGTGCCTATTGAAGAATGACCCGTCGAGTTTGCATATACTGCAAGTCTAAGTGATATCGTCACGGAGGCGTAGTGAAAGCGAGGATGAATAGTCCGTTTAGCAGTGTGTCCAAAACCCGAAACCGGAGTGAGCTAACCATGAGCAGGGTGAACCCCAAGTAAAATTGGGGGAAGGCCCGAACCAGTAACTGCTGCAAAAGTTTTGGATGACTTGTGGTTAGAGGTAATATGCCAATCGAACCCGGAGATAGCTGGTTCTCCCCGAAATATATTTAGGTATAGCCTCAAGTGATTGCATGATGGGGGTAGAGCACTGAAAAGGTGCGGGGTCGCAAGGCCTCTCACTTTATCAAACTCCGAATACCAACATGTTCAGCTTGGGAGTCAGTCCTTGGGAGCTAAGTTCCAGGGGCAAAAGGGAAACAACCCAGATCGTCAATTAAGGTCTCAAAATCATAACTAAGTGGCTCAAGGAAGTCATAGTCCATATACAGCTAGGAGGTCGGCTCAGAAGCAGCCATCCTTGAAAGAAAGCGTAACAGCTCACTAGTCTCGGATTGTGGCGCCGAAGATCCATCGAGGCTCAAGTTATGTACCGAAATTACGGATTGTCACATAATTTATTATGTGATTCTGGTAGGGGAGCGTTCTAAGCGCAGTGAAGTCGTACTGTAAGGTATGGTGGAGCACTTAGAAGTGAGAATGGCGGGATGAGTAGCGAGATGGGGGTGAGAATCCCCCACACCGTATGTTCCAGGTTTCCCACGCAACGTTCGTCGACGTGGGGTTAGGCGGCCCTAAGGCGAGGCTGGTGTAATGCCGGCGTAACCGATGGATTACAGGTTGATATTCCTGTCCTCTAGGGCGTTCATTATCAGTTGGGGAGGGACGGCTTCGGAAGAATGAGGCGCATTATTGAATTTGCGTCCAAGCGTCAAGGAAGTTGGATATTGGAAAATCCGTATCTGGCGTTATAAACCGAGGCGTGATGGAAAATATGGGTTTCGGCCCGTGTGATCTCATCCACTTTCAGAGTCCAAGAAAATCTTCGCAACGAGAATGTCATAGATCCGTACCGCAAACCGACACAGGTGAACTGGTAGAGAATACCAAGGTGAGCGAGAGAACCTTCCTTAAGGAACTCGGCAAATTAGCTAGGCGTAACTTAGGGAGATGCCTAACCTGTTTTTTGGGTACTTGTATTCAAAAAATGGGTCGCAGATAAAGACTATGAGGTGACTGTTTAACAAAAACACAGGTCTGTGCGAAGGCGTAAGCCGACGTATACGGGCTGAGGCCTGCCCAGTGCCAGAAGGTTAACTGAGAGGGTAACCCCGACTTGTTCGGGATAGCCTTTGATTGAAGCCCTGGTGAACGGCAGCAGTAACTATAACTGTTCTATGGTTTAGGCCTATAAGGTGATGGCCGCTGCTATAGTAAAATCTGACCAAATGCTGGAATATCTGAGTATCTTTCACTAGTTGACTTCGGAATTAATTCGGGTCATACTGAAAATGTGCAAAGTGCAGACAATCAGCAGGAAAGATTGCAAAAGTTTGATGTAAATCTGAATTGGTATATCGCGGGTTTTGTAGATGGAGAGGGATGTTTTAGTGTTTCGATCAGACGAAGTAAATTCTCTCGTCTTGGTTGGACTATTAATCCATTATTTCAAGTCTATCAACATCGTGATAATTCCAGTGTGTTATATGTCTGCAAACAAATTTTTGGATGCGGATATGTTTCAGCAAAAGGTGGTAATCCATCTTGCTTTACATTTGCGATTGATAAGATCAATGATCTAATCACAAAAGTAATACCATTTTTTGACCAATATAAATTAATTGGTGAGAAGTATCAAAACTTTTTACTATTTAAGGATATTGTCATTAGCATGGGAAAGAAAGAACATTTAACACAAGCAGGTTTCATCAAATTAGCAGAAAAATCGTTTCAGATGAATAGAAACGGTAAATATCGTAAGATTTCTCTAGAAGAAATTATGATATCTTTTGCAAAATCCCCAACGACTATACGTCAGAATCGTTCTGCAAACGATAAGATATAGTCTGAGCTCATGGGCGACCATGAGAATAACAAATCTAAGCGAAATTCCTTGTCGGGCAAGTTCCGACCTGCACGAATGGCGTAACAATCTCATAACTGTCTTGAGGAGGGGCTCGGCGAAATTGAAATGGCTGTGAAGATGCGGCCTACTGGTAACAGGACAAAAAGACCCCGTGGAGCTTTACTGTACCTTGGCACTGAAATTTATGTTTTGACTGTGTAGTGTAGGTGGGAGGCGCAAGCCGACAATGTAACACCACTCTTTGAAACGTGAGTTTCTCACTTATCCCTCTGGATCGAGGGAGAGGACACTGTCTGGGAGGCAGTTTAACTGGGGAGGTTGCTTGCTAAAGAGTACCGCAAGCGCGCAATGGTATCCTAATTCCGGATGGAAATCGGAATGATAGTGCAAGGGCATAAGGATGCCTGACTGTGAGACATACAAGTCAAGCAGAGACGAAAGTCGGACCTAGTGATCCTCGTGTACTTCGTGGGAGGTACCGGGCTTATCGGATAAAAGCTACCCCGGGGATAACAGAGTAGTTGCACCTGAGCGTCCACAGCGACGGTGCAGTTCGCTACCTCAACATATCGGGGTCCTCAAGTTGTAAAACTTGAGTGCTGTTTAGATATGAAAAATCTAAGAAAACTAACTCATAACGGTGAAACCCTCATTCATATGAACCCACTTGATATTCGGTATTATTTTGGTAATACTAGAGTTGAGCGTTTGAATAGGGCAATACCGTGGGAAGTTTGTCAAAAACACAATCAGATATTGTAATTGGAACAATGTTGGGTGATGGTTATATGCGTTGTAAAACCAATGCACATTTACAAATCACTCATAGTATTAACCAAAAAGAATATGTTGATTGGATGTATAGCGTCCTAAAAAATTGTGTACTAACACAACCAAAATTATATAAAGGTAATGGCAAAAGAATAGGTTATCGGTTTTTTACCCGTAGCCTTCCTTGTTTTACCGATATATATCATCAATTTTATTTAAATAACAGGAAAACAATTCCTCCTAATTTAAAATTAGATGAACAAATTATGGCAGTGTGGTACATGGACGATGGAAGTTTATGTGACAAAAGTTGCTATCTTAATACTCAACAGTTCCTTGAACAAGAACAATTGTTGTTAAGTAGACTTCTTTTGAGAGATTTTGGATTAACTGCAAAGCGAGACAAAGATAAACAATATTATCGTCTCCGTTTTAATGTTAAAGAATCCAAAAAATTTGTCGATTTAATTCGACCATATATTATTCCATCCATGGCTTACAAGGTTTTGATATAACCCCGTATCGACTGGATTCCCTCATCAAATTATTGGTGAGTGGATGAAGATAGGGATATTTGTTCCTATAAAACGTTAGCGTCCCAAAATATATTGGGATGAAGGTATAGTCAAAATTAATTGGAAACAATTAAAGTAATCAATTGAGCGATGTCGGCTCAGCGCATCCTGGGGCTGGAGAAGGTCCCAAGGGTTGGTCTGTTCGCCCATTAAAGCGCTACGTGAGCTGGGTTCAGACCGTCGTGAGACAGGTCGGTCTCTATCCGTTACCAGCGTTGGAATTTTGAGGGGGGTTGCTCTTAGTACGAGAGGACCGGAGTGAGCCATCCGCTAGTGTTTCTGTTGTCGCCGTCAGGTGCATCGCAGAGTAGCTACGATGGTAAGTGATAACCGCTGAAAGCATCTAAGCGGGAAGCATGCCCCAAGATGAGAATTCCTTGTTTATAGCAATATAGACGATAGATCCCTGGAAGACCACCAGGTAATCGGCAGGAGGTGTACGCACAGCAATGTGTTTAGCTGACCTGTCCAGACTGATCATAACTTATATAGTTTTGAAAAATGTCTGGCTCTGATTTTTATTAATTAGAGACGCATGATCCAACGAGTAGTTTGATACTTGACTCTTACTCTTCACTTTTTAACGTACAATACACGTACGTAGGGGCAGACCCCTGTGTCTGTCCGCACTTTAATAATTGACGATAAAATTGTTCCGGTGATTAGAGCGCCATGGCCCCACCTCTTCCCATTCCGAACAGAGTCGTGAAACGTGGCAGCGCCGACGATAGTATATGGGCAACTGTATGCGAAAATAAGTCATTGCCGGGGCAATTTTGTCGTCAATTTTTTCCTATTGCACTATAGTGTACAATTATATTCAGTTTACATTCAGATATTTTCCTGCCCGAAAAATATTGAGGAGGACTCATGCATCGATTATTGGGTTTACGCAAACGATTATTCGCTACTTTAGCCCTCTTCTCTCTTCTCTTTAATATTTTTCAGCCTGCTATTGTTGTCGCTCAAGAAGCATCTTCATCTACCCCCATTGAGAGTCCGCCCCCCGCCCCAACTCCATCTCTCGATCCCTCATCCTCACCCGTGCCAAGCATCGAACCCTCCACCTCCCCCTCTCCTTCCCCCGAAGCGATCATCGAACCCTCCACCTCCCCCTCTCCTTCCCCCGAGGCTACTACAGAGCCATCTCCCTCTCCTTCAGATACTCCACAAAATTCTCCTGTCCCCACCGACTCTTCCCCCGCTCCCTCTACCGAGCCTTCTTCCTCCCTTGCTCCCTCCCCCAATCCATCATATGTACCTACTGCAACCCCAGCTCCGGTTATTGGCGAACTCCAAACTACCATTGTTGAGAATACTTCAGCCAGTTCCATTGAAGAGTTCGATCTAACGATTAACGAAGAGGGCTCTGCTACTCTGGCAACCGACAAGCTAGACTATGCTCCAACCGACACAGCAGTAATTACTGGTTCCGGCTTTGAGCCAGGCGATTCTTATTCCCTCACGATTTCTAGCTCCGACGATCCCGCTACAAGCACTACTATCTCTGTTACTGCCGATGATGATGGCAAAATCTTCTATGCCTACCAGCTCGATGGACAATACCGCCCCAACTACAAAGTAGAGGCCAAAGATTCTGCTGGCCGCGTAGTCGCCACTACCACCTTTACCGATCACGCTAATTTTGATATCAAGATCAATAATAATGACACATCCACCTCGAGCTTTGACGTCACCTTACAGATGTCTTGGAGTACTGGTTGGCTATCAGGATCCGATCCTACCCAAGCTAGATATGCCAATGATACCAATGGAGGTAATTGCAACAATTTAGGCTTAGGTTCATGGACAGAATGGGAAACCATTATTGACTTGGGTGGTAATCATGGTAGCAAAAATTGGAGCTTATACCCAGGAGGAGATGGAGATCGGAAAGTGTGTGTCGAAACTAAGCATGGAAATAATACAACCCTTTCTGCCAGTGATAGTATTAATTATTTTACATTGGTAACCAATCCCATCCTTTCCGCAGCATGTGGACTCGACATCTCGTTAGTAATTGATAACTCTAACAGTATTAGTGCAACCGAACTCGGGCAGATGAAAACCGCGCTCAAGGCTTTTGTTTCAGCGTTAAGCGGTACTCCAACCCAATTTTCCGTCACTCGTTTTGCTACTTCCGCCGATATTCTTCAAAGCTTTACCAACGATTCAAGTAATATAAATAGCGCCATCGACTCTGTCAGCACCAACGGTGGTGGCACCGATTGGGAAGAAGGAATTCGTGTTGCCAGAAGCACCTTTGATCCACGTTCAGACAAGCCCAACTTAATGATTTTTGCAACCGACGGTAATCCAACTTTTCCTGGCAATGGGAGCGATACTACCCCAGAAAATGTTGCCGCCGCAGTCGCCGAAGCTAACATCACCAAAAACTATCCCATCCGCATACTCGCCCTTGGCATCGGCAACAATCTTAATCTCGCCAATCTCCAAGCCATTTCCGGCCCCACCGTTGGCACAAACTTATCCGCCGATGTCATTACCTCTGACTTTGCTACCCTAGCTTCCACGCTCGCCACCTTCGCCAGTTCAACTTGCGGCGGCACCATAACCGTACGCAAATACCTCGACAATACTAACACTCCCGCTGGCGCTAACTGGCAGTTTACCCTTTGGGGTGATAACGCTCCCGCCACTACGTACTCTACCGATACTTTCGGACTTACAGAAGCTATTCCCGTCTCTGCCGGTAGTTATACCGTAATCGAAAGCACGATGCTACCAGGATATAGTTATGGTTCTTCCGTCTGTCACAACTCTTCGGGGGCAGTTCTCGGCACTCCCATCTCAACTCCTTCTGGACCAGGGTTAACGGGGGTAGTTATTGGTGCAACCGATATTGTTACCTGTGATTTTATCAATAATACCGTTCCCACAACTGGCTCAATTAGTGGCCACAAAATTAATGATGTCAACCGCAATGGCATTAGTAACCCGGGAGACTCTCCCGTACCCAATTGGCAAATCTTTATTGATGGTAACAATAACCAAAGCTATGACCCAGGCGAGACAATTACTACCACCAACGATTCGGGAGACTATACTTTTCCCGATCTCCCCTACGGTACCTATACTTTTTGTGAAGTCATGCAACCCAACTGGGCCAGTAGTCCTCACACTCGTACTTGTTATACCGAAACTATTGATGCAAATACCCCAGATATTTCTGGGAAGGATTTTTACAACTATCAAGTTGGCTATCTGACCTTTGCCAAAGATATTGTTCCCAATGATCCACTTTGGTACTCAATTGGCGTCGATAATCTCATATATGCTAACACCAACGTCGACTGGCAGTCTGGCATCCTTTTATGTCAACTCTTCAGTTTTTTGCTAGTGTCAACATTAGCTTTTTAGTTTGGTATTGGACGAGCGTTGTACTCGTGTCTGAGCGTTTGAAATACCCTGTTAGAGAGTTGTCGCTTGAGACA
>Ga0172368_10007363_pt1 | contig 11506 bp, 10 predicted proteins | sample Lak11m_FD_114540 | JGI IMG/M metagenome (GOLD analysis project Ga0172368, IMG submission 114540) | Freshwater microbial communities from Kabuno Bay, South-Kivu, Congo - kab_022012_11m | ecosystem: Environmental > Aquatic > Freshwater > Lake | place: Democratic Republic of the Congo: South-Kivu...
GCCTTGACGTTAGGCCTTTTCGACGAAACGAAACTGTGCCACCATTTTTTCACGGCGACCGACGTCACGAAGACCGAGTCCGAATACCGCATCATCATCGAACGGTGGCTCGATGAGCTACCGATCGAACGCCAGGCCGTGAACGAAATCATCCTTTCGAGCGTCGTCCCGCCGCTGACGAATGTCGTCAAATCGATTCTCGCAAAGCTATTCGGGACCGAGGTGTCCGTGCTCGGCAAAAAACTCAAGACCGGTTTAGCCATCCGCGTCGACCATCCCGGCGAAGTCGGCTCGGATCTCGTGGCGGCGGCGGTCGCCGGCATCTTGAAATACGGATATCCGCTTGTCATCGCCGACATGGGCACGGCCACGAAACTGATGGCCATCGACGCCAGCGGCGCCTTCGTCGGCGTGGCGATCGCCCCCGGTCTGATGATATCGCTCCAAGCCCTCATCGGCCGCGCCTCGCAATTGGCCGACGTCGACCTCGAAGTGCCGAAAAACGTCATTGGGCGCAATACGAAAGACAGCGTCAACAGCGGCGTTTTGTACGGCCACGCGGCGATGGTCAAAGGCTTGGCAACACAAATCGAGACCGAGATCCATGCCGGAAAACCGCTGATTCTCACGGGCGGATACGCCAAACACATCCGGCCGCTCCTCGATAATGTCATCTATGACGAACACCTGTTGCTCGAGGGTCTCGTGGCAATAGTCAAAAAGAACCGAGGTCAATGATTATGCGCAATGCCAAAGTATTACAAATGACGATTCACGCCATGTTCATCGGCATCATGGCCTTGATGACGTTCGTGCCCCAAATCGGCTTCATCGCGATCACGCCGGTGGTTTCCTTCACCTTGCTGCATCTGCCCGTTTTGTTCGGGGCGCTGCTGTTCGGGTGGCAAGTCGGATTAGGCTATGGCATCGCCTTCGGAGTCTTCTCGTTCCTGCGGGCGATCATCGCTCCCGTCAGCTATATCGATTTCTACTTTGCGGACCCGCTCGTGTCAATCGTGCCGCGCGCCTTGTTCGGCCTCGGGGCCGGCTTGGCGTTCGATTTCATCCGTCTCATCAAAAAGAACTGGCTCAATAAAGTCGTCATCGCCGGAAGCGGCGCCGTATTGACGCTTGTCCACTCGGTCATCGTGTTGCTGATGCTGGGCATCATTTATGCCCCGGCAATCGAGGGAACCGACAATTTCCTCGGCAGCGGCTTAGCCTCCTATTGGGCGCTCATGGGCTTTGTGCTGGTGACCAACGGCCTGTTCGAAGCGCTGATCGCCGCGATCCTGCTGCCAATTCTCGCTTTTGCGATCGCGCGGTACCCGCGCTTCCAACATATCGTCAACGCTTTCAAAAAGGAGCCACGCCATGAAGAGTAAATTCAACGAACTGTCGCAACGTTACGACGGAGAAGCCGAACGGCTATTGTCCGATTGGGTCAAAATACCATCGGTGTATGACGAGACGACGATCGGACCTTTGCAGCCATTTGGGGAGTCCGTCAAAGACGCGCTGCGTCATATTGGGAAAATTGCCATCGCCGACGGTTTCCGCGTCAGCCTGAACGAGGGATACGCGACCGAAATCAGCTATGGCGCTGGTCCCATCATCGGCGTTTATGCCCATGCCGACGTCGTCCCGGTATCCGGGACGTGGCGCTACCCGCCTTTTTCGGGCATCGTCGCCGACGGCAAGATGTATGGTCGCGGCACGAGCGACGACAAAGGGCCGGCCGTCGCCAGTTATCTGGCAATGAAACTATTGAAAGAGCAGGGACTCATCGACGGTTATCAGGTCCGGCTCGTTATCGGCGGCAACGAGGAACGCGGCAGCCGCTGCCTTCATCACTATTTCCACGAATTCAAGAAACCGCAGGCCGTCGCCGGTTTCACTCCCGACGGGCAGTTCCCGCTCATCTACGGCGAGAAGGGTATCACCAATTATCAACTGAGTGGCCACGCCGATTTGGGACCGGTGCTCAAAATCGACGCCGGCGTCGTCGCGAACTCCGTCATCGACAATGCCGTGGCCATCGTCCGCCGCGACGCGACGATCGCGGATGCTTTGGCCAAAAGCGGCTATCGTCACGAAATAACGCACGAGGGGCACACGACGACAATCACCTTATTCGGCAAAGCCGCCCACGGCTCCGTGCCCGAATTTGGGGTCAACGCCGGGCTGCAGCTTCTCGAAGTGCTTGGCAAGCATTATGATCTTGAACTGCCGACGCTGTTGGCGCACCAATACGCGAAACCGTTTGGCGAAAACCTCGGCTTGTATTTCGAAACGCCGTTATTGCATCATACGACTTATAACGTCGGCCTCATCAATTACGATGGTCGCGTCTTCTCGATAATCGTCAATTTCCGGCATCCGGAGAACGTCGACGTCGCCAAGGTCATCCGGTCGCTCAAGGTGCAAACCCCGCTGGACGTCAAAATTCTGATGTCGAGCAAACCACTTTTGATCGACCCGCATTCGCCGTTCATCACGACGCTGCTCAAAGCCTATCAAGACGAAACGGGCGACATGGAAACCCCGATGGTCACCATCGGCGGCGGCACTTATGCCAAGGAAGCCCAAAACACGGTCGCTTTCGGCTCCGCCTTCCCCGGCAAGGACGACCACATCCACGACGCCGACGAGAAAATCGATCTCGAGGACCTTCACCGCTCGATTGCCATCTACGCCCGGGCGCTATCCGATCTCGGGCGTTTGTATGCGGTTAAAAAATAAACCATGGGCTCAGCCTTATCTAGCCACTCATCGCGACGTCGCGCTTGACCTCGGCGCCATCGATGCGTTTCTGAAGACGAACGATCGCCCTCTGAATCTTGAGATCGGCTGCGGGAAAGGTCAGTTTCTGGCGGACATCGCCCGCAAGAACCCGCATGAGACGTTTTTGGGCATCGAACGGGCCGTCACGCCATGCGCCATCGCCGCCCGCAGGATCGTCGAGGAAGAAATCGGAAATGCTTATCTTCTCAAGGCTGACGCCGCCGATCTTTACGATGTCTTCTCGGAGAGGAGCATACGGACCATCTATCTCAATTTTCCCGATCCATGGCCGAAGAAACGGCATCATAAGCGGCGGCTGACCGCGCCCGCTTTCTTAGCGTTCTACCGCAGAATACTGATTGACGAGGGGATCGTGGCTTTGAAAACCGACAACGAGGAATTGTACCAATTCAGTCAGCAAAACTTTGCCAAAAACGGCTATAATATTGTCCGAAGCGACACCGATTACGACGGCATGGACGAAAGCGATGCCCAAAGCGAGTACGAACGGGCGTTCCGTTCCGACGGCTTGCCGATTTACCGCATCGTCGCCAGAAAGGGATAACGATGACCAATCTCCGCTACCTGAAAACATTGACGCAGCTAAACGGCGTCGCCGGCCAGGAAAACGAAGTTGCCCGCTATTTGAAACAAGAATACGAGCGGCGCGGCCTTCCGATCGTGACCGATAACCTCGGCAGCATTTTCGCCCTCAAAAAGAGCAAAGCCCCCCATCCGTTCAAAGTCATGGTCGCCGGACACATGGACGAAGTCGGTTTCATCGCCCTTGAGATTCTCGATAACGGCATCCTCAAAGCTCACGGCGTCGGCGGGCTCAATCCGCTCAGCCTGACGAGCCAACGAGTCAAAATAAGAACGCGCCAAGGCACGTATCTGTCGGGCACCGTCGACGCGACCCCGCCTCATTTATTGAAAGACACCGAAATCAAAGTGCCGGAAATCAAAAACCTTATGTTCGATTTCGGCTTTAGAAGCAAAACCGAAGCTCTTGACGCCGGGGTGTATCCCGGCTCGATGATCATCGCCGAAGGCCCGTTCGTCCGGCTTCATGGCGGGCATCGCGTCATGGGCAAAGCCTTCGACAACCGCTATGGCTTGGCCTTGGGACTCGAACTGTTGGATGAGCTGAAAGATGAGGAACTTCCGTTCGATTTGTATGTTGGCGGCACGGTTCAGGAAGAAGTCGGGCTGCGCGGGGCGACGACGGCCAGCTACCGCATCGGACCCGATTTGGCGATCGTCCTCGACTGCTCGCCCGCCCGCGACAGCACCGGCGACAAATCGCAATGGGGCCAGCTCGGCGGCGGCATATTGCTCCGCTTCGTCGACGGCTCGATGATCGCCTATAAACCATTGCTGGAATTCCAAGAAAAATGCGCGAAGGAAGCGAACGTCAAGGTGCAATATTTCGACAGCCCCGGCGGCACCGACGCCGGCGCCATCCATCGTAACCAAAGCGGCGTCTTGACTTTGACGCATTGCATCTGCGCCCGCAGCATCCACACCAATTCGTCGATTCTCGACCTGGCCGATTACCGCGGCGCCAAAAAATCGTTGCTCTCGATGATACGCCGGCTCGATGCCGCCACTTTGACGTCATTCCGCGCCGAACGGCAATGAAACGCTATTATCTCGCCTATAACCACAAAGGCTGCGGCGACGTCTTGATGATCATGTTCGACCTCACGGCCCAGACGAGCCATCATATCCGCCATGGCGACGTCAGTTTGCTTTATGACGGCCCGCGGCTCATCGGCGTCAACGTGTTCGATATCGGCCAAATCGTCAAAATCAAACATGCGGGCATCATTCTCGATCCCCCGGTGCCGCTGATCGACATTCTGAATCAGAAATTCGACAACGAAGGCATCGACGTCTTTTTGCCGCCGTTCGTTTCCGGGTTTGTCATTGGCGCAGTCACGGACATCACGAATGTCGGCGCCCGCCGCCAGGCGACGGTAACGCTCGGCCAGACAGCGGTTGTCGTCGATATCGATGAAGATATTCCGCCTGGTCGGAAGGTTGTCATTGTTCTTGCGGAAACGCTGCTCGCCGATGGCGCCATCGCCCTCCAAGCGCGCCTAGCCCGACTTAAGGACATCGATCGCGATTCCTTGACACCCGATGTTTTGCCCGAAGTCCCTGAAAACGGTGTTGTCGGAAATGAATATTTTTCATGAGGTGACGGTAATGGAACTGGAAATCAAGCTGAAAGAAGCCGGAAAACTGGCGCGGTTGACGAACAAGACGTTTCAATTCGACCCGAAATTGGGGGCTGGCTTTTACGCCGCCAACTATTTTTTGAAAACGCATCGGATCGTGAAAGAAAAAATCCCGGGCCACGTCGTGACGATGCAGTTTTTCCAGCGCGGGAACGACATGATGGCTTGCGGCCTCGACGAGGCCATCGCCCTCATTCATACGTTCGCGATCGAACCGGAGCATTTGCGCATCGAAGCGTTGGCCGACGGGGATATCATCAACGCCAACGACCCCGTCTTGAAAATCACCGGGAAATATGAGCATTTCGGCTTTCTCGAAAGCATGATCGACGGTATCCTGTCGCGCCGCACGAGCGTCGCCAGCAACACTTACCGCGTCTTGAAGGCGGCCGCCGGCAAACCTGTTTTCTCGATGGCCGACCGCCAGGACGACTACCACACGCAAACGGGCGACGGCTATGCCTCCTACGTCGCCGGCATCCGTAAGGTGAGCACCGACGCCCAGGGGCTCTGGTGGGGCGGCAAAGGCATGGGCACGATGCCGCACGCCTTGATTCAAATATGCGACGGTGACATCATATTGGCCGCCCAAATCTATCATGAAACCTATCCGTCGGACCCGATCACGGCCTTAATCGACTACAACAATGACGTCGTGACCGACAGCGTGATGCTCGCCCGTCATCTCAAGGGGGCGCTCCACGCCGTCCGCATCGATACCTCGATGGCTTTGATCGACCGGTTTTTCGATGGCAAGGACACGACGGGCTTCGATCCCCATGGGGTTTGCAAGGAACTCGTCTTCGGGTTACGCCAAGCGTTGGACGAAGCCGGTTTTCCCGAAGTAAAGATCATCGTCAGCAGCGGTTTCACGGCCGCGAAGATCGCCGATTTCGAAAAACACAAGACGCCCGTCGACATGTACGGCGTCGGCGGCGCCTTGGTGCCGCTCGTGGTCAATTTCACAGGCGACCTCGTCAATCTCGACGGCAAGCCGGAAGCGAAAGTCGGCCGGCGCGAAATGTTCGACCCACGCTTGAAACCGGTGGCTTATCCCATCGTTTCCCACAATTGAATTTTCAATAATTTTCATTGCTGCGTGTAAATTTTCTTGGTAGAATGTAAAATAACATTCGCGGAGGATTTTTTATGCGTAACACCAAAGATCGCGTCACCATATACGAGGTCGCTCGGGCTAGCAAAGTGTCGCTGGCGACGGTTTCCCGCGTCATCAACCACAACAGCAACGTCACCGAGGCCACGCGCGGCCGCGTTCTCGAAACGATTCAAGCGTTGGGTTACAAACCAAGCGCGCTCGCCCGCGGGTTGGCGACCAACCGGACGACGAACATCGGCATCGTCATTCCCAACGCCAACTACGTCTACATCGCCAACATGCTCAACGGGATGACCGACGAAGCCAAACTCAAAGGATATCAACTGACCCTCTTCGTCACCAACCATTCAAAGGAAGACGCTATCCAGATGGTTGAAAAGGTGATTACTTCCCACGTCGACGGCGCCATCATCTTTGACGACGAGCTCGACATCGAGGATATCCACAAGATGAGCGCCTACAAGATTCCCCTCGTCGTCATCAACAACAACATCGACGGCGACAAGCTGGCCTGCATCGCCTTCGGATACGAACACGAGATCCGCCGCGTCATATCCGAATATTTCGAAAAGGGCGATAAGAAGATGTACTTCCTGCACCTGCACCATCCGGGACGGCTGCTGCAGCGGATCGAATGGGTTTTCGTCGACACCCACGTCGAAGCAACGCGTGGTTATGGCATCTACAGCATCGAGGACAGCTACCGGCAGACCTATGCCGATTTCCTCGAAATCTTCAAATCGACGCGATCAGGCTATTTCCTGGCTTATCGTGACAGTCTGGCGGCGGCCGTCGTCAACGCCGCCCTCGATTCGGGTCTGCGAGTGCCGGAAGACGTCGAAGTCCTCTCGATCATCGGCACCAAATACGCCAGCATCATCCGACCGCATCTTTCTTCGCTTCACATCGACTTGCGCGAGGTCGGGGCCAAAGCCATGGGCATGATGACAGATCTCATGGCCAACCAACTGGCGGTGAAAACCGTCAAATTCGAATCCGCGTTCGTCAAACGCGACTCGACGAAGTTCTAAATTGCATTAACCTTCGGTTTCGACTAAAATATAAAAGCGAAGAACAAGCAAAGTACCAACCGCAGCGAATTACATCAGGTGTGAGGTAATGTTGGGAATTACCCTTGGGAGCACGCGGGCGGAAGCCCGCCGCCGCGCGGCGTTATCGCGCCAATGAGTGGCCGGAAGGCAACTAAGGTGGTACCACGTGAAAGCGTCCTTAGACGGACGTTTTTGTTTTTTTGGGAGGAACAGGCGATGAACGTTTACGAAGAGCTCAAATACCGCGGTCTTGTCAAGGACGTCTCCGACGACGACGGCTTGACCAAACTTTTGGACACGCCGCAAACGATCTACTGCGGCTTCGACCCGAGCGCCAGCAGCATGCATCTCGGGAATTTTGTCGCCATTTCGCTTTTGATGCGGCTGCAGCGAGCCGGTCATCGCGTCATCGCCGTCGTCGGCGGGGCCACCGGGATGATCGGCGACCCGAGCGGCAAAAGCAAGGAGCGGAACCTCCAGACCAAGGAAACCCTCTCCGCCAACACCGCATCGATCCGGGGGCAACTGGAACGTTTCATTGACTTGACCGATCCCCAAAAAGGCGTTCTCGTCAACAATCACGATTGGCACGGTTCTTTTTCGATGCTCGATTTTCTCCGTGATTACGGAAAGTACTTCACGATCAATTACATGCTCAGCAAGGACGTCGTCGCCTCGCGGCTCGAAGCCGGCATCTCATTCACCGAATTCAGTTACATGATTCTGCAGTCGGTCGATTTCCTGACGCTGTTCGAGCGGTACGGCTGCCGCGTCCAAGTCGGCGGTTCCGACCAGTGGGGCAACCTCACGGCCGGACTGGAACTGATCCGCAAGATCAAAGGCGAGCAGGAACGGCTGGCCGTGTTCACGACACCCTTGATCATGATGAGCGACGGCCGCAAGTTCGGAAAATCGGAGGAAGGGGCGCTTTTCCTCGACCCCAAGCTGACTTCGCCGTACAAACTCTACCAGTACTTCATCAACACCGGCGACGAAGACGCCATCCGCTACATGAAGGTCTTTACTTTTTTGACGAAGGACGACATCGAAACTTTGGCAAAGGAACATTCGAAGGAACCGCATTTGCGTCTTGCCCAGAAGAAACTGGCGTACGAAGTCGTCAAGACGATCCATGGCGAGGAAGCAGCGCAGGAAGCGATCGCGATAACCGAAATTCTTTTCAACGGCGCCATCGCCCGCCTGAGCGAAAACCAGATTGTCGATGCCCTCGGAAGCCTCCAAACGATCGTCCCGCATACGATTAACCTCGTCGATTTGCTGGTGTTGGTCAAAGCTGCCGGCAGCAAGCGCGAGGCGCGCGAATTCGTCCTCGGACGCTCGGTATCGTTGAACGGAACCATCGTCACGGGTCTCGACATGACCGTCAGCGCGGCGACCGGGCTTTTCGGCAAATATAACGTCATCCGCCGCGGCAAGAAGAACTACTACTTGGCCGTCCACGAATAGAAAAAAAAATAAAACAGGACCGAAATCCTGTTTTTTTGCTCTGGTGTTTTTACTAATTACAACAAGCGGTTGTAATACTCGACGATTTGCGAGACGGCGATTTCCTGGGGCATTTCCTTGGCTTCGGGCAAACGCACGAACTTGCCGGACAGTTTTTCCTTGTCGACTTCGACGTAGCCGAGGTTGCCGGCGACGGATTCGAGCGCCGCTTTGATGGCGCTTAAGTCGCGGCTGTTTTCCTTGACGGCGACGACGTCGTTGACGGAGCAAAGATAGCTCGGAATGTCGACTTTCTTGCCGTTGACGGTGAAGTGGCCGTGATTGACGAGCTGGCGCGCCATTTTCCGTGTCCGGGCAAAGCCCATGCGGAAGACGATGTTGTCGAGCCGCGATTCCAGTACTTGCATAAAAGCCAAGCCGGTGACTTCGCTGCTTTTGACGGCGATCGTGAACAGACGGCGGAATTGCCGTTCGTTGACGCCGTACATGAAGCGGAGTTTTTGCTTCTCGAGCAGTTGTTTTCCGTATTCGGACGGCTTGCGCTTACGGGCGTTGCCGTGTTGGCCGGGGCCGTAGGGACGGCGGACCAGTTCCTTGCCGGTCTCGAGCGTGGAAAAGCCGAGCCGACGCGACCGTTTCCAGTCGGATCCTGTGAATCTCATGATGATTCTCCTTTCACATTGCAAAATGCGCTAAGGGGTGATTCCTCGCCTCGGATGTCGTCGGTTTCGCCTTAGAGCTTCGGTTACTTTCGCTGTGGTGACGACGTCGGACAGGCGGTATCGACCTGCTGCTACACATGCGTTTATTAATATAGCGGCTGACGTTGTTTTTGTCAATTAAAACAGTGTCCCGTTATAAAAATATCTTTTTTATAAAGGCACTTTTTAGTATCATGGTTGTAGTAGTGGTCCTAATCCGTTTAGGCGAGTATGATATATTTGCAAGGAAGGTTTCCCGATGTTCTTATATCGACGGCATTTAGAGGAACTGGAGAAAAAATACCAACACGTGTTGGCGATTTTCAACAGCCACGTCAAGGACATGGTCGAACGGCTGGCCGTCATCGCCAACCGCAACATCCTGTTCCAGGCGACGCATGACGATTTCGAGGATCGCTACGCGCACATCCGCGACGAGTACGAGAATTCGATCTCGTCGGCTTTGTCTTCGCTCTCGAAGATGAAGGAAAAGAAAAACAACAAGGGTTTTGCCACCCTTTTCCCCTCGACGAAGACGATGGTTGCCAATTATGACCGTACGGTGACCGAACTGGCGCGGGCGCTCGAGGCTTTGATGAAACCCGAGGAAGAAACGCGCAATCTCGGCTACGCCCTCAAGGAAGACATCCGGCGCTCCAAGGAAGAGCGACGCCGCTACATCAACGAACTGGCGCTGATCGAGAAACCGTTCGACACCCTGTTCAACAACGTCGATATCCAGCTGAAGAAACTCGAGGATCTGATTGAAATCGCCGACTATGCCGAAGCCGTCAACCTCATCAACAAACTGAAACGGCTGATCCGTCAGGTCGACCAGGTTATCCGGGAAGCCCCGGCTCTATGCGTGATGATTGAACACATCATCCCCGAGAAGATCAAAAACCTCCGCGACGAAGCTGACCGCATGGTCAAGAAGCAGTATCCGATCCACCATCTGCTCATCAACGGGACGCTCGAGAAGATCACCGACGACTTGGCGGCGGTCACCACTTTGATGGCCAGCATGCAGATCGAAGGCGTCCACGAGCGGCTGACCGGCCACTTGGCCAAGATCGAATCCTTCTACGGTTTGTTCGACCAGGAAAAGGAAGCCAAGGAGAAGTTCCTGTCCGAATACGACAAAACGGAACAGAAAGTCAACGCCATCGAACGACAGTTCATCAAATTGAACGCGACGCTCCCGAAAATCAAGCAATATTACGTGATTACCCCGGAACAACTCGAAAACATCGAGACGATCCGCGCTTCCGTCAGCACGCTCAACATGACGAAACGGGCGCTTGACACGCTGGTGTTGGCCTCGACCAAGCAGCCGTATACGCTGCAGGTCGCCAAAATAAACGCCCTCCAGGAAGAATACGATCGGGCCGCGGCTTTGATCGAACGGTTTTCGACGTACTTGGCCGATTTGAAGACGGATTCGGAAAACGCCTACCATCTCGTCGACGAATACTACCTCAAATTCAAGCAAGCCGAGCATGATCTCGCGGAACTGGGCATCGAAAGCCTGGCAGAGTCGGCGCGGCCGGAATTCGATAAATATTACCAGAGCCTGCTCGTGATTTCGGAAACGCTGCAGGTGCTTCCCATCGACATGGGCGTCATCGGTGCCAATGTCAGCCTTCTTAAAAACGACGCCGAAGCTCTTCTGAAGCGCCTCGAGCAGGACATCAACGTCGCCGCGCGCGCCGAAGGGGCGATCGTTCACGCCAACCGCCATCGCCATCGGCTGACCGATTACCACCGCCAGCTGACGATATCGGAAACCGATTATTTCCAAGGACATTTCGAGAAAGCCTACGTCGACGCCGGCAATCTCCTCCGCAAGATTTCAGAACAACTAAACCGCAAATAATGGCGCTGTTCGACGCCAAAGGAGCGTTATATGAACAAGACAAGTCTTTATGACGAGCATGTCCGCTTGAATGCCACAATGGTACCCTTCGCCGGCTACCTGATGCCGCTCCAGTATTCATCGATCAACCACGAACATCTCCAAGTGCGGACCGACGTCGGCGTTTTCGACGTCTCGCACATGGGTGAAATCCTCGTCGAAGGACCTGACAGCTTCGCCTTCGTCAACCATGTTTTGACCAACAAGATGCCCCCGGGACCAAATCC
>Ga0172368_10007365_pt1 | contig 11504 bp, 7 predicted proteins | sample Lak11m_FD_114540 | JGI IMG/M metagenome (GOLD analysis project Ga0172368, IMG submission 114540) | Freshwater microbial communities from Kabuno Bay, South-Kivu, Congo - kab_022012_11m | ecosystem: Environmental > Aquatic > Freshwater > Lake | place: Democratic Republic of the Congo: South-Kivu...
TCTTCCCTTCTTGATCTTCCTGTGGAGATGCGGCATGTTGGAATCGTATCATAAGGGTCTTACATGTCAAGAAGAAAATGCGCAACCGCTTCATTTTGTTTGCGATTGGCGGTAAAGTCATGGGCGGCGAGTGGGGTCTTACGCAAACGCATGGGAAAACCCGTTCAATATCGGTCGGTTACGGTAGCAGGATGGGTTATCTCTTAAACTCCTGTCTGATTTTCGGATGTGCGTCCGGAAACGCGATGGCTCACGCCATCGCGTGTTCGAGCTCGTATTTGTTCTGGAGGTGGTAAAATTTGCCGTTTAAGGCGTTCCAGACAAGATCCTTTGGTAAATTAAATGGATTGAAATCTTCGACCTTCGGGATGTTGGAATGTTTACCTGAATCCCTCCCCTTCCAGCCTGTTTTTGATACGGAGTAACCACTCGCTCTGCTTGGCGGAGGGGAGTCGATTGGGAATTCGCATCGCGACGTTGACAACGCTTGCTTCTGCTGCAGTTAAAGGTGCATTCCGAGGTGCCCACTCATAGAGCCGCCTCCAGTAATCAGAACCAAGAGCCAATACCTTCGTCTGAGCGTCGATTCCGCTATCCATTTCTTGCTTTTGGGCCTCATCCACCGCATTTGACCGCGCCTCATCCTTGTCAACAAGCTCCCTTCGAAAATCAGCCAGAATCGGAATATCGAGTGCCTGAACCCGCTGCCAACATAGTTCCTTCTTGCACCACTCCGTGACGTTCTGGAAACCACCTTCGGGAGCTACTATGACCTCAAAGACCTCTCTGGCGATTGCGGACAACTGAGCATCGAGAGCTCCGGAAACTCCCTGCTTGTCCCAGACAGGACGGAAGTCCATGACTTTGCTTCGGCCGGATTTTTCGATCATATGGGACAGTTTGGAAATGGTATAGGCGACGATGTTCGCCCGGTAGCCACCTTGGTACCAAGACTGGGCCGATACGACCTTCTCGGTGTGCTTGAAAATAACAGCCTTGGCGACTACATCCCTGAAATATCCTTCATTGAACTCGGTATCGTCCTTACTCCAACGTGCTCCGATATGTTCCGCAAACTTCAGAAAATTCTTCTGGGCTCCCATGCTGACCACGTGAGGCAATTGCCCCCATGTGTTCTCGAATTTGGCCAAATCGGTTTTTATAATGACCTGGTTGCGGGGGTTCTGGCTTTGGAACTTTTTTCTTCCCGTAATGTTAAGCTTCGCCTGCTCGTTCAGATATTGTCCCCGTGCGCGTTCATAGAACCAATGCGTCTCATGCTGAGCCCCGCCGGTTGTCGGTGCCCAGACACGGCGGGAGCGCTCCTCGAGCCTCCGATGGAACGGGTGGTTAGCGAAGAAGTCGGCATCGCTGACCTTGTTCTGGCTGTTGGCGTACCGCGAGATGGATTGGATCATGTCATTCATGCTGTCTGGATCGCTGGACTTTACAATCGACAACTTCATCGGGACCGAGATTGTGCTCAGGTCGGCAGAATCTTTCTGTTTGGCTAATGCCAAGGAAGCGGTGGTCTGTCCACCGTTAACGATTTGCAAATAGCTCGCTCGTTTTAGACGCATTCCCGCGCGGGTATTTGCAACCTCCACATCCGTCGCCGTTGTGGCGATTCCATTATTGTAGGCGAAGAACATCTCCGGTTTCGTTTTTATGGTCACCTGTATCCCTTTGTTAACCTTGCCACGAACAGTCAAGAAGGATCGGACGTTTCCTTCAAGCAGGCGGCTCCCATACCGATCGTAAATTTTCGCCAAGACATCCCCTGGGATTACGCAAAGATAGGCGAAATACTTATCCCCTGTCTGGCCCGCATCAATACAGGGAAGACCTTCCGGGACAAATTCCGAGAAGTCCACCTCCAACTCATCCAATCCAATCGTTGATTCAAATGCACGATGAAATCGACCGATGTCCCAGATGTGATATTCAACGGGAGTTCCGCTCAGGTCACCCGACGGCAGATCTCTTACCCGACTGCTTAGAAGGGCATCAGAAAGCAAGTACAGCCGAAATCTGGTGATCGAGCTCCGGTGCTGATGGATCAGGCTTGCCAGTCCATATCCGGGCGTACTCTCTTCAATACTCTGCGTGAGTCGTTCGCTCAGCGCATCTTCTATGAATGCCTGAATCTGGCTGAATAATCCTTCTGCTTGAGTTTGGATCAGCGTCTCTGTTGTGTCCCCTCCTCGAAAATCGGCGATTACCAACCTGAAGGATCCATCAGCCTCATCCACTCCGAAACCGTCAACGCGAATCTTTCTCCGGCGAACCCCTGTCCCCTCGTAGTAGCAGTGCTCGAAGTCGGACAGTTCCCCGGCATCGGTCAGCCGAACAGCTGCTTCCTGAACAAATGCCGCCCTGGAAAATTCCTCTTCCACCGCCGCTGTCGAGCGCACTGTCTCGAGAAATTCTTTCCGGAAATCTTCAATTTCCATGGGTCATCACTCCATTATCTATTCGGGGTTTCTTCGAACGAACGACAGTTCGCGAGCATGACTTCGTAAGACAATGCTCCGATTCCTTCTGGTAAACCGGTACGGACGATTCTCGGAAAATCCCCATCAACTCTGAAGAAACGGATTCGATCGAACAGGAACCTGAAAGCCGCATATTCCTCGCGTTCCAGAAAGCCAGCGGCAATGAGGTTATCCTCGAATTTCTCCACGACACTCGGAACGGGCTCTATCCGTCTCCGCAAGCGCCCGACGAGTTCCAGCGCATCAAATGAGTCGCCCCCTCCCCCACCAGGCACATCTTCAAGAACTACAACCGCAAGTTTCAGGTCGTGCCCACTGACATCAAGTTGTTCGGCGGATGATATTCGTACCCTGTCCGCTCCTTCCCTGATTGTCTTGACCTCGACCCGCTTGTCCTGGAATACGAAGTCCTGATCAGCGCCCTTTGGGCCCACCCAACAGGCAACAGCCGCTTCGATGCCAACTTTTGGCATCGCGACCCGCTCGAGATAAAGTAGTTCCCCGACCAACCCTCGCAATTCATAGAGGTCAAGCACCCCTGACCGTCCCCGCTCAAGAAGTTTCAGCCAGCGGTCGAAACGGGCCATCACATATGAGACCGGCTTTGCGGGATCGGGTAAAACCCGGCTTGATTCGACAAGGTCTTCGCATAGATGTGAAAAGACCTTTGCCAATTCCGTACGCTTCAACTGGAAGATTAACGCCCATCTTCCGTCATGCCTTGAGCGGGATATCACATGGATTGCCCGGTATTGTTTTGAGAGAGGTGGTTGCTGGTCCGTCACCAACATCAGAATCCACTCTCCTGTAATATCCCGTCCAAGATAGAAGTCCAGTGGATGAACGTCGTCGACCCTCTGAAATGCGGGCGACTCGCCAGGTACTCCGATTTCATCCCAACGCTGGTCAAACGGCTTCATTGGTGATTTCCACGTCATCTTCGGTTTCAAGATCAAAGAGGTTACGCCACTCGACGAGATTCACTCTGTACCGGACACGCCGTCTGATTTCCGTATCATCGAATTCAGGAAAGCTGAGGCCCAAGGCCACCAATGGACTCCCACCCGTATCCCAGATGGGCTTTTCCTTCGGTCTAGGAGTGACAAGATGAAGAAGGAGAAGCGGTCTCTTACGATGCTTCCGATACTCGGCATCGGAAATAGTTTTACCGGGTTCACGTTCGGAATATTCCTTATTAATTTTCTCTACCTCGGCCTTCGGTATCCCTTCTTTTTCACTTCCACGGGACCCGACTCGCGCGCTTTTCCCAGATACCAAGATGGATTTAAGAGACTCGTCGATAGCTACCACACGTCTTTGAGGACGATATTTCACACCAGAAATTACAGATGGTTCTTCTTCCCCGTTCGGAAGCACAATGTCCCACAACTTAAGCATCGGTTCATCTGTGGATTCGAGAAATACAGCCAGGTCTTCTCCTTGGAAGGTGAAGTTCAAAGGATGACTGGTAAACAAACGGAGGAAGGCCGCAACATCCTCCTTCGGAACCCCTCTCCAAAAACTATTGCCCCATGGTGATTTGGTGGTCGATATCCCCTTCTCTGCTAGGCCTACCAGAAAACGTTCGGTTTCTCTTGCATTCGCTCGTATGACATCCTTATCAGACCTCAATCGTGAAGTCTCAATGCCCTCCCCACTGACGGATATGATCCGCTCGATCTCGCGCGCTGTTCTCATCTTGTTTCTGGCCGTTACGATAAGTGAATCTGGATGCGAACGTACCTTCAGGCCGAAATCCTTCGGTGTCAGATCTGCTGACCTCATCTTTTTGATTTCCTCACGTAACTCCTCTGTCGCCATGGAAATATGCCGATACCAGTGGATCGCCTCGTCCGTCAGCCAGATCCTGCACAGGTCGCCATACCCGTCCCGATATCCAAACCACCGCCCCATCTGGAGCAGTGTGTCGTACATCTGAGAGTTTCGATGAAAATAGCTTATACACAATCCTTCGAGAGTCAGACCTCGGGATAGGCTGTTACCCCCAACCGCGATAACACGCAAGCCGTTCTGCCTATGGATGGAATAATCCAGGCTTGCCGCGCCTGTGGACTGGTTGACTGCCTTTACAACGATGGGAAGTGCGGCTCCAAGAAGTGCACGCTGGATTTCCTCCCAGTTCCTTCCGTTACCGGTACTGGAGTACTCCGTCGCCCATGTCTTTTTCAGTTCCGCGATCGTCAGATTATTAATGGCCTGTCGTTCGGGAAGCTGACTGTAATTCTGGATGTCCTGCTGGATGCGACGTACATGCATATATACTAGTTCGGCAACCTGGTTTTGAATGGCGGTAAACCGACTGACATTCACCAACATGGATCGGTGTGTGGCTCCCTCTCCCCGAAGGTCGCGTATTGCATTGGCGAGGATGAATGTATGTATCGCCTCATGGATGCTGATAGGTAAATCTTCCACCTGATGGCCGACCTTGTGGGTATGCGGAAGGAATGCGTCCGCATCCTCGATGCTACGAAGGCAATCGATGGAAGGAGGATCGTCAAAGATATATCTCGGCCCAAGGTAATTGGTCGGTGCCTCAAGCGAGTATATGAAATCGCGCGGAAACAGATCATTACCGCGCATATCGTCATCCGTATCGGGATCGATGAAAATGTTCGCAAATGGCGTCGCCGTAAACCCAACGTAGGAGGTGCGGGTAAAAAGATGCAGAAGCTTCCGGATGCGTTCGTTGATGGCTGTAGGATCCTGGTCGGCTGCATTCGTATTGACCGAGGCGTTATCCGCCTCATCGTCGATCATCAGCATCGGCAAGTCGATCATCCCGTTGGGGTCGGCATTATATGATCGAAGCCAGTTTCCCAGATTCTCGAGGATCCTCTTGTTCTTCTTCACAACGAGAAGAACAGGTTCCCTGAAGGCGTTGAGCCGGAATCCGAGCTGGTTCATGAGTGCTGTCTTGAAGTCATGTTCCCGTGAGGTGAACACACCAGCGGCACGTGTTTTGTCAATGCGACCAACTCCAACCTCACGGGTTGTTCTTTCCCGTGCAAGCAATCCTGAACTGTCCAACCCCACAAAACCGGCGTCAAGTCGTTCCTGTGTCTGACGCCGGAGATTCTCAAGCGTTCCCGTCATGAGTATGACAAGCCGATATCCGGCATCCGCCGCCTTGCAGATCAACCCTGTATAATTGGATGTCTTACCGGATTGGACATCCCCCAAAACCAGCCCACGACGCTTCCATGCGGAAACAGCAACCGGATTTCCGAGGAGGTCGAGAACCTCATCTGTAACCCGGTCCAAGGTGGAAACGACCCTGGGAGGATATCCTTGTTGCAGGAGGTAATCCGAATACCTGTTCCAGTAGTACGGTGTGACTTCCGCCTTCCGGGCGGGCAACCAAGATTGATAAGGCTCCACGATCGCCGTCCCAGTATCCATGTTGACCTGCAACCTGGCATGGAGTCGCCTGATGACATCCGAAAACTCTTCATCAGACACCACATAGTTCGGAATTTTCCGCAACGCAGTCGTAAGCGACAGCACCTCATCCTCGGTTGGAATTCGATCTTTCGCGAGGGTCGTGACAACTGCATTCTCAAGATTTACCGCGTTGTCAATGGGCATGGGTTAGTTCTCCGATGATGGAAGACGTGATGTCCGGATGGTTTGAGAACGGCTCAATCTTTGGCAGGCGCAACAGGAAATCGTCGCGTCCCGCAGGTGAGACCGCCGACAGCAACTGCCTTGCAATCTCACGAAGACTGTCTTCGGGATCCTCGATACCAGAGCTATTGGGCTTCTCGTCGGCCATGTCCGCATAAAGCGAGTCCGTGGGGAATGTGGATTCCAGAGTTTCGAATACGAGGTCCAACAACCTCTCATCCTCTTCATCCAGCCCCTTCTTCAGTGTTTCAATAAGGGGATGCTTCCGATTGATATCGTAACGAATACCCCGACGACCCTTCACTCGATCCCAAGCGTGCATCAGGCCGTCGACGTTGGTCCGGCGCCCTCTGAATGTGTAAGTGCGGCGACTCGCCTCTGAAATCTTATTCAGTATTCTCCCGAGATTAATCCTGACTTCCTCCGGGGGGTTTGCTCCCGCCTTCTTAATGTCCAGCGTCCATAGATGGTCCAAGGTATTTGGGATGTCCACCTGGACTCTTGCCAGCTTGCTGAGCTCCTTCTGTCTTGCCAGCTTGAACCAGGTACCCCAGATGATGAGCCGCCGGTTCCGATAGACGTAGAACCCCTGCTTGCGTCGAAGCCCCTCCTCGCCACCTGCCAAAGCAAGCTCATCGGCTGCCAACTTGCTGAAATGGGGAAGAATAAACGGCTGCACCCGTATCATTTTCCCATCAATTTGAAACTCTTCCTTTTGCAATCGCTGTGTCGCGCCATGTTTCGACAGGAATGGATCTAATGCCGCAATCGGATTATTGTTGATGGAAATCGCCAGATGGGTGAATCCGAGTTCGGCGGAAAGGAACCGGTGAAACACGACGGAAAGATGTTCTCTAGTCCGATCCATCTTTGAATTCAAGGCCGCTTCCAAGGAGGACTCGCCAACGCCGAGACGGTCAAGAGATTGCCAGATCACAACAGTCCCATGACCTTGCTTTTCCAACTCCGGAACATGCGGCAATTTTCGGATATCGGCAGGATGATCAAGGACCGAATAGATCCATTCTTTCCTCTTTGCAATCAGATCCAGATCCCAGCAACCGGCAACCAGCGCGCCGTCCTTCCTGAGACTTGCAACGGTCAGCTTTCTACACTGGGAAAGTGAAGATGTCTTCAGACCGAGCCCAAAGCGCCCGAGATCGTTTACTGCACGTTGTTCCAAGGGATTGCTACTTCCATGTCGCATGGCCTCCTGAAGTCTTGCGGCGGTCATGCCCACGCCATCATCCAGAATCGCGACATAGGGAGTCCCATACGGAATGAAATATATTCTGACGTTCAGGGAACCGGCGGAGATACTGTTATCTACCAAGTCGGCGATGGCGGATTCGAGTGAATACCCGATCGAGCGCATGGACTCAAGGAGAACGGGTGCGAAAGGAGGGAGATGTATCTCGGACATGGAGTCTTCTTCGAACTCCTTCCGGGTTTCAGCACCACCCGAGATGCGACGATCCGAGACGACGGTACCAGTTTACGAAATTTTCAACTATAAAAAGTGACCGCGGGCTCGCTTGTAAATGGTCGCCTCAACGATTCTTGATAATGTCCGGCCGGATCATGAATCCCTTCCAAGGACCGCCATTTTTTCCAGCTTGCGGGATAATGTGCCTGCAGAGCGGGTTTGACACTCCCAGATTGTAATTACCCTCCAGCCTAAGGCCTTAAGTTCTCGCCTGACCCTTCTGTCCCTTTCGACATTTTCGGTGAATTTCTTTAGCCAGAATCGCTTCCGACTCTTCGGTTCATAGGCTAATTGGCATCCCTTGTGCCGATGCCAGAAACACCCATTCACGAAGATGCTGATTCCATGTTTTGGTAGAACAATATCTGGCCTCCCGGGAAGATCCTTCCTGTGCAATCGAAACCTGTAACCCATCCTGTGAAGCAGAGACCGAACGACGAATTCCGGCTTGGTATCGCGTCCTTTGATTTGAGACATGATCCAACTTCGCTTCTCCCGGGTTACCGTGTCCATTCCCTGAATTCAAATCCCCGCTTGGTTTAGGAGGTCAAATACGATTTCACCTATTTGTTTGGCAAGCAATGGGGGAACCGCATTTCCGATCTGGTTGTATTGCGCCGTTCGGGGGCCGAGGAAGATATAGTTATCCGGAAAGGTCTGTATCCTGGCAGCTTCCCGGACGGTGAGACTTCTGCATTGGAATGGGTCTGGGTGGATGTAGTAATGACCATCCTTCGCGATATGCGAGGTAATTGTTGATGCCGGCCTGTCTGATACCTGCACTCGAAACCGATCTGAAAAGTTCCCGTCTTCCTCAATGGCTAACCGCACGTTTTCGTGATTTGGCAACAATTCGACAGGAAAGTCCTTCAGGTTCGGGGAATGGCCATGGACTTTAGCAAAACATGCGGCATAGAGATATCTATGGAGGTCCCCCTCCATGTGGGCGCGAGAACTGTGGTTGCAGATTCCATCGAGTCTTTGGTCTACATACCAGGAAGGATTGTATTCAGGAGGGGATCCGCTTGCTTCGAGAAACTCTCCACCGCGACCATGAACAGGGGGAACAATTTCCCTCATGACTTTATATAACTGGCTCTTGAGTTTGGAATCCCCCTTGGAATCCATTTCCGATAAATACCAGTTTTTTTTCAGACCCGCTCGAAGGCATTTTATCCACAAGTCGGGGCTGTCCTCGTCTCGGGTCATCCCGCTGCGCAGGAGAGGCAATCCGTTCAATACCCTCGAAACGGGAACACGAGGCTGTGTGGTCAATGTCCTCGGTTTGAGATTTCCCAAGTCATCGCGAATGCCAAGCAGTATGACACGATGCCGGGCCTGAGGAATTCCATGGTTCTCCGCTTCAATCAATGTGTCACGCAAGTCACCAACGTGAAAAAGGCTGTGCCGGACGAAGGAAAGAATGCGATATGTATGCGTGCGTTTTCTGCTGAAAGGCCTTTTTTCCCTGCTAATAGCTACTTTCGGATCGCTTAAATCCTCAACGATCTGCTGAAAGATTCGTTGATTATCCAGGGTCGCGGAGAGAAGCCCTTTTACATTCTCCATGACGAATATAGCAGGCCAGTGGTCGGAAATTGCTTGGAGATATTCCAGATATAAGTGCTGCCTGATATCCTTCCTCGGATCATAAAGGCTGTTTCCACGATTCCTGGAACGACCTGCGAGTGAATAGGCCTGACATGGCGGTCCACCGATCAGCACCCAATCATCGCGTCCCTCAATTGCATCGGCCAACCGTTGCCTTACATCCTCATGGTTGACATCCTTACCTCCGAGTTCCACATTCCAAATCTTAGTAAAAGCGATATCCGTCTTGATGGGGTGCTTATCGTAAAGAGATTGAAGCGGTATGCGCGTTCTGAGGAAATCGTAATAGGTGGAAGGAACCTTGCCTCTTTCAAATTCTCGAAAAAAGGATCTTAAACGGAGTGTCTCGCACGCAAACTGATCTTTCTCGATTGAAAGAACCAGATTGAATGCCTTTTCCCTCCGTTTTGTTTCGACAGATGAAAACCCCTCCCCCAACCCACCAGGGCCTGCAAAAAGATCAACAATCGGTATCGCGACTGACATCCCCGAATTTTACCTCCAATGATCCTATAACCCTATGGCATGTTCAGCCCGATTGAGATCCACGAAATTGTCATCAATGATTTCCTGCTCCTTGATGAGTCAGGATCACCAGTTTCTCCCTCGCCCTTGAACACCCTACAAATAGAAGATTCCGATACTTTCTGGCCGCCTCATCTACTGGGACGCTCTTGGGTGGCGGCACAACCGGATTGCCCGTTGCATCAATCAGGTACACAACTTCAAAGTCCAACCCCTTGGCACTGTGGATGGTGCCGATTTTGACTGTTGGCTCGTGAAGGTCGAAGGACTGCTTCGCTGCACTGCTCTCCGTGAACCAGTTAACGGGGATTCCGGCACCTTTCAGGGATGAGACGATCCTGTCGGGAAGGGATTTCTCCTCCACCGCGGGCGCAATGACTCCCTTGAGTTGCGGGAACGAATGAAGAGTTTTCTTTCCGCCCGTTGTCGCTGCACCCGCGGTTGGCATGGCCCCCCTTCTCTTCGATAGGTACAGGATCCCGATCTCGGCGGGTGGAATCTTCTCTGCCTGGATGTGATGGCGGACTTCCGTAATCAGGTGATGAACGAGTCGATCCGGATCCGGGAATGTTTCGACAACGGGGGCCGAGCCCGTCCTTCCGACATACTGGGGGAAGACCATCATCTGCCCGGTTTCCCGATCCACCGCCGGAGGAAGCTCCTTCCCCGCCAGCCGGTGGGCGAATTCGAAGATCTGCTGCGTGGAGCGATACGAGGCAGGAAGCATATGAGTGCGGCCACGGAAATCGATCCCCATCTCCTTCAGGGAGAACCGGCCGTAGAGGTCCTGTTCGGAGTCCATGGCGATCATGACGTCGTCGCGCTCCGGGCGGCGAAGCGACAGGACGACGCGGAACATCGCCGGGGAAAAGTCCTGCCCCTCGTCCAGGAGGATGACGTCGTACTTCTCCTTTTCCGGGACATCCCCCAGGCGGGTTTCGGCACGGGAAACGATGTCGTCGTAATACTCCGTATTTTTCCCTTCCTGCTCCACGGTCTCGCCGAGGATATCCCCGCACAGGTCGAAAAACGGCTTCACGGTGATGCGGCCGCGGCGATCCTCCGACACGTTGTGCCCAACCATGTCCCGAACATGGTTCGCCAGCGACAGGTTGTAGCAGGTGAAGAGGATCCGTTTGACCGAGGGATCGTACTTCGCCTTGTAGATCGCCCTCTGGAGGAGGACCAGGGTCTTTCCGCTGCCAGCGACCCCTTTCAGCAGGCGGGGACCGCCGCCGATCTCCCGGGCATACTTCTCCTGAAGATGGTCCATCGCCACTTCACCCACCTTGCGGGAGTACCTGCGCTGGGTGGGATCGGCCATCTTGATGACGCTGTCCGAGAAGACTCTCTTCTTGAGCGCTTCGGTTTGCGGGCCGGACAAGAGCGGGGGGGGAAAATGTTACCTGAAGCACGCGCCGGGCAAATTCGAGGAACGCCTTGAGCCCTTCCTTCGGGTTCGCAAGGTAAGGGCCATCGTTGGCAAGGTCCTCCTCGAAGAGCGTCGTCTGCGGGTCGAATCGGGCGGAATGCAGGCCGGCCTGGGCCGTCTTGCGCGGGATATTGGCGAAGACGACGACATGCCCAACCGGCAAGATCAATTTCCCTTTATTGGTACCGGAGGAATGGCATAGGAGCGGTTCCCGCAGAATTCCCTCCCGGACCTTGTACCCGCACTCCCGGGCCTGAACGTATGGACTGGTCTTCGTCTCCTCCCCTTGGTCCGTCCGGAGGATGAA
>Ga0172368_10007375_pt1 | contig 11488 bp, 10 predicted proteins | sample Lak11m_FD_114540 | JGI IMG/M metagenome (GOLD analysis project Ga0172368, IMG submission 114540) | Freshwater microbial communities from Kabuno Bay, South-Kivu, Congo - kab_022012_11m | ecosystem: Environmental > Aquatic > Freshwater > Lake | place: Democratic Republic of the Congo: South-Kivu...
CCATGGTAACCTTCTCGCTGGAAGTGGCTTGAGCTGGATCTCCCCAATTTATTTCGGAAGGAGACACAGTCTGACAACCTGCCTGGAAGATCATAGCGGTCAATACAGCCAGGTAATAAAAGGAAATTCTTTTTTTCCTCATACGCTCTTGGTTTAGACCTGATTACCCCAGATGTTGTTTAAAATCCATTATGGCCGGGATTGGCGTGGGATCCTCGCCATATGCGATCGCCAAGTAGAATGCAAGGTAATCACCAAAATGGAGTGCAGCCCATTGCTGAGCCAACGGGTTTTCCCCGGGGGCTTTGTAATCGTTCACATTCAGACCTTCCAACATAAAGGTTTTCTGGGTGAGTTTGGAGCGGAGCTGGTTACGAGGGTGATCTGACCTGGATCTCAGAAAAATAGTGGCAGTCCGGTTGAGGGCTGGCTCCGGGTTGGACAGACCAGCCAGGGTATTGTGGTCAGCTTCCGGTAAAGCTTCAAACCCAGCTCCGGATTTTGCCAATTCATTGATCTGCCCTTTCCAGCGGCGTGCAACCGGCGCAAGTATGCCTGAACCGATGATGTTCACCCAACGCCCCTGCAACTGTCCCGCCAAACGCTTGGCAGGATTTAAACTGGCAGGAATGGACGGAATCAACTGTTCCTGCTGGGTTCTCATTTCCGCCAAGGCCGAGTCAAGGTCCGCAGACGGGTCCGACACCAACCTCAGGCGGGTAAAGATCGCCAGGAGCAGGCCGAATGACAAGCCAACTGCTGAGCGCGGCTGACCTTTATGCTCGAAAAGCCAGAGCGGTGCACCTATCTGCCCAGCGCGGGCAGCCAACTTTCCACCGGTGCTGATCAACATCAATCGGCATTTATTATTGATTCCGGTTTCATACGAATCCAGTGTCTCTTCTGTATTTCCCGAATGGGAGGATGCAATCACCAGTGTTTCCGGGCCATAAGCCCATGCTGGTAAGCCATAATCGCGTTGGACAAAAATCGGTACTTTACAGGTGGGCAGGAGATAGGAGACAAGCAAGTCAGCTGCGATGGCTGAACCGCCCATCCCGGCGATCACCACGCGTTCAATTCCCTTCCAGGCAGGCATGGAAGAATTTCCACCCAGTTCCCAGGCAGATCCCAGTTGATAAGGCAGGGTATTGATCTCTGCCAGCATATTCTGGCGGTCAAATTTTTTTATTCGTTCAGGGTCATCCAGATGCATATTTATGATTATATTTCTAATTAAAAAGCAGGGCGGGAATTGATCCCGCCGCAAGCTTCGGTTCTCTTAAACGAGGCTATCCCTGTTAACTGTTTTAAGTGATCGGACGTTTGAAGATATAATTTCGATAAATTGCTTGAGAAGGGGCTTCAACAGCGACCAATTCCCAGCCTTCATTGCCAAGTTTGGTTATCAGGGTATTTACTGGCAAAGTTGTATTGGAGGCTGTTGGAAAGCGCCCTTCATTCATGGGTTCGTTCAGATATACAATCCAACCATAAAGTAATTTTTGATCATCAAAGATAACTCTGGCGTATTCCCACAATTGCATAGTAAATCCTTTCCCAAGATGATTACAATTAGCAATTTGCATAGAATAGTGCAAGCAAGTACATTATAGAGCAAATTGCATCGTGAGGCAACTGTTAGTCAGGATGTTATCATGTTGTTCTCTAAGCTCTAATCTATTTTTTTATCCATTCTCTAATCCCGCCAGAGGATTGCGGGACCTTGTCCCGCCAGAGGATTGCGGGACCTTGTCCCGCCAGAGGATTGCGGGACCTTGTCCCGCCAGAGGTGAGGGGATGAATGGAATTATGTACTGACTTTGAGAAACCCTGAATTCCGGGTTATTTTGATCTGTGCAAAATTAATGCCAAGCACAGTATTTAATTAAAATTCGGGGATTCCCCACCATCAATAGGCAGAATGAGGGGAACCTGCAAATAGGGGTGGGGAACCACATGCACAGGCAAGTGATACGCCTGTGATATACGCTCGGGGGTGAGCACCTGGGTGGGACGACCGATGGCTTCCAGGCGTCCCTGCACCAATAATGCAACCATGTCAGCATAGTGGGCTGCCAGATTGAGATCATGCAAAGCGATCATAACTGCAAGGTTATCTTCGTGAGCCAGTTGGCAGATGGTTTGCATCAGAGCAACCTGATATTGCATATCCAGGTGAGCAGTAGGCTCATCCAGCAGCAATATGGGCGTGGACTGAGCCAGAGCACGCGCCAGAAGAATACGCTGCTGCTCGCCCCCCGAAAGTTCGCCAACACGCCGGTCGGCAAATTCAAGAGCGTTCACACGCTGCAAGGCTTTACGCACGATGGCATCGTCTTTTGCTGAGGTCTGGCCTAGAAAATTCAGATAGGGGGTACGACCCATGATAACGGTCTCCCAAACGGTAAAAGCCGGTGGCATGGAAACTGCCTGAGGTACCACAGCCAAACATTTCGCACGCAGCATGGGAGGAAGCGATGTAAATTCAGCCCCATTGGTACGGATCTTTCCGCTTTGAATGGGGAGAATGCCGCTGGCAGCCCGGATCAAGGTGGATTTTCCAGCGCCATTCGGGCCGATCAGTGCCACGACCTTGCCGCGCCGAACTTCCAGTGAAATATCATCCAGCGCAAGCCTGTCACCGTAGGTTACTGTCAGACCTTCCAACTTTAATGTTTTTATTTCCATAAAGCCTACCAATAGCCCTGGGTTTTGGTCCTTCGCAACACCCACAGGAAGAATGGAGCGCCAGCAAGGGCAGTAACGATCCCAACCGGCAGTTCCTGAGGCCTGAGAACAATGCGAGCCAGGATATCCGCCAGGATTAGAAAACTGCCACCTGCCAGCATGGCGAGCGGGAGCAACTTGCGGTAATCCGCCCCCCACCACAAGCGCATGACATGCGGTACGATCAGACCGATGAAGCCGATGATACCTGAAAACGAGACAGCTGCCGCAGTAGCCAGGGAGGCAGCCACAAGCAGTAATGTTTTGGTGCGTGTCACCGGTAAACCCAATTGTTGGGCCTGGTCATCTCCAAATTGCAACAGATTAAGGGCATGTCCATTAAATAGCAGGTAGCCCAAACCAAGCACCAGGTAAGGCAGCACTGCCAGGATGGTTTGCCAGCTGCTCTGGTTACTGCCGCCCATCAACCAGTTCAAAGCCCGACGAACCTCACCCTCCGAGCTGATGATCAAAAAAGAAGTAAAGGCGGTTGCAAAGGCACTGAAAGCCACACCTGCCAGGATCAAGTTGGTGGTTGGAACCGATTTTCCAACCCTGGCCAGGGAATAGACCAAAAGGACGGTCAGCATGGCAAATAGAAACGCGCTCAAGGGAACTGCCATTAACCCCCAAAAGGTATAGGGCCAATTAATGCTCATGGCCAATACCGCCCCCAACCCGCCTCCCGAAGCCACTCCGATCAGGTAGGGGTCTGCCAGAGGGTTACGGAACAGACCCTGGTAAGCTGTTCCGCTCCCCCCCAGGGCTGCACCGGTCAGAAGCACCAGGATCGTACGTGGCAGGCGGATATCCGAGATTATGAATCCGTATGTTTCCAGTCCAGCCGGCAAGGGAGTATGCATGAGCCAACTGCGCAAGATCTGCCAAAGGTTTTCTGGAGAGATCAAGACAGAACCAATGGCCAGACTGAAGATCACTGCCAGGATCAGCATTCCCAGGTTGGTTATGAAAGGCAGGAATCGTCGCAAAATTGAATTCACTAGTTTGAGATCCCAGTCGATCTGGTTTGCTTTAGCACGTCCCCAAGGTCAAACCTTTAGGAAGGTACGAAGGACAAAACCTACAAGCCGTTGATCTGGGAAAGATGGACATTATTTGAATACTTCCGGGTGGATCAGATGTGCAAGAGCTTCCAAACCATCCACCAAGCGCGGCCCTGGCCGGGAGGCCAGGTTATCATCAAAGATAAAGATCTGCTGATCCTTAACTGCTGTGAGGGCGTTCCAACCCGGACGGGCAGCCAGGGTATCAGCAGTTTCGCCATATGCAGAATCTCCCAGGACGATGATGGCCGGGTCTGCCAGCAACAACTGCTCGAGGCTGATCTGAGCCCAGGCGCTATCCATGCCAGCGCCGAAGTTCGTACCACCTGCACGAGCGATCAACAGATCCATAAAGGTGCCGGGACCGGCAGTATAAGGCGTGGAATCGAGCTCGTAGTACACCATGGGTTTTTTAGTAACACCTGCCAAGGAAGCATCAATAGCTTTGGTCCTGTCATCCAGGCTGGTAACAAGATCGCTGGCTGCACTTTCCTTTCCGGTCAAGGTCCCAATTATCTCGATCTTGGTGTAAAGTTCTTCCAATGTGTTCGGGTTGGACAGAAAGTAAACTGACAACCCCAAACCTTCCAGGCTGGCCACAAGTTCAGGAGGATTGATACCGCCTGCAATGACCAGGTCCGGGGAGAGACTGATGATAGCCTCGGTGTTGTATTCTCCCCATGAGCCACCAATGTCGGCTACATCCAATGCTTCGGGAGGAAAGTCGGAGAACATATCACGACCCACGACCTGTGCGCCTGCTCCCACTGCGAACAGGATCTCAGTGGTGGCAGGGGTCAAAGAAACAATTCGCTGGGCAGGTCCGGCTAATTCCACTGTGCGACCCAGACCGTCCGTAAGGTTTATGGGTGCGGATGTTGGGATTTCAGTCAGAGTCGGCTCAAGAGTAGCCGGAGATTCTGTATAAACTGGTGCGGGAGTGGTGGTTGCAGGGGCACAAGCTACCAATAGCATAGTTAAACCGATCAGCGCGATCAATAATTTTTGAAACATCTTATTCTCCATTGTTTACCAATTTTTTCATTACTTCTCAATTATCCAGCAAATTGCCGGGATCAATGAGAGCAAACAAATAAAGCTGAAAATCAAACTCCCCTGTTCTTTGAACAGGGGAGGGGGGAGAGGCTTTTCAATGATGCCGTTCCCACCTCCTTTCCACGAGAGAGTGGCAAACCTGGCAAGGCGGGCGTCCTGACTTGCTCTTGCGAGCTTACAGTTGCGGGACAGTATCGGACTTTACCGATTTCGCCTATAGGCCTTCCCATCCGGGGGAAGAGGCACCTTGCACAGCTATTAAATTGTAATCAGAGTATATGGCAATAGGTATTTTTCGTCAAGCATGATGCGAAAATTGTCTCAACAAGGGAACTGGTGGGAAAATATTCATCGTCTCCCACAATACAGCATGGCGGGTTATTCCCGCCATGCTGTTACATCTGAGTCTAAATTGGACTATGGGAATGTCGTGCAAATGGCATAAGAGTTCAACAGTTTGCCACTGCCTACCAGGTTCCTGGCATAGGTTTGCCAGGTCTTGTTGTCATCCGATTTCATGCTGGTATTATAGATCAGCAGATCGGTGCTGCCGGCAAACCCACCGCCCGTCAATAGACTCCCTGATGGACAGGTGGCATTTACAACACCTGTACTGCTGCCAGCAATGGAATTCTGGGCAACAATAACACTGGAGGTGGCACTCGTTCCCGCCAGACACATGGCATAGGCATTCAACAGCTGCCCGGACCCGGAATTGTTCTTGGCATATACCTCCCAGCCATTGCCATTCTTTGAGCTGTTGTAAACTGTAAGATTCAGGTTACTGGCATAGCCGCCGCCAGTCACCACGCTGCCAGCCGGACAAGCCACCACGGCATGCCCGATATCGTTGCCTGGAGCAGTTACCTGGGCGAAGACCTGGCTGGTAGTTCCTCCCGAGTTGGAAAGGCAGATCGCATAAGAATTGAGTAATTGTGAAGATCCTGAATTATTCTTAGCATATGTCTGCCAGCCATTGCCATCTTTTGCCATTGTATAGGCAAACATGTCGCTGCCCAAAGCAAAACCACCCCCGGTAACTATGCTGCTGCCCGGACAGGCGATCGTGGCATTTCCCGTCGTTCCAGCCGGGATGCTCTCCTGCTTATAAACCTGTTGCACTGATTTCAATATGAATATGGGGCCAATGGTAATGATGATACCCCAATTGAGCGTGGGGGTCATCGTCATGGTAGCTGTTGCAGAGATCACATCGATCTTGGCGGAAAAGGGGTTGGCAACAAAGATGACACCAGAGGCATTGCGGAACTTCCAGAAGCTCTCATAAGTTCCCGGGGCAGCAGGTGCGACCATATTAAGAGACAGGTCAACTTCCTGACCGGGAGCAACCACGCCAGGGAAGGCAACCGCGGCAGGCGCAGAAAGTGAATCGCCATGGTCAAACACAATGGCGTAAGAGGTGTTCCAGGTACATGTACCGGTATTGCGCACCCGCCAGGTTTTTGTAAAGGCAGTTGATGGGGCAAAATCGGTGCCATCCGGGACAGTTTCGCTTACAAAGGTTGCCTTGTCGCAGGCCATGCCAGGCGTGTCAGAGGCAGCGGGGAGCGCAGGCAAAGTGGGCACAACAGGGGTATCAGAAGGGATCACACCTGGAAGCAGCGTTGCATCCGTAGCAACTTCACCCGGAGAAAGCGCTGTGAGCGTATTGGCTACATTGGTCTCAAGTTCATGAAGATCAGGCGTGGCTGGCGCTGCCCCGGGTCCGCAGGCTAGTAATGCGATAATGATTGCAATACTAAATGGAATTAATCGACGGTGATTGGATCTCATTGTTCCTCCTTATAACAATAAACTTTCGCATTTGATAAAAGTTGGTGTATTGGCAGATTTTCTACCACCGCAACAATTGCAGATCGTTGATTATCACAAATTAATCATACAACAATTTTAGAATATTAAATCAACCAATTTTGTCTAATTTATTAAATTATATTAAGTTCAAAGATCCTGCAGAATTGAATGCAGATCCAGTATTGCTGATCGTATAACCGAGGTGAAATTAACTAGAAATATCCAATTTTTCGTATTAGGTTTGGCCTATCATTAGGACTTTTTTATAGCATTCAGGAAAAGGATCAATAGATCCATATCCAATGGTTTATTCAAAACGGTCTTAATGCCTTCTTTTAGACCCTGCTGGATGAGATCATCAGCCGCATAGGCTGTCATAAACCAGGTAATAAGCTCAGGATAAACATCCCGGGCTGCCCGGAACAATTCCAACCCATTACTCTCAGGCATGATCACATCAGTGATGAGCACGTCCACTGGATGGTCCTGCAGGATCGCGAGCGCCTTTTTTGCAGTAGAGGCTGTCCGGACTTCAAAACCTTTAAGTATCAAAACATCTGCAAGGGAAGTTACCATGGCAGGGTTATCATCCACGATGAGAATGGATAAAGTTCCGTTCATGTTTTACTGCTCCCCAACAGGCAAATACAAATAGAAGGTACTTCCCTTACCAGGAGAAGAAACCACATCCATCCATCCCCCGTTGGCCTCAGCCAGTTTTCGGCTGACAGCCAGCCCAAGCCCGATGCCTTTTGTCTTGGTTGAGAAAAGAGGTTCGAAGAGTTTTTTCATATTTTCGGGGGGGATCCCTGGACCAGTGTCCTTGACGGAAATCTCTACCATCTCTTTTTCCTTCCTGGCAGAGATGGTCAGTACACCACCTGTGAATACTTCAGTGCTCGAATCTTCCGAAGTCATGACCTGGCAGGCATTGATGGTCAGATTTCCAAGGATTTGTTCCACCTGGTGCGGATCAGCGAATACTTTCGGCAGATCGGCTGGAAAATCAAGCATCAATTTCACCGAAGCAGTCACCGGGAAGCGATCCAAGGTGCGCTGGACAATTTCTGGAACGAATACCAGCTCCCGGTCTGCGTTAATATTGCGACCGAAATCCAACAGGTCTGAAATGATCTTGTCTGCGTTGCGAACTTCTTGTTGGATCATGTCATGATGCTGTTTGATCTTTTTATCAGCCTGTGGTTGGACGAGATCCAGGTAATAGATGGAAGTGTTGATCACCCCCAGAGGGTTACGCAATTCATGGCCGACGGAACCCGCCAGCATTCCCAAAGTAGCCAGCTTCTCCTTCCGTACCAATTGCTCCTGTGCTTCTTTCAGTTCGCGCGTCCGTTCTTCAACACGCTTTTCAAGGGATGTATTTAGTTCTTGAATCTCCTGTGCTGCCTTTTTTTGCTCGGTGATATCTGTCAGGAAAGCAATACTTGTTACACCGCTTGGCAGTTGAATTGGCGCAACAGCCAATTGCACCGGAATTTGTGTTCCATCGGTACGAATAATAATCGATTCATACACCGGTGGTACTGGGAGTCCCTGTAAACGGCGTCGGGTTCGTTCTTTACTCTCTTCTCTATATTGAGGAGCAAAAAGGTCAAAAGCAGGCAAGCCGATCAGGTCTTCGATACCGCGAAAACCCAATATCTCAATGAACTTTAGATTTGCATACAAACAAAACCCTTCAAGATTAAAAACACCAATCGCTAGAGGTGATTGCTCTATAAAAGACCGGAATCGAATTTCACTCCCACGCAGCTCTTCCTCGGCTCTCTTGCGCTCAGCCAATTCCTGCCTGACCTGTTCGTATAATTGACTGTTCTGTATGGCAATGGCGACCTGGGTAGCAACCAATTCCAATGTTCTGACCTGTTCAGGGGAGTAAGCATTTGGCAAATTGGATTGCAGTGAGACAACTCCCACCACCCGATCATCCAATATCAATGGGACACCAATATATGACTGGGTTGGTATGCCTGGTGTACGGATCACAGAAACACCAGCAGGCGGATCATTTTGGTCGGGGATGTAAAGCGTACACCGGTTTTCAATGACATGCCCCGTCAGGCCTGAATTATCCCTGATATCTCGCCCAGTTACGCTGCGCAACTCCCCTTCTTTCATAAAGAAAGGAAAGCTCACCATGCCAGTCTGATCATCGTAGGTTGCCACATAAAAAGTATCTGTGTCACCAAGTTGCTGGCATTGTTCATAGACCATCAACATACGCTTCTCAAACCCCAGGCCGGAGTTGATCTTGTTGCCAATTTGTATGACTGTTTGGAACTGGTCAGCCAATTGTTGGGACCTAATAACAATGCGTTGCAATGCTTCTTCAACAAGTTTGCGTTCGGCGATTTCATTCCGTGCCCGTTCTAAATTCGTACGCATATTCTTTGACAGCAGATCCACTGCCAGAGCGGCTATAAACATAATAATGATTAGGCCGACCACGTAAAACCAGTTTTCCATTTCCCCTTCAAAAGGTTTTGTAACAAACCAGCCAAATTTTTCACCAAAAAACAACCACAAGACCGCCAACAACATCAAGCCGATACTTATTCTAAAATATAGCTTGTCCAGGACGATGCCAGCGAAAAGGATAATGATGGGAATTCCAAGCATGGCAAGATCATGAATACCCTGGCCAACAGAGGCTATGGTAATAAGAGTGGCAAGTTCGATCACGACCAGAAACAGGCTACTGATTTGTAATTTTTGTTGTCTGAGTTGAACCATTGGCACGAGAAGTAAGGTACTGCCGGCCACGGTCAGAGCGATCAAGGCATTATCATGAAAAAAAATACCGAGGATAAAAACGAACAGATACCCGATCCAGGTGGCCCCAATGATGATGGAGATGATCTTCGCCAGGCGCCTGTCTTCTTCATTTACGCCTGTAGAGTTGTTTTCATATTCCATAGGTTTGCCTGTTATTAACGACAACTTCATTTTTCATTTTCTTGCAGAGGTGATTATTTCAAAATTATTATATATTCAAAAGAATAAAGGCGTGGGCAGCTAAATTATAGCAATTCTTTGGATTAAAATCCACAAAACCCAGCCTTAACAGTATTGTAGGTCACGATTTGTCCAGGCTTAAATATTTAAACGGGCTTAAGGAGTGGTTTAAAGAGATGCGATGGTCTTTCAGCGCGTAAAGAAGCTGATGCTCTTGATATGGCTCAAACCGTTCGTTTTGATGTCTTAAGTGTTATTTTGCATATTTACGTTCAAGGAAATATGTCCACTGTTTTTTTTGCATTTTGCTGGTTCGTGGGAATATGTCCACTGTGTATTTCTCATTTTTTCCGTTTACGGAAATATGTCCACTTATTCCATATCCCCTTTGCCTAAATTGCACTTTGAACAAAGCGTCTGCAAATTATCAATTATAGTTTCTCCGCCTTTTGACCATGGAATAATATGGTCTACATGCAATTCAACCGAAGGGTCTTTTGCCGGCGAAGAACCACAAGCACAGCACTTAAAATTATCTCGCTTCAAAATCTTAAAACGCATCCGTGTATTTATATTTCTTGAAGTTCTGTGCTCTTTCGTTTGAAGAGACTTTTCTATATAAATATTTTTAGAAATATTATCCTTACCATTTATTTAATTTTCCTTTATTTCTTCTTCATCTATTTCCTCTGAACTATCTAAATTGATAAATTCAACGAAAGCTTCTAATGCCTTCCTCCAACCGCCAAATCTTCGTTTGTATGTATCAAGAGAATATTTTGATATATTCCCCTTCGTTATATCAGTTGATGTTGGTTGTCTTCCTAATTTTGTCCATATGCGCTCCAACTCATCAAAAAGCGTTTGTTCGTCAATCCTACTTCTAGCCAAGCCAGTAGGTTGAAGTCCTGCAGCCAACAACGCTTTGTCCCAAGTTTTAAATCTTGAAGAAACATGTTCAGCTGCATATTTTCCATACTGTCTATATTCTTCATATAATACGGTATCCTTTTTAAGTTGTTTCGCTATCCGTTGCAAATCAGCATAATAATCTTCGTTTTTTATTCGTTGTAACTCTGATTTTATTCTTTCGTTGCGCAATCCTGCTATAGACAATGCATTTTTCCAAGTTCCAAAATGACCCTGAATTGCAGTCTGTGAATATTGTCCCCATTTTCTGTAAGTAGAAATTGAAATATAATCATGTTCTAATTCTTGTGCTACACGCTTAATATCTTCGATAATTTCTTCGTCTGTAAGTTCTTTTCTATAATCATTTAATTCGAATTTCATAAATTCACCCACTTTCATGCTGTTATCTATATTGACTTCTCAACCTACATGAAATCCATTCATCCACTCAACCTACTTGAGTTACCAGTTTTAGTGTTGTCGATATGTTCCCGTTGACGCAAAAACACACTTTAGGTCGAGTAGTCAATTTAGATGTTACTACAAAACACAGTATTTTAAAGGGTTTTGGCGTGACATCAGTACAACCGTCTCCACGTGGTAGGTTTGCGGGAAGAGGTCAAAGGGGGTGATCTGCTGCAATTGGTAGCCCCCATTCAAGAGCCGGCGGGCATCGCGCGCCAGGGTGGCTGGATCACAGGAGATATAGACCAGGGTTTCCGGCTGCATGGCGAGAATGGCATCCAGGGCGCTGCGTTCCAATCCAGCACGCGGTGGGTCCACCAGGATGAGATCCGGTTTGACCTGCAAGGCAGGCAGCACCTGTTCTGCTGTGGCTTCATATAGTTCGACATTGTCATATTCATCCAGATTCAAACTGAAATCTTCACAAGCAGAGGAAGAAGCCTCGATACCAATCAGGCGTCGTACATGAG
>Ga0172368_10007378_pt1 | contig 11485 bp, 8 predicted proteins | sample Lak11m_FD_114540 | JGI IMG/M metagenome (GOLD analysis project Ga0172368, IMG submission 114540) | Freshwater microbial communities from Kabuno Bay, South-Kivu, Congo - kab_022012_11m | ecosystem: Environmental > Aquatic > Freshwater > Lake | place: Democratic Republic of the Congo: South-Kivu...
GAGGCGGCGGCACCCCGGGCGGCGGAGGCGGCGATGACGGTGGGCGAGAGATTGATCGAACATGGCAGGCGGCAGGGGCTGGAGCAGGGGCTGCAGCAGGGTGTGCAGCAGGGGCTGGAGCAGGGTGTGCAGCAGGGGCTGCAGAGGGCGCTCCTGCGACAGCTCGCACGGCGGTTCGGCGACCCTCCGCCCGCAACGGTCGCACGGGTGACGGCTGCGGACGTGGATCAGCTTGAGGAGTGGGCGGACCGCGCAGTGACGGCGCCGACGCTCCGCGCGGTTTTCGGCGATTGAGGCGGGGCCCGCGCCGGAGACGCGATCGGCGCCGCTATATCCATGCATAGGAGTAAGTTCCGGTCGGTCCCGCGCCCGCCGCGCGCGCCCGGAGCCCCGCGGCGAGGGCCCAGTCAAAACCCGCAGGTTCCGTTTCCGGACTGGGCTCGCGGTTAATTCTTGCACAAGTATGTGCATCCTGCGAGGGCCGGCAGACTGCCGGGCACGTGAGTGCCCGCGCGGTGCACGGACGCGCACCCGGGCACTCATGTGCCCGGCTTCCTCGTGGCAAGGTTGCGGACACTTCTGCAACCTCCAATACCAGGTCGGCGGCGAGGTGCCGCACAGGCCGACCGCCGGCCGCCCGCGCGCAGGCGCCGCGACCCCCGGCCCTCGTGGCTCGCTGCGCTCAAGGCAGGACGCATGCAGCCCGAATCGCGGCGGTTCTCCCGTCGTCGGCGAACACGCGCACGGCGTGCAGGCGCGCTCCGCGGACGCGCACGTCGAGCGTGCTGCCGTCGCGAAGCACCACGGTGGAGACGCCGTCTCCCTCGCCCGTCGCGTCCCAGTCGGGCGCTTCGCCCTCGAAAGCCAGCACGACCCGCACGGAGGCACGCGGACCGAATCGTGCTCGGATCTCTGTCACGCCGGGCGCCGCGCCGCCGCATCCGGGCAGATCCTTCCCTCCGGCGGCGAGCCGCGCGCCGGCGAGCGCGACGGCGTTCAGGTTGCGATACCGCGTGAAGAACAGTTCCCCTTCGCCCCAGCCGTCGTCCGGAGCGGCGTCCAGCAGACGCCCGTGCGTGAAAACCAGCGGTGGAAGCCGACGAGCCGCCGGCGCCGCGACGACTGCCGCCGGAGCGTCGAGCGCCGCCGCGGTCCACGGCATCCGATCGAATCCGCCCTCGACGACCGGGATGTTCGCCCGCGATCCCTGCAGCGCCACGAGCACCGGCACGACGGAATCCGGCCCGACCAGCGGCAGGCCCGGAGCGGTCTTTTCGAGCGTGCGCGCGGCCGACAGCAGGTGCTCCATCTGCGCGGAACGATTCGGCCCCGGGTGGAAGACCGCGACTCCGAGAAGGACGACGACGGCGGCCCCGCGCGCGGTCGCCGCACGCATCGTCGAGGCGAATCCGGCTGCGGCCGCGACGGCGACAAGCACCACGGAGGGCGCCAGGTGGCGCGCGTCCATTGCGTTGGCCCGCCACCACTTCGACATCGCGGTGCCGACCAGGAGAATCGTCGCGGCCTGCAGCGCGGTCGAGGACACCCATGCGGCGTCCCCGGCCGGAACGGATTCGCGCCGGCCCGCCCGCAGGACGCGCACGACGCCGAGCAGCACCGCTGCTGCAAGGCATATCTGCCCCGGCAGCGCCAGCCGCACCAGCGCGGCGACGAGCCCTTCCGCGGCATGCGCCCGATCCGCGCCGAAATCCGTCCACCGCACGGGCAGATGCTGCGCGCGGATGTACGAATGCTGCCACGTGCGCAGGGCGATCTCGACGCCGATCCCGAGCAGGACCGCCGCTGCACACAGCAGCCCTCGGACAATCATCCGTCCCCGCGCCCGGGCGGCTTCCGGCACGGCCGTCCACAGCAGCGCCGCGCCGTTCAGGGGCGAGGACGAAACGGCCAGCGCACTCAGCAGACCGGCCGCCGGCATCCAGGCTGCGAGGCTCCACCCACGGGCTCCGGCCAGGTGCCGCATGGCCCACCAAGCCGCGAAAAACAGGGCGATCTGGTACGCGTAAGGGTGCGACAGCGAGAGGACCGCGCGCGAGACCCCGGGCACCGCGGCGACGGCCGCGAAGGCGCACGCCGCGACGAGCCACCCCTGCGCACCCGCCAGAGCGCCCAGAGCCGCAAGGCCTGCGACGAGAATGCCGGACTCCAGGACGAACAGCGCATCCGGCGTCCAGTGCGCGCCGCCGGACACCCATCGCGCGAGCACGAACGGCCACCCGCCGAACCGATCCTGCCCCCAGTAGTAGACATGGAACGGCGTGGCGGGCGTGTTCGCCATGAGCACGGGCACGGCGCCGGCCGCATCCAGGCCCGCCCGGCCGGCGACGGGAAGCCACGCACGCACGACGACGAACACCGACGCGAGCGCCACGACGGGGGCCGCCAGCAGCGTCGCCAGCTCGACCGTCGTCGGGTGTTCCCATCGAGAGGGAAGGCTTTGCGCGGCCTTTTCGTCGTCGATCACGACCGGTGCCCTACCCCGGGCGCACGGTCCTGTCCAATCGGCGACCTTCGGCGCGACTCCCGGGCGAGCAGCCGGCCGCCGCGCGAAGTAGCATGGAGTCAGGAGGCCCCATGCCCATCCTGACGCACGACGAGATTCTGGCGCGCATCCGCAAAGGCGACATCGTGATCGACCCCTACGACGAGGACTGCGTGGGGCCGGCGTCGGTGGATCTGCACCTGGGGCGCGAATTCCGGGTGTTCAAGAAGATGCACGAGATCTATCCGGTGAACGACCTGTCGGATTTCAACCGCATCACGGACCTGGTGCGCACGGAGAACCCGTTCGTGCTGATGCCGGGCGAGACGGTGCTGGGCATCACGGAGGAGCGGGTGAAGCTGGCGCCGAACCTGTGCGGGTGGCTGGAAGGGCGCAGCCGTTTCGCCCGTCTGGGGCTGATGGTCCACATCACGGCGGGCTTCATGCAGCCGGGGATCGACAACCGGCAGGTTCTGGAAATCGCGAACGTGAGTTCGGTTCCGCTGGCCTTGCAACCGGGCACGCGGCTGTGCCAGTTCATCTTCCAGACGACGGTGGGCGAGGCGGTGTACCGGGGCGCCTTCGCGAGGCAGCTCAATCCGTAAGGCAACGGGGCAGCGGGAGCGGCGGCCTCTGGCCACACGTCGGGTCGGCGGCCTGTGGCCGCACGCCGGGTGGCGGCTCGCTCTTGGTGAGCCCGCCGAACCATGGCCGCACACTCGGCCTATACTCGCGGCCGTGTCCGGCGCCGCGCCCCGATGGACGCCCTTTGGGCTCGCGCTGGCGGGCGGCGCGGCGGCGCTCTTCCAGATTCTGTTCTCGCGCGCCTTTCTGACGGCATTCTCCGGCAACGAGGCCGTACTGGCGGCGCTGCTGTGCGCGTGGCTGGTGGCAACGGCGGCGGGCGCGGCGATCGGAGCGCGCCGCACGGCACCCGGCGCGTCGGCGGCTCTTCTGACCTTCGGTCCGGCGGCGGTCTGCGCGATCTTCGCGGCGCGGGTTCTGCCCCGGTTCTTCCCGGCCGGCTCGCCGCCGGGGACGGTCGCCGCCTTTGCGTCTGCTCTGCTGCTGCTGGCGCCTGCCTGCCTGCTCGCAGGCATCGTGTTCGCACGACTCGCCTCAATAGGTCCCGGCGGCCGGGCCTACTGCGCGGAATCCCTCGGATCGGCGCTCGCCGGCGCGGCGGCGAGCCTCTTCGTCCTCGGGAGGGTCGGCGACTTCACGGCCGCCGCCGCGATGGTCGCGCTGTCTTCCGCGGCGGCGCTGCCGGGACTCGGACGACGCGCCCCTTGGGCTGCCGTGGCCGGCGCAGCTTTCTCGATCACCACCGCACTGGCCCCGCTGGGACCCGGAAGCCTGGCTCTGCAGGCGCCCCGCTTCGCGCAAGTTCTTGAAACTCCTACGGATTCCGGCACGGCAGCAGTCGCCTCGACGCCGGGCCAGACGACACTGTTCATCGATCGGGTCCCAGTCGCTGCCCTTCCGGACGCAGCCGCCGCCGAGGAGGCGGCGCACATTCCGCTTTCGTTCCATCCGGCGCCTCGCACGGTGGCCGTGGTCGGCCTGCCTCCGCCCGAGGCTCTGCCGCTCATGTTTCGCCACGGCGTCATCGACATCGACCTGACAGCAGGCGACCCGGCGTTCGCTCGACTGCTTGCGGAGACGTTCCCGCCGTTGCGCGAGGCGCGGCTTCACCTCCATGGCGAGGATCCGCGTCGTTTCCTGCGGTCCCGGCACGCCGCCTACGACGCGGTGCTGGTCTTTTCGCCGTCGCCCGTGTCGGCGCTGCACGACCGCCTCTTCACCGCGGAGTTCGACGCCGAGATCCGCGCGGCGCTCCGCCCGGGAGGCTTGGCCGCGGTCGCGCTGCCGGGCCACGCGCAGCTCGCCTCGGAAGAGACGCGCCGGCTGCACTCGGCGGTCGCACGAACCCTGGAATCGGTCTTCGGGAAGGTCGTCGTGCTGCCGGCGGGTCGCACGTTCTACGTCGCGACGCCCGACCCACCTTCCGACCCCGCCGGCCTCGTGGAGCGGCGTCTGGCGGAGCGAGGCATTGCGCCGCTGCATCTGGTCCCATCGCGCCTGCGCGATCTCTTCTCGTCCCAGCGCCTGTCCGATGCCGACCGGTGGTCGTCGCTGCCGATGCCCGCCGACCGCGACCTGGCGCCGACGACGTACGCGCTCGGGCTCGACCGCGCGCTTGCAGAGTTCGGCGATCAGGGGCTTCCGGCGCTGATTGCCTTGGCCTTGGCGCTTGCCCTCGCGGCCCTGCTCGTCTACGCGCCGAGGTCCCGCCCCTACGAGTTCGCCGTGATGGGGAGCGGCGCGTTCGGTCTGGGCGCGCAGCTCGTCCTCATGCTCGTGTACCAGATGGCACTGGGCTCGCTCTACCGGGAACTGGGGCTGCCGCTCGCGGGCTTCCTCGCGGGAGCGGCGGCGGGAGCTTTTGTCGGGAATCGTTTCGGGCACGGCGCGGTCGTCGTCTCCGACCTGGGGCAGGCGGCTCTGGCCGGTCTTCTCTGGCTGCTTCTGCCGACTCTCGTGCACGCCGGCGATGCGGCTCGCCCTGCCCTGTTCGCGGCGACGGCCGCAGCGGGCCTGCTTCCGGGGCTGCAGTTCGCGGCCGCCTCGCGCGCCCGGGGAGGCGCCGCAGCGTCGCTCTACGCAGCCGACCTGACGGGCGCTGCCATCGCGTCGCTGCTGGTCTTCACCATCGCGGTGCCCGCGCTGGGTCTGCGGGGCACGCTCCTGGCGGCGGGAGCTTTCAAGCTCGCGGGTGCAGCCATCTGGCTTCTGCCCGCCAGGCAGGCGGATTTGCGCCCGCAGGCTCGCCCGCTGATTTCCCTCGTTCCGGCATCTCTGGCCGCGTGGGTGCTCGCGACAGCAGCCGACCGAACACACGCCAGCCTGTACGCTTTCACGTTCCTGCGCCCGTATCAGTGGGTGGCGGTCGGGCTCATCCTCCTGTCGCTGGCCATTGCCTTCGAGCCGGCCGGGCTTCGTCGGCGTCGTGTGGCCCTGGAACGGCGCCTCGTGGGTCTGCGGGTGGGCGTCGGCACGGGCGTGGTGCGACTGGCCCACCATGGGCTTCTGCTCCCCGTCGCAGGATCCCCGCTCGGGCGATGCTATTTCGCGATCCCGTACGTCTTCTGCCACACCTGTCCTCGCCCTTGCGTCTTCGGCGTCCTGAGGCCCTATGTGGTACCGGCGGCGCTCGTGGCGAACCTGCACGACCGGCGCTTCTGCGAACAGATCTGCCCGCTCGGCACCGTTCAGGATGCCTGCGGTCGCATGCCCGCCCGAAGAGCACGTCCGCTGCCGGCGTTGCGGGTGCTGCGGATTCTGGCGCTCATCTTCGTCGGGATGGCGTGGTTCATGGCTCGCATCGGGCATGGGGAGGGCATCCAAGGGGGCGGGTGGTACACCTTCTTCTTCCGCAACTCGTTCGCCGCGCCTGCGACCGCCCTGTGGATCGCCGCGGCGCTGCTCGTCCTCTCGCTTTTCGTGCGGCGGCCGTTCTGCGACGCGCTGTGCCCCATCGGAGCAGCCACCGGGCTCTTCGCCATGGCGGAGCGATCCCGCCTGCTGACGAACCGCGGTGGCACCGGAGAGCCGGATGGCGCGTAACCCATCGGAATCCGAGGCGGAATTCGGTGACGCCCGACCTGACGAACTCCGGGAAGCCTCGACTGTTCGGTTGCCGATCGGCGACACGCTGGATCTGCACACGTTCCGGCCGTCCGAGGTGCCGGAGCTGGTCGACTGCTGGCTGGCCGAGTGCTCCCGCCTCGGCTTCCGGACGCTGAGGATCATCCACGGCAAGGGCACCGGCGCGCTCCGGCGCACCGTGCAGGCGATTCTGGCGCGTCATCCGGCCGTGGCGTCGTTCGAGACCGCCGACGAGGGCGCAGGCGGCTGGGGCGCCACGCGCGTGACCTTGCGGTAGTTGCGCCGCCGGGCTGTTGCTGGTACGATGCGTGCATGGCCGACGTTCCCCCCGCAAGCAGCGAGCCGGTCGTCGAGGTGCTCCTCCGCAACATCTGGAACGAAATGAAGGCTGTTCGCAGTGAACTGGGCCGTCGAATCGACCAGACGAACGACCGCCTCGAACAGACGAACGAACGTCTGGACTCCGTTCGCACGGAACTGAAGGGAGAGATCGGGGGTCTGAAGGTCGAGATCGCCGGTCTTCGCAACGAGATGCACGAGGAAATCGGCGCCCTGCGCAGGCAGATGACGGAGGCCGACATCCGCTTGGCTACCGCGACCACGGAACTCGCCGCGAGCGTGAAGGACCTGAACGTGATCGTCAAGGAATGGCGTCGCGAGCACCGTGCGGACCGCGAAGCGCTGCAAGCCGCCCACGACAGGCTCTGCGGGCGCATGGATCGGGTGGAAAAGCGGCTCGGGCTGGAGTCGCCTCAGCACTGAGCAGCCGGTCGATTGCTCGCTCTCGCCGAGGTGTTGCCCGCCCAACACCAACAGATCGACGACCCTCCACAGATTGGCGAACTTGGTGTCCCTTGGCGCCTTGGCGGTTGCTGTTTCGTGCTCGGGACCCCTGGAAAGCGCGTTCTTCCCTTGCGAAACCCCTGTGTCGCAGGGTAGTATGCGCGCGATTGGGCTCTGGCCCCCGGGCAATGGGGGTACGGCGCTCCCGGGACACCACCGGTCGGGGGTTTTGCCCGCCGGCGGGCTCTGCGAAGCGCCCCCCCGGGGAGCGTGCGGACGGCCGCCGGGACGGCTCCGCGCGGAGGCAACATGTTTTCACAGCCGGCCGGCAGCGGCTACACCGTGTGGTTCACGGGCATGCAGGGAGCAGGCAAGCGGACGGTCGCCATGGAGGTCGCCAACCGGCTGAGGCTGGCCGACCGACCGGTCGAGGTGCTGGCCGGCGACGACTGGGAGATCTTCATCGGCAAGGGGCCGGGCGCGACGCCGGAGGAGCGCAATGCCGTCGTGCGCCGCGCCGGCTTCCTGGCGCGGGCCATCACGCGCGCCGGCGGGTTCGCCCTCGTGCCGATGGTGTCGCCCTATCGCGAGGCGCGCGATGTCGTCCGCCGCGAGATCGGGCGCTTCATGGAAGTGTTCGTCGACTGCCCCACCGAGACTCTGATGGCGCGCGACCGGACGGGGCTCTACCTGAAGGCTCTCCGGGGCGAGATCCGCAACTTCATCGGCGTCACCGACCCGTACGAACCGCCCGCGGCGCCCGAAGTCCGCATCGACACCTCCCGACAGAGCATCGACGAGGCTGCGGCGGCGGTCATCGAGGCGCTCGTGCGCGAGGGCGCCCTGCAGCCCGGCGACGCGGGCATGACCCGCCGGCCGCGCAAGGCTGATCGCAGGGCCGGCAAGCGTCCCGCCGTCCCGCCGCCGCCCATCCGGCTCGCCGACACGATGGCGCTGCCGCCCCGGGCCCCGCCCAGGTCTTCCGCCAAAGCCGCGGAAACCGGCAAGCCGACGGCGTCCGCCCCGCCGCCCGCGGCTGCGAGGCCCGCAGCACCGGCGCCGAAGCCGGCCACCGAAAAACAGGCCGCGAAACCGGCCCCGGCGCCGGCAAGGACTCCCGAGAAGCCGAAACCGGCGCCCGCCAAGGCCCTCGCCAGGCCCGCACCGGCGCCCGCCAAGGCCCCCGCGCCCGAGAAGATCGTCCCGCCGAAGCCGCCGGCTGCGAAGCCTGCGCCGGACAGGAGCGCGAAGAAGACTGCACCCGCGGCGAAACCGGCCAAGATTTCCAAAGCGGCGGCCGCGCTCCCCCCGCCCGCGGCGAAGCAGGCCCAGAAGTCGGCGCCTCAGAAGGTCGCGGCCCGTACGGCGCGCGCCTCGCGCTAGCCGGATCTTCGACGCGCACGTGCGGAGCGGCGGCTCGCTCGTCGTGAGGCTGTCGCACCAAGGCCGCCGCTCCGACCGAGGCGCAAGGGGGCGGAAACGCAGATGGAACCTGAGCGCTGGGACGGGATCGCCGAACGTTCGCGGGAGCGCTACGCCCGCCTGCGCGAATGTCTGGCCGGGTACCCGTCGCTTCTCGTCGCCTACTCCGGCGGGTGCGACTCCGCGTTCCTCCTGGCGGTGGCGAAAGACGTCCTCGGGGATCGCGCGGTCGCCCTCACGGCCGTGAGCGAGTCGCTCGCCCCCGGGGAGCGGGAGGCGGCACGCGCGCTGGCTGCGAGGCTGGGCGTCGTCCAAGTCGAGGTGGAAAGTCGCGAACTGGACGATCCGCGCTACGCCGCCAACCCCGTGAACCGCTGCTACTTCTGCAAATCCGAGCTTTTCGAGCTGGCGCACGCGGAAGCCGCGCGCCGCGGCATTGCCCGGGTCGCCGCCGGGGCCAACGCCGACGAGCTGGGCGACTACCGCCCCGGACAGCAGGCGGCCGGCGAGCAGGACGTCGCGAGCCCCCTGGCCGACGCAGGCATGACGAAAGAGGACATCCGCGCCTGGAGCCGCCGGCTCGACCTCCCGACGTGGGACAAGCCCCAAACCCCTTGTCTTTCCAGCAGGTTTCCGTACGGCACACCCGTGACCCGCGAGCGGCTGGCACAGGTCGGCCGCGCCGAGCAGGCGGTGCGGGAGGCGGGGATCCGGGTGTTCCGCGTGCGACATCACGACACCATCGCACGCGTCGAGATCGCGGCCGACGAGTTGGAGAAGGTGCTCGATCCCGCGGTGAGAGAGCGCGTTCTGCGCGGGGTGCTGGAGGCCGGATACCGCTTCGCGGTGGTCGATCTGGAGCCGTTCCGGAGCGGGCGGCTCAACGAGGCCGCGGGGCTGGTTTCGCTGGGTGCGCCGGGCCGGCAGGGGTAGCAGGTCCCGTCTACCGCCAAGACGCCAAGAACGCCAAGGACGCCAAGAAGTGCAGAGGGTTTGCACCAAGCCGGATCGGTCGTCGGCGGGCGAGCAGGACGACCGAAGTGTCCATTCGCCCGGACGGGGTCCCCAGCCCTCGTCGTTCCTTGGCGTCCTTGGCGCTCCTGGCGTCTTGGCGGTTCGTTCTTGTACTGGTCCGGCTTGACTCGGCGCGTCGCATCGCTACCATGCCGCCCCCCATGGTCCCGCAGGCCGGCGAAATCGAACCCACCCTCGTCGAAGAGATCGCCGCCGCATGCGCGCGAAGCGGCCGTCCGGCCGGCGGAGGCGAGATCCTGCGCGCCCTCGAACCCCTCGCAGTCCAGGAACTCGACGCCGTGCGCCGCGCCGCCGGCGGGCCCCTGCCGGGTCCCGTGGGACCCGACGCGCTCGTCGACATGGCCCGCGGCACGCCGCCGGCCGTGGCCGCGGCCCGGGAAATCGCCGGCTACTACGCGCTGCGGGCCGAACGCGACGCGCTCGCGGACATCGCCCGCGCCGCACACGCCGGCGCCCAGCCGGAGAAGACGCCGGAAGCGCAGACCCTCCCGCCGGAAAAGGCTCATCCTTCATCCTTCATTCTTCATCCTTCATCCTTGACCCCCGCGCCCCCGGCCAAGCCGGCTCTTTCGCTGGCGCAGACCGAACGGACCCAGCAGCTTGTCACCCTGTTCGCCTACCACCGCGACGGCGTGCGCGTCGCGCAGGAACTGGGCGTCGGCCTGGACGAGCTGAACGCGGAGATCGAGGCGCTCGGACTCCGCCGCCGCCTGCACCGGCTGCTCGAGACGACCACCGACATCGATCTGTTCTCCCCGGGCCGCATGGCGGCACGCAAGGCGTCGGCACCGGCTGGCCCGCGGCGGCGCCGGCCTGCGGAACGTCCCGAAAAGACTGAGGAATCTCCAGACACGGCGCCCGCGACCCTGCCGCCCGAGGAGGGTCCGCTCGCCGACACGCGCCCCGTGACGCCGCAGGGGACGCGCATCTGGCGCCGCCAGCCGGCGCCCGGGAGCAAGCCCGCGGAGGCCTCGGACCCGCTGGCCGGCCGGCGCGAGTACGTGCGCGAGAAACGCGGCGCTCCCGCGCACGACAAGCGCAAGGAGGCCGTGCGCGAGCTGCCCGCCGATGCCCGCCACGATTTCTCGGAGCTGCAGGGATCGGCCGGTCGTCTGATCCTGGAGCGCCAGTTCGCCGAGGAGAAGGCGAATCCGCGGGTGCTCGCGGAGAAACTCGGCGCGACGCACCACGGACCGGCCGGCCGGGACATTGCCGAGTCGGATCTGCGTGCTCTGCTGGCGCACCACGGGCTGGCGGAATCGTTCCGGGAACGCGAAATCGCGAACACCCGATTCCTCGTCGGGTTCCACCAGGGGGCGAAGGCGAAGCTCGCGAACGCGCTGAAGCTGACGGCGCCGGAGTTGTCGGCCTATCTGGAGCGCCTCGGGCTGGCCGAGGAGCTCGACCGGGTGCGTTCCGAGCGGGCGCGCGTGGAGCTGGGACGGCGCAAGCTGGGCGAGCGCATCGCCCAGGTGCTGACGCGAGCGCCCTATCTGGACGACTTGGGCGTCCTGGGCGTCATCGACGGCGACGTGCGCGAGCAGGTGACGCGGCTGCTCGCGGACCAGGCGCCGGCGGCGGCCGACGCCGCCGAGCTGCGGGAGAAAGTCCGCGCCGAGCTGGGAATGGAGCCCAATCCGTTCGCCAAGCTGCTTCGCCGCTACAATCTGACCGATCCGGCGGAATCCCTGAAGCCCACCTGACGCGGCGGCGACAGTCCCGTCTCTTCATCTTTCATCGTTTCATCCTTCCAAGGCGCCGCTTGGCGTGCGGGCGTGCGGGTGCCTACCGTTGACTCGGCGCGGCCGCTTCGGGGCGGCGGTCGCACCTGCCGCAAGCGGATACAGCCGGGCGCACGCGTGTCGGCGCGTGCGGGGGGACCCGTCCGTGCCGCGCGGGCAGCCGGCTCCGGGGGAAGCAGCAGATGCAGATGGGCGGGCGAATCGGACGACAGGCGGCGATGGCGACCGTGGTGCTCGCCTTGGCCGGCTGCACCGAGGACGCCGTGGGCGCGCTGGGCGGTTCCATCGAAGTCCCCGCCGAGGTCGACTTCGGAGCCGTCTCGCTCGCGAC
>Ga0172368_10007381_pt1 | contig 11480 bp, 8 predicted proteins | sample Lak11m_FD_114540 | JGI IMG/M metagenome (GOLD analysis project Ga0172368, IMG submission 114540) | Freshwater microbial communities from Kabuno Bay, South-Kivu, Congo - kab_022012_11m | ecosystem: Environmental > Aquatic > Freshwater > Lake | place: Democratic Republic of the Congo: South-Kivu...
ATTGATCGTGTTCGGGTCGTCGTTGTCGTTCTCGGGTTCCCAGAAGTCGAGCGCCATCTCGGTCCGGCCCCAGGCGGGCTTCAGATTGTTCAGCGTGTAGTCGGCCACCGGCGACTGCGGGTTGAAGCAGTAGTTGCCGCCGAAGCCGTCGAATCGGAAAGTGGTCTTCGCCATGTCCACCTTCACCTGGGCTATCCGCGTGTCGGGCACGGCTTTGTAGGTGATCGCGATGTCCACGGGCGTGGGCGGGATGGCGATCTCCAGCGCCCAGATCCGCCCGCGCCGCGTCCATTCGTCCTTGAGCGACGCCTCGCGGGCCTCGCCCCACTCGACCGTTAGATTCGATCCATCCGCCGCCCTCAACACGGCCGATGACGCCGTCCCTGAAACGACGGCCTTGCCCGGCGCCCGCATCCTGCCGAGCGCCGCGGTCTGGGCGCCCAGAGTCACACTCCCTGATTCGAAAGCTTCCCTGGGGATTTCCAGGCGCGTTGCCATTCCGGCCAGCCGCGCTCCTTCATCGGCCGCGGTCTTTAGGAGTACCCGCCCGCCGGTTTCCGTAACGCCCACCTTCACCGCAGGCGTTTCGTAGGGTTTCGCCGCCACCGAACTGCGGATGCTGAGTTCCTCGCCGGCGTCGTAGAGAGCGATCAACCGGCCGTTACTGTCCACCTGGAACCGCTGTTCGGCGGCCAGCCAAGGCAGGCAGATGATGGAAAGGCAAAGAATACGAATCATCGGTTGTACCTCGATGGTGGCAATCATTTCAGAATGCCGCGTCGCGTTTCAAGCCGTATCTGTCCGATTTTCCGAACCTGGCGCGCCGCGTCTCCGTCTACATTGAGGAACACGGAGGCCATATGCAATCCCACGTGAGGATCCTGGCGGTCCTACACATCGTCTTCGCCTGTCTCGGAATCCTGATCGGACTTGGCCTGTTTGTCATGTTCGGCGGATTGGCCGCCCTGGTCGCCGCCAACGAAGGTGGTTCGGACGCCTTCGCCGGCATGGCTGTCCTGGGCGGCATCGGCACGTTCCTGCTGGTGCTCCTGCTCGTCCTGTCGCTGCCGGGTCTTGTCGCCGGCATCGCCCTGCTCAACCTGAAACCCTGGGGCAAGATCCTCGGCATCGTCGTGTCGGCGCTCGACCTGCTCAGTTTCCCGTTCGGGACGGCCCTCGGCATCTATGGGCTTTGGGTGCTAGTGAACCCCGAAACCGACCGCCTCTTCAACATCGCGCAACCGGCCGTACGCGCCACATAGCCGCGAGACCAGCTCCCTGGCCAGCTGGCCTCCCGATTCCTCTATCGTGGATAGAGAGACACCTGTTTGCGCAGCTTCACGAGCATCCTCAGGACCAACCGCAACTACCGCTATCTCTGGACCGGCCAGGCGGTGAGCGAAATCGGCGATCACTTCAATACGATCGCCGTCCTGAGCCTGTCGCTGCGTATCACCGGATCGGGCTTCGGCGTCGGCATGGTGATGCTGGCCCGCGTGATCCCCGCCATTCTGGCCGGACCCATTGCCGGACTCGTTCTGGACCGCATGGACCGCCGGAAGGTCATGATCTGGAGCGACGCGCTGCGTGGCATCGTCGCCCTGGCTCACATTCTCCTGATGGTCTATCCGCAGGCCTGGCTGATGTACTTGCTGAGCGGCCTGCTGATGTTCGCTTCGCCATTCTTTACCGCCGGCCGCTCCGCGATCCTGCCCAACATCACCACGCCGGAGGAGTTGCACACGGCCAACGCCCTGACCCAAACCACAGCCTGGCTCACTCTCTCCATCGGCACCATGTTCGGGGGAATGTCGGCCATGCAGTTCGGCTTCGGATGGGCCTTCGCGGCTAACGCGCTTTCGTTCGCCGTCTCGGCTTGGGCGGTGTGGATGTTGAAGAGCCCGAACGGCCACTTCCGGCCTGGCGGAGCCGTCCGCGTGCTGAAGCGCCGCATTGCCGGATGGCGCGAGTTCGCCGATGGCTTGCGCTACATGCGTACCCGCCCGCTGATCTTCGCCATCGGCATGGCCGGCGTGGGCTGGGCTACAGGGGGCGGAGCCGCGCAGATTCTGTTCACCCTCTATGGCGAGGTCGTCTTTCAACGAGGGCCGGCCGGCGTGGGACTGATCTGGTCGTTCGCCGGAATCGGTCTGGTCATCGGCGGCCTCGTCTCGCACCGGATCGGAAACCGGCTCACCTTCATCGGCTACAAGCGTTTGCTCGGCGTCACCTTCCTCGTCCACGGCCTTGCTTACACGGCATTCGCCGTCATGCCCACCATCTGGCTATCGCTGATTTTCATCTCGCTGTCACGCATGTGTGTCGGGATGAACAACGTTCTCAACCGCACCATCCTGTTGACGCACGTCCCCGACGGCTTCCGCGGCCGGGTCTTTACAACGATCGAATCCATGCTGAACATCACCATGATGATCTCGCTCGGCATCGCCGCCTGGGCGACCGCCGTCTACCCGGTCCGCACGATCGGCGTTGTCGCGGGCCTGCTGAGTTCGACCACGGCCATCTACTGGGCCTGGGCCGAAGCGACTGGAAAACTCGTGAGGCCGCCCGCCAACGACATGGGCGAGGAGATCGAAGAACCGGAGACGGTCACGCCCGCGTAAGGTCTTCGCGTATCGCGGCGATGAGCGCATCGCGCGATTCTTCCAGGTAGAAATGCCCGCCGGGAAAGACCCGCTGCGTGACACCGCCCGTCGTCATCTCCGCCCACCGGGCCGTATGCTCCTCGCCGATGTTCGGGTCTGACGCCCCCCGATAGACGGAGATCGGAACATCCAGCGGTTCCGACGGCGTGTGGACATAGCGCCGGTAGAGCCGGGCGTCGGCCTCCAGCGCCGGCAGGGCGATTTCCAGCAGCCGCGGATCGGTGAGAACGCCGGCCGGCATCCCTTCAAGAAGTCTGAGTTCCTCGATGAACCGCTGGCGCGGCGGGTCCGGCGGCGGCTGGTGACCGATGCGGAACACCGGCGGCCTCGCTGCCGACACGATCAGGGTCCGGGGCGCCGGCAATCCCTTCTCCCGGAGCTGGCGCGCCAGTTCAAAGGCCATCGCCGCCCCCATGCTGTGGCCGAAGAACGAGAACGGCCTCTCCAAGTGCGCCTCAATCGCCGCCAACAGCGAAGTCACGGCTTCGTCCATCGAGGTTAAGAGCGGTTCGGACGCGCGGTCCTCGCGGCCAGGTAATCGCACCGCGGCGACATTTGCCACGCTGGAGAGAAGGTCTTTCCACCCCAAGTACGCCGCCGTGCCCCCGCCGGCCCATGGGAAGCAAAAAAGCCTCTCGCCACTAGCGGTCCAGTCGCAAGCGAACCACTGAGACTGCCGCCGCCCGGCCGCCTTCTTCTTGAGCATCAGAGCCAGCAGTTTGCGCCTGTCTCCGCTCAAGACTTGCGCGTGCGCTTCAGGCGCCGGACCTTTCTTGGGCGATCCGAACAGTCCGGCGAGCAACTGTTCAAACGGCAGGACGCTCAGTTGCCTGGTGTAGGCGAGCGCCGCGCGCCTCGACGCCGACGCGATCTCGTTCCAATGCTCAGGGTCCCTTGTCAGACGGTCCACGGCCTGCACCCAGGGCCCAGCGTCCTGCTCCGGCACCTCCGCCACAGGAACCATGCCCGCACTCACGCCCGGCTTGTACCGCCGGATCAGCCGTACTTTCAGCAAGTACGGCACTCCCAATTTGGCTTCGTGAATCCCGCCGGCGTCGCTGGCCGCCACAGGAATCCCCCTGGACATCGCTTCCACGACGATCCGGCTGCGCGCCTCGGCCCAGAGGCTGGGCACAACCACCACGCGCGAAACCCTCAGCAGATCGTCGATGTCATCGACCGGGTCCATCAGCGTGATGTTCGGACGCCGCCGCAGTTGCGCCAGATCGTCCGTGTCCGCGCCCCAGGTCGGAATGGCCGCGAATTGAACCTGAGGCAACCTGTCCGCCAATTCGAGGAAGATCGAAATCCCCTTCACAGCGCACGGATTCACCATCGAGACGTACGGGTTGTCGAACCGCCCAAGCGACGGATATTGGTCCGGCGCTTCCAGCAGGGAGATCGGCACGTGGACCGCCGGAATGCCCGCCCACTGCCTCACGTACCCGGCAACATAGCGGCTGACGCCAACCACGGCGTCGGCGCGCCGCAGCAAATCGGTTTTCCGCTCATTCACCCCCGACGAATCCGGCCCGAACGGAACGGCGATCGTCGCCCTCACCAGATGCGCCACCCTGGCACGCGGCGCTTTCACCGCCAGGTCGAACAGCAACTGGCCCGGATCGTCGGTCGAGGTCACGATCACGTCCGGGTCAAATTCGTCGATATGGCGCTGGAACGCCAGTCTCAGTTCCGGCCGCCTGGCGAGCACGCGAACATCCACGGCGCCTAACGTGAATCGCACCTCGCCCGATTCCAGGCCGGTTTCGTACCGCTGCCCGCGCCGTTCCAGCTCCGCCAGATAGAGCCGTTGTTCGGCCTCTCCGAAGCGCTCGGTCCGGGTGAACACCCTCACATGGTGGCCGCGTCCCGCCAAGGCCTCCATCAAGAGCCGGTTCGACCTGTCGCCGCCGCCGTGTCCGGGAAAGTAGGTCGAATTGTGAGCCAGCAGGACTTTCAATGCGCTCCGCGCCTCTTCCTCAACCGTTCTTTCAGCAGTTCGATTTCGCGCGGCCCAAGCCGCTTCGCGCTCTCGCCGGACTTCGCCTCGGGAACCGGCCCCAGATTCAGCAACAGCCGTTCAAAATCCGCTGCGTCGAGCTGGGAGACAAACTCGATGGCCACTTTCCTCGATGCCGCCGATTCCCGCCAGTATTCCGTCTCGTCCTCGATCAGCACGCGCAGTTTCTCCGCCCAAGGCTCGACGTTCTGAGGCGGCACGACTGCCATTGGCATATGTGTGTCGTCGCATTCGCGCTGCCACGTCCGGATCGGACTGACCGGCGCCACGTACCCCGTCCCCCTCTTGGCATCCACCAACCCGCCAACGTCGCTGGCCAGCACCGGCAACGCCCGCAGCATCGCTTCCATGGCGATCAATCCGAACCCCTCGTACCACAGCGACGGCATCAACAGCAGCCTTGCTCCGGCCAGCGCCTCGTCGATATCGGGCACGGTCTCGAGAATCCGGACATTCGGCAAGGTCCGCATCGCCGCCCGGTCCGCCAACGTCGTGCCCCAGCCCGCCAGACCCGCGAATTCAACGTGCGGAAACCGCCCGGCGAGAGCGAGAAAGATCGAAATCCCCTTGGCCGCGCAGGGATTCACCAGCAGCACATAACCGCTGCCGAAGCGCCCCAACTCCCGGTACGGCAGCCTGCCGTAAATGGGCGGGTGAATGACGGCCGGCCGGCGTCCCAGGTGCTGCTCGATGTAGCCGGCCATGTGCTCACCGATCGCCACCACCGCCCGGGCGCGTCTCAGAATGGACGCGGCGCCGGGATCGGGATGCCAGCTTTCCGGACCGAACGGAAACCACTGCGGCGTGTGAGCAAGGTAGATCAGTCGCTCTTGCGCGGCTGAGGCCGCGCGACGTAACAGGACGTGGCTCAAGTCCTCGCTGCTCACCAGAACGTGATCCGGCCCAAACGTCTCGATCGCCTGCACCAGTTCCCCGCCCCTGAACGACAGGTCGCGTACCCCGCGCACAGTCACCCCGTCTTTGACCGCCTCGCCGTCGGCCTCGGCGGCCGACACCACCAGGACATCGTGGCCCCCGCCTGCCAGATGTCTCAGCCAGGCCAGGTTGCTCCGCGTCGATCCGCCTTTCGGCGGATGATAACTCGCGTTCGACGTCAGCAGGACTTTCATTCGGGCGGCCGTTGCTCGGACTCGGCCTGCTCAAGCAGCGCTTGAACCTCCTCGTCCGTCATCCCTTCCAACTCCTTGAGCAGTTGTTCGTACTCCTGCTCGCCGCTCACGCCAAGCCGTGCGGCGTCGATCATCGCCGCCAGCTCCCGCAGCGTCAACGTCGCCGAATACACACTGTCGACGGCGATGTCGACGTCAAACTCTTCTTTGATCCTCATGAGCAGCAGCACAGCCGCCAGGGAATGCCCGCCCAGATCAAAGAAGTTGTCGCCTGTCCCGATCCGGTCACGCCTGAGCAACTCCGCCCAGATCCTCGCTACCGCCGCTTCGGTCTCTGTCTCCGGCTCGGCGCCGCCTTCCCGCCACGCCGGTGCGGCGAACTCAGACCGCAGCCGGTCAAGCACCTGCCGTGCCGTGCCAAGCTCCGCCGCCATCCTGGCGTAGTCCGTGGACCGCCTGCCGGAACCTGCAACCGCCGCGCTTTCCACCCGGTGCACAGCAACCGCTGCAGGCATCCACGTGAGCTTAGCTAATTCGACGGCGCTGAACCTGTAGACGCGGGTCCCATTCCTCGCTTCGACCTGCCCGCCGGGGATCGAATCCAGGAACTCGCGCGCCGGGGCGTTCCGCGCGCTCATCGTGAAGTCCACGGCCACGGTCTCCAAACCCGTGTCGAATGCCGTTTGACCCGCAAAGCGCATGATCCAGTGCTCCACGCCCCGCCCAAGCACCCGGCAACTCAGCATCAGGCTTTCCACCCGCAGTTCTTTCTCGCTCCGCCGGGTGGTCAACAGAACCGTCACGCCGTATTCGCCAAACCGGTCGGCCACGGCCGCTGTGTACAGATTCCAGGCGGGGTCCGCGGAGAGTTTCTCGATTTCGCTCTCGGTCCGCCGGATCGTCGTCGTGTTGAATTGATTGGTCCGTTGCGTCAGTTGCGCCGCCCGCGCCAGGGTCTCGGGCTGAAGCGGCGTCACATGCACGGTCAGACCCAGTTTGTGGATGAAATCCTCCAGACTCTTCGCTTCGCGAATCTCCCGGGCGAACGCCCTGCCTTGAGCGTAACTTTCGCTCCGCCTGCGGTCTTCCTCGGTCACCACGGGCCGGTCGAACGCCCACACGCGCATCAGAAACGCCGGGGTTTCGCGCGCATCCGCCGGAAGCGGGATTGTCAGGACCTCCGGCGCGGCGTCCGACACTTCCGCGCATTCCTTTGGATTGTCGTCGATGAAAATGAAGCTGTCCAACCCGAGGCCGAGCTCGCCGGCCAGCGCCGCCAGATTGTCCTCCTTTGGGCGCCAATTGATCCGCCAGGCCGCGAAATGCTCCGGCCTGAGCGGAAACTCCGGGTGAGCCGCGAAGGTGTCAAGCACGTCCTTCTCGTTGTTCTTGCTCACCATCGCGAGCACCATGCCAGCCGTCCGCTGTTCGAGCAGCAGGTTCTGCAGGCTCCTGTGCGGTTCTCCCAACCGCACGTGCTCCGGCCCATCCTCGCCGCAAATGCCCGCCCAAAGGGTGTTGTCGCAATCCACCGCGATCACCTTGTACGGCGGACGCGTCAGGGCATCCCAATGCCGCACCGCCGCCGTAGCCAGCGCGGCAAAGTATTCGTCCGTGTACGGGATCCGCCCTAACCGTTCTCCCTCGGCGTTGAACTCAGCCGCAACGGGATACATCGACGCCAGATCCGTCCAGTCCAGGATCGTCAGGTTGTGGACCGCCGCACACATGCCCTTCAACCGCAATGCTTCGGTCCGGCAAAATTCGCTCCCCGCGCCCGACTCGAACTCGGGCGACGGAGCGCAGACCACGGCCAGCAGTGGCGCGTTGAACCGGCCCGCCTCGGTCCGCAGCGCCGCGGCCAGGTGCGTCACATTGTCCGATATCCGGTCCAGTGCCGCGCGGTCCAACCGGTTGAACTGGCCCAGGTCCTCGATCCGGGCCAGCACGACGTTCAATCCCAGTTTTGTGCCCGCAAACTCGCCTGCGGGGTCGTGCAGAGTCTGCAAAAGCTGGTTGTACGGGGCGAACCGGATGTCCGCTTCACGGCCGAGCCGCCGCGCCCAAAACCGCAACGCGGGTGCGGCCGGTTCGGCTGTAAACGTGGCGCTAATGGCAAATCGCACCGGCTGCCGGGCTGGCGTCTCTGGATCTTGGCTGGTGCGGTCGTCCGGCACGTTTCTGGTACTGTCGTCGAGTTATCGGGCGTCTCCGGGCGCCCTCATCCTCCATTTCAGCACATGCCGCGCGGGCCCCGCGCCGCCATCCTGTCAGACGGCCCGGAAGGCCGGCGCGGTGTACAAAAACTCGCACGCCGGATCATGCTCGCGCCATCTGCGTCTCGCCGCCGCGCGGTTGGACACCGCGTAGCAATAGATGCACCCGTGCGGGCAGGTGTCGTACTCTCCGATGTCACGGGATTGGTAACACGCACACCCCTCCCGAACCCCCCTCAGCTTCGCGCCAATCCACCGCCCGGCCAGTTCCGACAGCCGTATCGCGTCGATGCAGCGCGCTTCTCCAGCCACACCTTCGATGAGCAGATCCGGCTGGGTGCAGACCGTCAGCGCCATCCCGCGGCTCCGCGCCATGGCTGAAAGTTCTCCCAACAACTCCCGCTTCCTCTGAGCTTCGGGATCGCACCAGGAGAACTGGAACAACCGGCCGGCCGCATCCATGTTCCTCCGTGTCTTCTTGTAGACCTGTAGGAAGCTGACAATGACCTCGTCCGTTGTGCCCTCGATCATCCGTGCCAGCCGCTCGAAATTCGCCCGGTGGAAATCTGCATCCGTGATCGAGGACATCAGAATCGTGTCATACCGCCAGACGGCTGCCCTCGGCCCGAAACTCCCGGCAATCCGCTTCATGTGCTCCACGGCCCGCGCCGCTTCGGTCACCGACCATTCGATCTCCCGCGGATACCCGTTGATCGCGTATTGAACGGCAAACGCGTAGCCCCTCCGCCGGACATCGTCGAGCGTGTCCAGGAACGGCCCTGCATTCTTGGTCCAGAAGACGAAGGCGTCGACATCTTCCGGTTTCAGGCCCACCCGGTACACCTGCCCGCTATACGGGTTCCGCATCAGGCAGTATCCGGCGTCCAGCCTGTTGCGAAACCACTCGCCATAGAACGCCGGGATGTCGGTCTTATAGCTCGACGAAACGATCATTGGCTCTCGGCGCGCAACGCGACGTTCGCCGTGGCCGCCTTGCCCTTGCCGTCGCGCGCATAGACGAACAACCGGTAATTGCCCGCCTGTGCCGGGATCCTGACGGACTGGCCTTCAATCGCACCTTCGATCACCGGTGTCGGCGGCTCCCGGTCGCCGCCCGTGCCCGGATTGTCGCTGACGTCCTTGCGCAGATCCCAGCTCACCTGCAGCTTGTCGCCGTCGGGATCGCTCGCCTCCACCGAAACCGTGATCACTGATCCCGTCTTCACCTTCGCCCACCCCCTGCCCGTTTCCAGCGCGCCCTTCACATCGATTCTCGTGGTCCGTGGAGCCCGGTTCGCGGGCGGTTTCCCCGTCCAACCCTCGATCATCGAATCCACCGGCGTCAGCATCTCGCCTTCCGGCAGGAACAGCCCGTACCAGGTGTGCGTCTTCTCCTGTTTCTGCCCCCACAGGAAAACGTACGAGCCAAGGCAGGCCGGCTGGCCCAGCACGCCCGCCTGGTAGGCCTTCGCATAGAAGCCTGCCTTTTCCGTACTCGTATCCTCAATCGGCAGTCCCCACGGCGTCTTGTCCACTTCCCAATGGCCGCGCGGCCCGAATTCGGTCACCAGCCAGGCCTTCTTCCACCCCTGCGACTTCACCGCCTCGGGCAACCGCAGCAAGCCGCCGTATGTATTGATCCCGATCGCATCCAGTGACGGGATGTGCTCGGCGGCTTCCACCAGGTGCGCTTTACCAGTCCCCGCCAGCACCGTGATCACCGGATGCGACGGATCTTCCTGTTTGACAATCTGCGCCAGCTTCTCGACTTCCTTCCACAAGGCGATCCGGACGTCGTCCGGGGCCCGCAACTCCGTCTCGTTGCCCAACGCCCACATCAGCACCGCCGGATGGTCCTTGTACTCCTTCACCAGCGCCCGCACCCGCTCGCGCTGCTTGAGCACCGCCGCCTCGTCCGCGTAGCTGAATCCCTGCCTCGGCTTCGACACCGGCAACCCCATCATCACCGACAGTCCAAGCGCATGCGCCTTGTCCAGATCCGGTTTGGCTGGGATGCTCCAGCTCCTCACCGAATTGGCCCCGGACGGCGGCAGCAGCTCCATCGACCGCATCCCGCCGGCCCCTCTGACGTGATAAGGCTTCCCGTCCCGCAGCAGCTCAAAGCCGCCGCCTTTGGCCACAATCTTTACTTGAGCCGCGCCCAAAGGCAGCAGCAGGAGTAGGAATGCGAGATTTCTCATGATTGGCTTCCTGCAAGACATGATATGACTGTCTTGTGAAAAGAGTTGCCCTATCTCTGGCCGCGTCGGCGTTCCTGTTCGCGGCAGCCGTCAGCGCCCAGCCGCGAACTCCCGCCAGGACCGTGAAACTCTTCAACGGCCAGGACCTCGCCGGCTTCTACCCTTCTATGAAGGAAAACAGGCTCTCCGACCCCAAGGGCGTCTTCACCGTCAAGAACGGCGTAATCCACGTTTCTGGCGAAGAATGGGGAGGCCTGACCACTGTCGATGAATGGACCAACTACCGTCTGACCGTCGAATGGAGATGGGGCGGGAAGAACCTGCCGCCTCGCGTCGATCGCGCCCGCGATTCCGGAATCCTCCTCCACGGCACGGGCGAGGACGGGGCGGGCGGGAGCGGCTGGCTGGAGTCGATCGAGTATCAGATCATCGAGGGCGGCACCGGCGACATGATTCTGGTTCGCGGCAAGAGCCGCCCCAGCGCCACAGTTGAAATCGAAAGGGACGCGAAAAAGGAAACCTACTGGAAGAAGGGCGGAGAAAAGATGACCCGCGACTCCGGCCGCTTCAACTGGTACGGCCGCGACCGCGCCTGGCAGGACAAGCTTGGCTACCGCGGCCCTGTCGATGTCGAAAAGCCCGTCGGCCAGTGGAATAAAAGCGAGGTAATCGCCAGCGGCGATACTTTGAAATACTACCTCAACGGAAAACTCGTTCTCGAGGCTACCGGCGTTCGCCCCACCGCCGGCAAGATCCAGTTCCAGTCCGAAGCGGCTGAGATCCTGTTCCGCAAGATCGAACTCAAGCCGCTGAAATAACCAGCCTCGCGGGCATACTTCACCAGCCCGCCGTGCAAGGGCCGCTCTTTGTCGCACAAACATTTCGACCACCGACTGTTTGAGCGCCGGAACCAGTTGCCTTCGTGATTACCCGGCACAGCCAGTCCAAGATCGAGTGTGAAGCGCATGACTCGCGGCGCGCGGTGGCGGATTTTGGCTGTGAAACGTGACCTGTCAGGCCGGCGCGCTGGCGTCGCGGAGCTCGCAGCGGCGGGCGGTGCTGCTACCGCGCCCGGGCGCTTTGCGTCATTGACTTCCGCCCGCAGGAGCAAGTCCGGCAGAGCGCCGCGGCAACAGGCGGCGCCGCCGGAGGTCTGGCAGGATCGAGTCGCGCAGGATGGCAGCGAGTTCGGCTTCATCTCCGTCCGGACCGAACCACACCAGCTCGCCGATTTCCGCCTGGGGTGC
>Ga0172368_10007383_pt1 | contig 11479 bp, 7 predicted proteins | sample Lak11m_FD_114540 | JGI IMG/M metagenome (GOLD analysis project Ga0172368, IMG submission 114540) | Freshwater microbial communities from Kabuno Bay, South-Kivu, Congo - kab_022012_11m | ecosystem: Environmental > Aquatic > Freshwater > Lake | place: Democratic Republic of the Congo: South-Kivu...
AGGACGGACTTGAGCTCGGATAGAAGGTCAAGGGTAGGGCCTTTGTCAGCTTCAGGCTTAACCTCCTGAGTAATCGGTTTACCATAAAACTCATCAATCTGTTTCGACAAAATGCGCTGTGCGGCAGGGGATAAGTCTTCCCACTTGGATTCTGCAAACTTTTCACCTTGTTTGGTCAATTCACCCTTGGCTGTTGTCCACTTAGCTTTCTTTACAAGGTCAACCTTGCGGCCTAACTTCAGCTTCGTATCCCATGTATTGGCATAATCCTCACCCTTGGCCGCTTCAGGCTTGGCTTCGGCCGCCCCGACATCGGGTAACTCCCCCTGCTCGCCGGTAACGGGTGTAATGCCTGGCTGCGGGGGGGCAAGGTCCGGGTAGTCGGCAAGGACTTCAGGGGGAATATTCTCACCACGGTCACGGGCTTGCTTGACAGCCTCCTCATGTTCATTAGCCAGATTCAATTTTCGGGTTGCCCTTGCCAATCCTTCCGTGGCCCCTTTACTCTCTGGCAGTGCGTCAACCTTTTTTTGCCATTCGTTCACCTGTCGTTTGAGTGCAAGATTGGTAACAAGCCCAGTTTGGACGTAGCCCTCCCCAACGTAATCCTCCCGCGTCATCTCCCACGGTTCTTTCTCCTTCACCTCTTCTTTTGGGACCGGCGCTGGGACAGGAGGCCCTACCTCTTCCCCCCGATCCTGGGCTTCTGGTGCTTGAAATACTCCACCTGCGCCAGCCTCCGGTGTGCCTGCTCCCGGCTCTGGTACGGCCCCCCGAGGTTCTTGCCCTTCTCGCTCACCACGTGGTACCCGTCCTTCCGCTTCACGATCATGTTCTGCCTCCTTTTCTTCGGCCTGTTTTTCTGCTGGTTCCACCACATCCGTCAACTCGATAGGCGGTTCCTGGTCCTTCTCCAGTTGCGCCAGCACGTTGTCGATGTCCTTGGTAACAGGGTGCCAAGGGGGGGCGGCCTGACGTAATGCCTTGATCTCCTCGATGTCCACCTTTCCGGGGTCTTTCCCAATCCCTCTGTCCATCATGGATCGGAATGCCTGGGTGATGGGGTCGGCATTTTGGTCGGCAGCGGCCTTGGCCCCTCGCGTCAGTGCATCGTCCACATTGGCGTCGGAGGTCAGCCCCATCCCCGCATTGCCTTCAAATATGGTATCCTTTTTGGTCTGGAAGTCCGCCATGTAGTCGGCTGTCGCTTCCTCGATGGGCACGGGAAGGCCCCTCTTGATATGCTCACCGGCAAGCTGGCCCCACAAGACGGACAGGTCCTTGTCCTTGCCTTCGAGTGCCTTTTGAACAGCTTTGGCAGCGGCCATGCGGTCGTTCGGGTTCGCATCGGCGTCCGTCAGGGCCGATTGGATGGCCTGACGCTGTTGCCTACTGAAGTACCCACCCACCCCACCGAATATCGTGGTCATGATGATAGCCGGGCCGATGGCATCAACTCCCGCCCTGAGCGGGTGATCAGCGGGGATGTCTTGCAGCCGCCTAAGCGCAGACTCGGAAGAGTTCTGGATAATTTCAGTCCCGACCTCAACAGGCAGGTCGGTTAGATATCGCTTGACCGAATTCCCGAGGTTCTTGGTCAGCATATCCTTGACGGTCTTCTTGAACGGGTTGAGGGCCGTTTCGCTGGTAAACCCGAACAGCTTCGCCCCAATGACATTGGAAAGCCCCTCAAAGCCTCCCTCCACCGATCCAGATGTTATAGCATATGGGAATGCGTCATCATAGCTGACACCCGCTTTCCTGGCATCTTCAATGAAGCTGTCAAATTCTTGAACACCGAAGGCCCCTGCCGTCACAAGCCCAAGGCCGGGAATTCCACCCCCAAGCATGCCAACGCTGCCAGCGAATGCAGACGGCCCAAGGGCGCGGAACCCCCCGTACACCGCTTTTCGTACTGCGCTGTCCTGTGTTTGCTTAGACGGCTTGAATACCTCCGGGTACATGGTCTCCATGGCCCGGATGTTGTCGATGTTCCTGGTAGCCCAATTTCGGACCACATCGCTGCCGCCTGGCTTGTCAAATGCCCTTGCGATGCTGTATGGCATCTCTGCCATATCCAGAACGCCACCGGCAAGCCCAGAGCCTATGTCTCCCAGTATCCCGAACCTGCTCTCGGGCAGTTTTTCGGGAGCAGCGACCTTGTTGTAGATGTCAACGAGGCCCTTCCTCGTGGCGGTCTCCGGGTCCACGGGCTCCTCCGCTGTCTTGAACTGCGACGGCCAGTGACCGGACTCATCAGGCCCCCGCACCCCGGCGTTGTAGGCAGCCTCGTAATCGTACTGGTGGTCTGGCGCGTAGGGGTCCGGGTTCAGGCCGGTCTTTCTTGCTACGTCCTCGTACCAGTCAAAGAAAGCACGTTTTTCCGGGATATTCAGCGCCTTCGATGTATCGAATTCCGGGTGAATGCGCCGCACTCCTTCCGGACGGTTTTGAGTCAGTCCTGCATCGGCAGCGGCATTGTAGTTGTAATACTCTTCCGCCGCCCTGGGGTTAGGTTCGAGATCGGCGTCCTCAGCGTACAGTCTCGCAGCAGAGGCTACCGACTCGTCCTTGTCCAGAAGATCCCCGGCCACGTCCTCGAATATGCTATACAGGCTCCTGCCCATTATCTACCCCCGCTCGTCCTTGGGTCTCTATATGCGCCCTACCAACCGGAACCACCACCGATATCGTTTTTATTTGATGTGGCATCTTATTCCGTCTTGGGAATTTTCTTGCGGATACTTTCTATCTGCTCAACCACCTTCTTCAGGCCTGGGTCCCCGCTATTCCTCCAGGCTTCAAGGAGGGCCTTCTGTTTATCAGGATAACCCTTCAGGCTGCCGTACAGGTTCCACCCCTCTTTGAAGGCAGACGGAGGTGCCTCCTGCTTCGCCGTACCGCCCTTCCCGGTTGTTCCTTTTCGGTCAAGCGGCATGACACCGTATGCCTGGTAAACAAACTTGGCAGAACCAGCCGCGTATTTGGCCTCTTTGGATGCCTTTGGGTCCTGGATAATGCGGTTGAGTTTGTCGACCAACATCTCGCCCTTTTTCGGGTTCATATCAGACGGTTCTTCAAGCAGCAGGGACAGCGAGTTGCCCTTGTCGTCCTTCACGTCGGCCAACAGCTCTTTCGCCATTTTGAGCTGGTTGTCGAGTTGCTTCGCTTGTCCCTTTGGAATAAGGATCTGTTTCCCGGTGTCCGGGTCCTGCACGGAGACCTGACTACCCTCTTTGGGCACCACCTTCACCCCTGTATTTACTTTCGTCAACCTGGTGCTATATGGATCGGTTTGTGCCAAAGCCTGCACGTTGCCCCCTTCATCGGTGAATGTGCCGCCGATAAAGTGAGGCTTTTCCTGCTTCGCCATGGATGCGCTGACCGGGACATAACCTCCCACAGCATTGGGCGCAAGATATTGGCCGCCCTGGGTCCTGAATGTCTTTTCCCATTCCGGCGTAGTCAGGTTTTGGCCAGCGAGACGAGCTCTCTTCGCCTGGAACTGAGATGTCGCCTTGTCGGCCTCAGCCTTGCTATACTCCGCTTCCCCCTTGATCTGGCTCTCTGGAACTGCACCCTTAAAGGCATCGGGTGATACTGTCTGTAAATTCTGATCAAGGTAAACCCACCTTCTTTGTACGGCAAACGACCCGTCATCGCTTGGGATCAGCACCTCATGGCGCAACCCTATCGGCCGTTTGGTGTCTGGGTCAAAAAGGACCTCCCTTTTCTTGGTCAGTTCTTCATTGAGTTTACGCCTTTCGTTGTCCGCTGATTTGGCAGCAGTATCGTAGTCCTCAGTATCGCGCCATTTCTTCCCTTGTTCGATTATCGGCGTCAATCCATCTTTGGTGACAGGGATTTCTTTTGTCTCACCGGTAAAACTATTGGTCCCGTAAAGGATTTCGTTCCCCTTGTCGTCTTCCCGAAATTCTGCGTTCCACCCAGTTGGCGCATACTTGCTGACACCTGCGACGATCTTACCGGCAGTGCGCACATCTCCGCTGTTGATCGCCAGCTCAGCCTTTTGAATGCCATCCAGGTACTCTTGGCGAAGCGCACTACGTTTGATGGCCTTCTGTTTCTCGTAGTCTATGTCTTTGCGCATAGTATCAGACTTGATGATCGCAGCCTCCCTTGAAGCATCGAACTTCTCATCCAATGGGGCGTCACCCATATCAAATTCTGGGTCTTTGAACATACTGTAGGCGGCAGACTTAACGCGCTTCTCCCTCTCCACCGCCTCCGACACCATGGCATCCCGTTTTTGGCCCCGCATAACCCCGGCAAAGGAAAGCCCGGCCTGTAAGATATCAAATCCAACGTCACGAGTCATGATATGTATTACCTCCGTTAACTATATGCACTGGCTAAATAGGCAAGGATGCTAATGCCAGCCCCAATGGCCGCGCCGTATCCTCCTCCGACGGAGGTACCAACGGCCATGGAATATCCAGCGGCAGCCCCACCAATCCCAGCAGCGACTCCACCGGCTAAGCTTGCCTGGGTCGTCGTCTCGGTTTTACCTCCCTTGTCCATGTTGGCATAGCTATTGGCAGCGTTCGACATTCCCTGCATGGCCGCCTTCATTGGGTTTTCAACCTTATAATATCCGCCTATCATAGATCTCACCTCCCGTTGTCTGATTTAAGATGATCCGCCTATCAAGGCCAGGGCCGACTTCCCGACGGTCGCCCGCGCCCCGGTTCGCGCCGCGCCCATGGCCTTGGCCCGGTCAAGCGCGGTTCCCTTCTGGAGCGCCAAGGCCTGTCCCGAATCCATCCGCACTCCACGCTTCGCCAGGCTGCTGGTGATGGAATCCTGAACGCCCGCGTAGGACTGCGCCACATCAGCCGATGCCGCATCCATAGCCGCTGCCGGGTCAAGAGCCGCCGCCCCGGCAATCAAAGCGTTCTTTTGGACCCCTGTCTGGTATGGCAATAGTTCCGTATTCGCCGCTATCTGCTTTTTCTCGTAAGGCTGATAATAACTCTTGTAATAACCGTAGTATTCCTCAGCCATCCTCTGTTGCGCTTCCGCGATCTCCGCCATTCGGGCATTGTATTCCTCGTCTTCGCTGTTTATCGTGGTGCTGCCGCCGCCCATAGCTATACCTCCTATCTGGTTAAATACATGAGAGTTCCATCCACGCTCTCTCCGGCCTTCGCGTCCCACATGGCATTAGGGATATCCCCCGCCTTTTTGAGCCCTACCTTCTCCAGCCAGCGCAAGGCCCGAACGTTCCGGGAGGGCGTCAGGCCGAGAAGGACATCAAAAATATGCTCCCCGGTCGTGGAGGTCATATACATCACCTGCCGAATGGCGTCCCGCCCGATCTGCACCGTGTCCATGCCCCACGCCTCAGAGAACGACGTGAAGTGGACCCGGCAGGTCTTTCCCTCGATCCGGTTGAGCCAAATCAACCCGGCCTGAAGGTCTTCGACGTACACCACGTAGAGCACGGACCCGCCGGGACGTTTCATCTCATGCAGGAACGCATTCGCATCTGGGATATCCCCGTGCATGAAAACGATGTCCTTCAGCCCGTCCCTCTCAATGCGTTCATAGAAGGACCGAACCTCGGAATCATTGAATGTGCGGATGCCGTCAATCTCGCAGTATGGCACTATGACGGTTTCGGACATTCCTTTGGCTCCCTGGGAGACATCTGTTCTTCCCGTTGCTTGTCCGCGATCATCTTCTCCATCTGGTCGATCTGGTTCATCAGCCCGAGGATAATCTTGTCACGATCGGAGATCGTTTCCGTAAAGAATATCTCCCGCTGCACATCTTCTTTCGTCTGCATAAATCCTCCTATCCAGGTGGCACGGGTGGCTCCTCCACGAAAGTTTCAAGGTAAGCCAGCCGTTCCATGATGGTCTTATATGTGGCTGCGCTGCCATTTTCGTATAGCCGGGTTGGCAAGAAAACGTCATCCGATAAAATACGGAAGTTCGATACCCACGCATAGTTTGCGTACGATGCGTCCCCTAACGCCCACAACTCAATCTCGTCATTATGGTTAAAATCAATATATGATTCCGTAACATAAATAGCATCGCCGCCACGGATGTAATGTGTGCTTCCAACCGGAGTCCCGTTTACCCGGATCTGGGTGGTTATGGCGGAACCAACATGCGCGTGCATATCCCACTTGGCCGTTACAGTGCCTCCTCTCGGAAGAATGAAGGATTTTATCTTTTTCCAATATGTCTGCCCCGCATAGTTCACGGCCTTGGATTCTGCCAGCACATAGCCTCCCGGCTTAAAACTTTGCAGGGCGCCTTCGTTCAGGACGTCAATGCCGTTCACTCTCAAACAAGTCCCGTCCCACCGCATATTGCTGGTGTCATTGCCTATATCAAGCCGATATGTGCCGGACGCCGCATGGTGCCCCAACCAGAAGCCTTCACCGCAGTTATAGCCATAGCCGGTTTTGCCAAAAGACCTCAGGATGCCCGACCCAGCCGGAGCGCCGTCATACCCAAGGACCAAGGCCCTGTTGATAGTTGCATCCTCAGCCAACAGCAGCCCCGTAGCGATGCTGGTAAACGTAGCGCCGAACGCCTCCCACTTGGCCGCATAATCAAGCGGGTCACTTCCTGGTATCGTTTGATGTGTTTCCCGGCAGATGTAATACGCCCCGCTATACTTGACCACATCGCGGCGGGAACCGAATGTGGAATAGTACCATACATTGTTATCCGACCATTCGCCCCGGTAGGCGATTGGCGATCCGACAGCGGCCCACAGGTCCCAGTAGGTTGACGATGCGCTGGGGATGCTGCCGGCAGTAGCGGTATCCGACACGTACGCCCATGTTGACCCGTTGTACGTTACCAGGTCGCCCTTGTAATATGTCGTTCCGGAAGCCCATTCCCCACGATAAATCGGGAACGGGAATGTGGTCCCGGCAGCCGATTGCATGATTGCGCCACGGATATATAGGACGCTCGCCACAGAGTCAAACCACAACTTCCACCCCGTTGTGCCGCCCAAACAGAACCCGCCGCCATCCAGGTCGAACGCGCTGCCGAGAGTCCCGCCCGTATTCCTCCATTCTTGAGACATGAGCATCCCGCCGATGATCTTGGGGGCCGTCAGGCTTAAAATCTTGGCGTCAGTAATTTCAGCGTTGCCGATGTGAACATTGTTGATGGCAGCGTCCATGATGTAGGCGCTGCCGATCACCTGATTTGCTATGGCGTTCCAGGCCATTTGTACGGCCCCGTCAATGTTGACGGCGATGATGAACCCGTGATTGCCTAAAAGGTCGGCGTCCCCTGGATGGGTATTGGAGGAAGCGTAATAAGAGATGTACGGATCTTCCTGCGTGCCGGAGCCGGTGGACTTGAACAGGTTGGTCCAGTAGATATATTTCTTGTCTGTGTACCCTTCCGCAATCTTGTAACGCTGACCGGCATAGTATACGCTATGCTCGGTTCCATACCATTTGACGGATATAGTGTTAGGGGTATGATTGATCCACGTATCGTACTGAAGGATCGGGATTTTCAGGAACAACTTGCTGGCATCAATAGCAAATGAATCAATATCCTTTGGCTCAACGTACAAAATATCCGTAGTCCCGCTTGCCTCAGCATACCCGGCAGACTGGTTCCCCCATGTGTCCACGGCATAGACCTGGATGGTCACAAGGGCTCCATCCGGGTAGCTGGCCCGCTGGGCGTCAGACAGAAAGAAGGCAAAAAAGATGCTCGGGCTCTCATACCATCCAGACCACGCTTCGGATTCAACCTGTATCCGATACCGGTAAAAGTCGATATCCGGTTCTGGGTTGCAAGCCCACCTGAACTCAATCCCGTACATCCATACAGTAGCCCCCAGGCCGGTCGGGGTGGAGGGCGCAGGATTATAGACTGAAATCTCCTGGTAATCAGGGGATGGCTCCTGATAGGCGCTGACGGCCCATAACCGGAAGGTCAGCCTGTCAATAGCCGTCCCACCGTGGTCATATTTATTTTCTGCAAGGGAGTAGGTCCACTTGCAGTTTCGAATGGCTTCCTGTGTACGGACAAGCGTCCCCGTATCCGTGTCGATCACTTGGACCTCGTAATCGGTAACGCCGGGTTGGGTGGAAGGGTCCCAGCATAACGAAACATGCAGATCATTGAACTCGGTCTTACTGCCGGTCTCGCATATGCAAAAGCCTGTCGGGTTGGGAGGAGGATGAGTGCTCGTTTTGGCATAGGCCAGCAGGCCCTCTTTCTCGCTCGGAGCCCACAGGGACGCATTGGATGAGACATCTCTCGCCCGCGCCCAATAATAATAGTCCTTAGTCGGGTCGATGTCGTTGTGGCTAAAGGACTCGCTATCGTCAGAGAGCACAGCGATCCGGTGGATGCCCGCCTTACCAACGTGAGCGTAAGGATACGCCTCGCGCCGCCACGCGCGAACGCCCGTGCCCTCAAAACCATGCTCGGGATCCTCGGGCGTGATATTCGTGAAGCTGGTCGCCCCAGTCGCCTCGGGGTCAGGGTCGATACAACGATACACGTACAGAATCCCGCTGACCGGATTCATATACCGGACCAGATCATCCATTTGGATAATCAAGTAGTTAGTCCATAGGGGGATTGATCCCGCAGGCGGGGACCAGGCATAAATGTCAACCGCGTACAGATCATCATCCGTGGGGTTGGTCCATGACAAGACGTTGAACGTATCGTTGCTCTGATCCAGCGCAAAGTTGGTTACGGGCCCTGGCGGTTTGGTGTCCAACTGTGGCGTAGGGGACTCAGGGATGGAAGTGTTTGGATTTGCCGTGCCGCCCGGCCAATACTTGTTCGTGAAGTCAGAATCGAGGAGATCCCTGACAACAATGCTCCGATCCAGGGAGTTCCCCCTTTGGCCCTCCCGGACCTCAATGGTTTCCTTGACAGCCAGAAGATACTGCTTCAAGTCCTTGTCTATATTGCTCGGCGGCGCAGGAATCGAGCTGATTTTAGTAAGGCGTCCGCCGGTGGACTTATATGAGGTATCGGCAGTTGAGCCCATCGTTAGGTTATCTCCGAAGGGGTGTACGTCATGACCACTTTCTCCACCGCATTGGTTCCAGTTACCTCCACCTGCCAATCTTTCGCTAAAAACCCGGACGGCAGCCGGAATAACGAGTTCGACACAACGGCTTGGCTATGTTTCAACACTGAATCAGCATAGATATTGCACGTCACTACGCCATCGGCAATCACGGAGGCACAACCGTAATTGCAATAATCCGTCTGCCGGAACGGCTTGCTTTTCCATGTAAACGTCAACGCACTGCCGGTCCCCCATGACTTGATAGATGTCCCATCCGCCAGGTAGAGCGTATCGTCGTTCGGGTCCATGTACCCGCCCGTGATAGCGCTCGCGGGGATGCTCAGGTCCACGATGTATGGATTGTCTTTGAAGTTGAACAGGATCGCGGTCCCCGTCCCGTAAAAGAACCCGAAATACTGGTCATCATAATAGAACGACACCAACGTCTCGGGGGAAAGAGCCTGCCACTGTTCCTTCGTGAAAACGCTCTTGGTCAGGTTGGTTCCCGCTGTGCCCTTGAACAGAAACAGCCCGTCCGGGGACGGATAGATCACGCCGACATTAGTTGCTACAATCCCCTCCTTGCTCACACAGCTCTGTTCGTAAGGGATGATGGTTTGCGTTAGGGACTCAGGGTCAAGGCCGGTTACGATGTACGGGAACACCTCCGTGACAACGACAATGCTCTCCTCATAGACCGCCAGGCCGATGATGTCATAATCAAATGTCAGGGAATACGCATCGGGCCAGGCGTACCCGACCCACGGCTCGGAGAAATACAGCTTGTTGCCAACGAACCCGGCAAGAATGCCGTTGCTGAACTGGACCAACCCGGACAACCCATTGGGCGGAGGAGCCCAATCCTCAGTCTCGCATATGTCGGCTCCAACATCGAGAAGGGCGTGATCGACCTCTTCTTCCTCATCGTAAAGGTCATCCTCGAACTCTGTAGTGGCAACGTCGATCTCGGCCAGGAAGAAAAAGTCGGCGCTGGATGAACCGGACGACAGCCGGTAAATCCGAAAATGCGTCACGTCATTGTCGGTCCCTGCCTCGAACCCGGATATGACAACGGCCTCACCCTCGTAGATATCCGTCACCGGCGATGCCTCAGAGGGTTGGGACTCCTCTTCCGACTCGTCCGGCCATTTAACGACGCGGGTGTAATAGTAGGATATGGTGTCCTGAACGCCCGCATCCGTCGCCCGGGTAATCGTACACGCAACGTCAGTGTCGCTTCCAGTCAATTCTATGTTGATTGTTATGGTGTCCTCGGAATACGTTACCACCTCGTAGGTCCCAATATCTGCCTCTGTGGTTGCAGAGGTGATCTCCAGAATATCCCCAGGTTTAAGGGTCAATCCGTGGGCCGTGCATGCAATAACGTCAGTCCCGTCTGTCACGCAGTCGGTCAGGTCGCCTACTTCCAGGGTCCCGGTCAAGGGAGAACCGACAACGGCCATCGCCGGAGCTGTTGTCGGAGGGATAACCCCCAGCCGTTTCATGGTAGGGTACAGGGTCGAGTCAGTCTGCTCGGGATGCGCTGAAGACCTGCCTGTCAGATAGATTCGATCGTAGCTATCGGCAATCTGGGCTTTAACCACGGAGACCGACTGGGTGCCGAAATTGATCCACGAATCGCCCAGGAGAAAGATAGTCTTGGTGCCATAGGTCAGCCCTGTTTCGACCGTGGTCATCCCCTTGATAGGCTCGATCTTGCCCCGGCGCAGGTCGCAGTTTGTCGCTATGACACCATACTGCTCCGACAACAGCCTGTCGGCAGTGCGCGGCAGCCTGCCAGCAAATGTCTGCAATCCGATAGTCATTATTTAGCCTCAAAGGTCATTTCGATTTCAGCCAGTTAGCCATCCAAGTCGGCATTTTTGGTGCTTTGAGATTTAGAGCGTCTACCTCAGCTTCCGTTAATGTGCGCTTGCTAATAAATTTGCCAGTCTTATCATCAAACGAAATGCCTGCCTTCAGTCGCTTCTCGAATTTCCCGGTTCCTTGTTTGGTCATAATTGGAATAGTTTTCTCTGTGACAGCGACCTTGCCATCTTTATCGACTACATAGGCAAAACCTTCTGACTTCGTTCCTGTTTGCACCTCTTCTGTAATTTCGACACTTTCAAAAGCGTCAACCGCAGCAACTTCTGTTTCAACAACCTCTGCCAGCTTTTCAGCCCTGAGTTTGGCAAGTTGCACTGTGTTCCAATCACGCTTTACTAAATCCACATGGCCTTCAATGTCTTTGCATCTGAGATTGTAATCCTCGAAAGCCTCCTCAATAATTGTTCCATCAATCTTTTGCCAGAAGATGACTCCGAGATATTTCTGAATACGCTTACCAATCCAGTCAAGTCCGGGGCCATTGATGTAGAGTGCAGAAGGAGCGTCAAGTGGATGAGAACTGACCTGTGTGTCCGTGCCTGCA
>Ga0172368_10007384_pt1 | contig 11476 bp, 8 predicted proteins | sample Lak11m_FD_114540 | JGI IMG/M metagenome (GOLD analysis project Ga0172368, IMG submission 114540) | Freshwater microbial communities from Kabuno Bay, South-Kivu, Congo - kab_022012_11m | ecosystem: Environmental > Aquatic > Freshwater > Lake | place: Democratic Republic of the Congo: South-Kivu...
CCCGAGACTGGCCCGCACTTCAACCCCAAATGGAGACGTGGTCGTGCGCTCAGCGTCCCGAAGATGCCGTTTTCATGCTCGGTGGCGCACGAAGTGCATGAGTTCTCTCCACACGGGCCACAATCTCCCCGCCCATCCAACGGCACAGCGGCCCGGTGGAGAGGGGGAGAACTCCGTGCTGGACCGACGCGTGACGCGGAATCCAGGCGCGGCAGCCCTCCCCTCTCCACCGGGCCGCTGTGCCATGAGATGAGCAGTGACGCCGGGGCCCGTGTGGAGAGGGGTCGGGGGTGAGGGCCGCGTGTCGGCGGCGTGTCAGCCGAGGCTTTTGGCGTCGTCGAGGACAAGGCGCACCCTCACGCCGGAGAACAGGCCGTTCTCCAGGCGCAACTGCCGCCGGGTCTTGCGGCCGGTGCGCAGAGCGCGCTCGTCCGCCGCCCGGCTTCGTCGCTTCTCGGCCGCCCGCCTTTCGAACAGCCCCTTTTCGACGGTGATCTCGTCCATGCCCGCGAGCATATCCGCCGCGTGCAGCCGGCGCCAGAGCCGGCCGGCGCGCGCCGCTCAGCCCGCGGCCGCGTCCGCCGGGTCCCGCCGCAGCGTCAGTCGCACGAACCGGCCGTCGCGGTTGTTTTCGAGTCCCGGCTCGGTGCCGTTGAACGCGCGCATCTCGTCGCGCAGCACGAGCATCCCGCGGCCGCGCGCCTCCATGAACCCGCTGAACGAGCAGGAAGTGCGCGACGGACTCGTTGCGCGAGCGCGGCAGGCCGCCGGCGAGCACGCTCTCCGCCGTGAGGTGGTTGGGCAGCTCGCCCGGGCTCACGATGTCCACGCGGTCGTCGAAGACGTCCACCAGCGTGCGCGCGTCCGTGATGGCGTAGTCCCGGTGCGCCACCGCGTTGACGAGCCCCTCGCGCACGGCGCGCAGAGGCACGACGGGGCGGTCGACGCGCCGCGCGCCGACGTAGATCTCGCGCGTCCCGAGCGACTGGAACCACCCGAGGACGCGGTCGACCTGGTCGTCCAGGCGCCCCGCGGCCTCCGCGCGCTGGAGCACGTCGCCGGCGCGACCCAGCCCGCGGTTCGCGGTCATCGCCACGCACGCGTTGCGGAGTCCGGGCGCCGCCTGGGGCTCGCGCCCGAAGCACAGCAAGCCGAAGACGGTCGGGCGCAGCACGTCGTCGTCCGGCGCGAGCACGCGGCGGTTGCGCAGATCCGCCGTCGTCGACGGCTGCGTGCCGCCCGCGAGGTCGATTCCCTGCCTCTCCAGGAACCGCCCGAACACCGCCGGGTCGACGTCCGACTCGGTTGCGGAGGGGACGACCTCCCCCTCGGTCAGCCGGGACCCGAATCGGGTGAACGAGTCGGCCGGCCATTCCATCGCGCACCTCCGCGCCCCACGCGGCACAACCTACCGGCCCGGCGCGGGCGTGCCAAGGAGCACGGGCGCGGCGGCGGATGGCGGCCTGCCGGAGAAACGCGCCGGGCGGCCCCCGCGGTGCGCAGGGCTGCCCGGCGACGGACCGTGCGGATCGTCCTACGCGGGCTTGGGCACGCGCGCCTTGCGGGCGCGCACGACGATGTCCTTGTTGAACCTCGCCGCGGTCGCCGCGTCGCCGTCGAAGGCGGAATGCCCCGTGTCGATGAGATCCTCGATGAGCACCATCGCCCGGCCCTTGGCTTCGTACACGGCGAGCGTGTCGGCCGGCACGGCCGTGAGCGCCAGCTCCTGCGCCGTGTCCGCCGTCTCCAGCTCCTTCTTCGCCGCCTCGACGGCGGCTACGGGGTCCACGCCGCCCATCTTGGGCTTGAGCCTGTCGGCGATGGCGGTCACCGCGGGAAGCACCTTCACGAACCACCCGACGAGCACCGGCACGCTGTCCTTGACCTGGCGTCCCACGTGGAAGGCCTCCGGCGACACGGGCAGGGTCTTCTCCGCGCGGAAGACGCGCTTGACGGCGCGGTCCAGGCGGCGCTTGAGCTCCTTGCCGCGCGAGAGCGCCGCGGTCTGCGCCTCGCCGGTCGTGCCCCGCCTGCCTTTCGCCTCCGCCTGCTCCGCCATGGACGACTCGAGCATCGCCTTGACGGCCTTCATCTCCTGCGTCTTCGCCGCCGGCCAGTCGAACCCGGCAAGCTCCCTGGCGAACTCCAGCGCGAGTGCCCCGAGCACCGCGAGCTGCTCCACGATGCCCAGACGCGGTTCCCTCATTCCCTTCCTCGCCAGCTCCATGTCGACGGCCATGCTGCCTCCTCGGGGACGTGCGGGTGGGACGACGGCAGGAGTATAGGCGGGCGCCGTCCCCCGTGACAAGCACCGCGGCCCCGGGGCGGCGCACGCACCGGCGTGAGACGGGGCACGTGCCGCCGGACCCGTCCGCACGTGCCGCGGCAGCCTTGCGCACGTGCCGCGGCAGCCTTGCGCACGTGCCGCTCATCTTCTGCGCACGTTCCGGGGCTCGCCTGCACGCGGCGGAGCACCCGTCCGCACGCGGCGGAGCACCCGTCCGCACGTGGCGGAGCACCCGTCCGCACGCGGCGGAGCACCCGTCCGCACGTGGCGGAGCACCCGTCCGCACGCGGCGGAGCACCCGTCCGCACGTGACGGAGCACCCGTCCGCACGTGACGGAGCACCCGTCCGCACGTGGCGGAGCACCTGCCGGCACGTGCGGCACGGACCGGCCTTCAGCCGTGCGGCTCGAACGGGTTCACGAAACACCGACGAGGCGGTCTGCGCCTGCGTCGAGGATCGCGTGCGCGCCGGCGAGCCGCCTGCCCGGGCGGCGCACGTCGTCGCAGCGGCCGCCGTCGGCGTCACCGTACGACCGCGCCCGGGGTGCGGGGGCCTGCCGCGCCGCCCCCGCCGCTGCGACGGGTGCGCCTCCCCGGCTCGGGCGGCAGGCGAAGGCCGGCGCCCGGCTTGCCGCGCCCGCGATCGGCTGATACGGTCGGCGCGCCTTTGTGCGGCGCGGCGCCGCCGGATCATTCGGACACTCCATGGCCATCGCGAAGACCGACTTCATCTGGCTGGACGGAAAGCTCGTGCGCTGGGACGACGCGCGCCTGCCGTTCCTCACCCACACGCTCCACTACGGCATGGCCATCTTCGAGGGCATCCGCGTCTACCCGACCGCCCGGGGCCCCGCCGTGTTCCGGCTGCGCGAGCACATGAAGCGCATGGCCGAGGGCGCGCTCATCACGGGCATGGCCTGCCCCTGGTCCGTGGACGACATGTGCCGCGCCGTCGTCGAGATCCTGCGGGCCAACCGCATGGAAACCGCCTACGTGCGCCCGCTGCTCTACTACGGCGACGACGTGGGCATGGGGCTCGGGACGGTGAACACGACGCACCTGGGCATCGCGACGTTCCAGTGGGGCGCGTACCTGGGCGAGGAGGCGCTGGCGAACGGAATCCGGGCGAAGATCAGCTCGTTCCCGCGCCGGCCCGTCCACAGCATCCCGAGCAAGGCCAAGGTCGCCGGCGGCTACGTCAACAGCATCATGGCCAAGCGCGAGGCCCAGCTCGCCGGCTACGACGAGGCCGTCATGCTGGACAACGACGGCTACGTGGCCGAGGCCACGGGCGAGAACCTGTTCATGGTGCGCGAGGGCGCGTTGTGGACCCCGCCCGACCAGGCCGCCATCCTCATGGGCATCACGCGCGACAGCATCCTGCGCATCGCGCGGCGCATGAACCTGCCCGTGCGCGAGCAGATGTTCACCCGCGACCTGCTCTACACCGCCGACGAGTGCTTCCTCACGGGCACCGCGGCGGAGGTGACCCCGGTGCGCGAGGTGGACGACCGCCGCATCGGCACCGGCACCGCGGGCCCCGTCACGCGCGAGCTGCAGCAGGCCTTCTTCCGCGCCGCCCGCGGCGAGGACCCGGCCTGGCGCGAGTGGCTCACGCCGGTGTGATTCGGCTTTCGGCTTTCGACTTTCGCCTTTGGGAAGAACCTCGAACCGGATGCGCCCCGCTCCGCCCGCGCCCGCAGCCCAACCGCGTCTCACCGCGGAGCACACGGAGTATCGGGAACCGGAGAACCGGGAACCTCGGTGCTCTGCGTGTTCTCCGCGGCGGACCGGTGCGTCCCGGCGCGGGCGACGGGTGCCCAACGGTTTTCGGGGGGGGGCGTGCCTTGGATGCCGGTAGGATGGGCAGACCGACCCGTGCGGCAGGGAGACTGGGTCGAGCACTGCGGTGCTCGCACGGGGCGGCTGCCCGTCCGGCGGCGGGTTCAATCCGGCGCACCCGGACCGGTAGTGCGCGTCGGACGGGCAGCCCGCCGTGCGCCGCGAGCAGCGCACTGCCGAAGGGCCAGGTCCGAGGCGCGGCGCGCGGCGGGTCTGCCCATCCTACCCGTCGATGCCACGCCCCCCGAAAACCGTTAGGCACCCACGGGCGACCGGCTTCTTGCATCCTGCGCCGGGCCCGGCAGAATGGGGGTCAATGACCGCCCGCGCCCTCGCCCTCCCGGTCCTCGCCGCCGCGCTGCTCGCGGGCGGCTGCAAGCACCCTCCGGTCGCCGAGCTGCACGTGCAGGGGCCGCTGGACGCGTGGGGCATCGCCGTCTACCCCGTGGCTTTCCGCTTCCCCGTCTCCCCGTACCAGTCGTACGAGCGCGCCCGCACCGTGGCCGAGCGCGTCAGCACGCTGACGGGCAGGCTGGTCTACGGGCCGGGCGAGTTCCAGGTGAGCCGCCCGGACGACGACGACGCCTCGTCGGCCACGAACCTGGTGAGCGCGCTCAAGTGTTCCAAGGCCCGCCGGCCGGATCGCCTGCTCGTGCTGCGCCTGTGGGTGGAGCAGCGCATCACCAGCGGCTCCGCGGTCGTCTACGACAAGGCGGGCAAGGCGCGCGCCGCCCGCACGCAGGAGGACGTGGACGTGGTGCTGCACGCGGAGCTGCTCAACGTCGGCACCGCCGCGCTGGTCGCGGAGATCCAGGGCATCGCGCGTGCGGACCCGCTCAAGGCCGACGCCGAGAAGGATCCCTATCCCGACGTCACCCGGCTCACCGACGTGCTCGTGGAGGCGCTGCTGCGCACCGCGGGGCTGCTCCTGCCCAAGCCGCTTTCCGACGGCGGGTTGAAGCTCGTGGCGGTGCCGGGGCCGGCGATGCGCTTCGCACTGCCCGACGCCGAGAGCCTGCGCGCGCAGCTCGACAAGCTCGACCCGCTGGAGCAGGACTCCCGTCTGATGGCGGTGTGGCATCAGCGCGATCCGACGGACAACCGGCAGCGGATGCGCATTTTCCGGTCGGCGCAGCACGGCCTGGTCGTGCTCGAGGCGAAAGACGCGGCGCTCAAGGCGGGCCTCGCCGAGAACGATCTGCTGCTGGAGGCCGACGGCGAGCCGCTCACCGGACGCCACGTGCTCGACCGCCATCTCGCCGCGGGGCCGGTCCAGGTCAAGTACAAGCGCTTCGGCGACGAGCTGACGACGACCCTGGCGCGCTGATCGCCTCGGACGCAGACCTTGCCGTCGCCGTCGCCGTCGCCGTCGCCGTCGCCGTCGCCGTCGCCGTCGCCGTCGCCGTCGCCGTCGCCGTCGCCGGCAAGCTCCTCGCACCCCGCGGCCGAGTCTGCGTCGTCAGCGGAGGCTCTGGCGCGCTGATCGCCTCGGACGCAGACCTTGCCGTCGCCGTCGCCGTCGCCGTCGCCGTCGCCGTCGCCGTCGCCGGCAAGCTCCTCGCACCCCGCGGCCGAGTCTGCGTCGTCAGCGGAGGCTCTCCGACGAAATCTGTGGGCGAGGACGCCGGGTCCGAAGGACCGGGGTGCGTGTTGAGGGCGGGTCGGACCGGGTCCCTGCACGTCGTGCGCGTCGCCCTCACCCCCCGGCCCCCTCTCCACACGGGCCAGAAAGGCACTGCACGTTTCTACCTGGTTGCGGCCCGGTGGAGAGGGGGAGAAGTGCGCGCTGAGACTCGGCACTGGGGACGAATCCAGGCGCGGCAGCCCTCCCCTCTCCACCGGGCCGCTGTGCCGTTGAAACGAGCAGTGCCTTGCTGGCCCGTGTGGAGAGGGGTCGGGGGTGAGGGCCCGCGCCTGTCCCATCGGATCGGAGCTCGAAAGAGCCCGTTTTCCGCCTGCGGCGACCCACGGATTCTATTGGGGAGCCAAGAACAACGATCCGCAGGAAGACCAGGCCGGACGCAGCCCGGCGGTCCGGCTCAGCCGCCCGGACGGCCGGCGTCCGCCGGCATCCTCTGCGACAGGCGCAGCACGGGCGCGAAGAGATCGCCCTTCGCCTGCACGCGCCGCAGCGCCGCGCCGGCCTCGAACACGAGCATCGAAGGGTCGCGCGCGCGCACCATGCGCGTCACCTCCGCCCACGTCACCGGCATCGACACGAGCGGCCGTTCCCGCGCGCGCAGCGAGTACACGCAGACCGTGGTCTTGTGCGCGTCGTTCTGGCTCCAGTCCACGAACACCTTTCCGGTGCGCAGGGACTTGCGCATGTTCGACACGACCCGATCCGGGTGCGCGCGCTCCAGCCGCACCGCCAGGGCGCGCGCGAACGTCTTGGTGTCGTCGAAGAGCGGCGCGCGGCCCTGCGGCGCGTTCAGCGGCACGTACACCTGCAGGCCCTTCGAGCCCGACACCTTCGCGAATCCCTGCAGTCCGGCGGCTTCCAGCTCGCGCGCCAGAAGCAGTGCCACCTCGCCGCACGAGACCAGATCCGCGGGCGCGCCGGGATCCAGGTCGAACACGAGCACCGTCGGGTGCAGCGGATCCTGCGCGAGGGCGAGCGGCACGTGCAGTTCCAGGTCCGCGAGGTTGGCCGCCCACACCAGCGTCGCCAGGTCGTTGGCGAGGCAGTAGTCCACCTGCGAGCCCCCGCCGATGCGCACCGTCGCGGTGCGCACCCACGGCGGCCGGTGCGGCGGGCAGCGCTTCTCGTAGAAGCAGCCGCCCTCCACGCCATCGGGGTAGCGCTTGAGCGTCAGCGCGCGATCGCGCAGGTGCGGCAGCAGCACGTGGGAGACGCGCACGTAGTAATCGACGACGTGCGCCTTGGTGAAGCCGGCGGCCGGGTAGAGGATCTTCTCGGGATTCGACAGCCGCAGGGTGCGCCCTTCGACCTGCACGTCGGCCGACCCCACGCCCGCCCCCTCTCATGGTGAGCCTGTCGAACCACCGATCCACGCGTCCCGCACACACGGTGAGGCCCCGTCCTCGCCCGCGCAAATGGTGCCGCGCGGCGCGCGCGTCCCCAAGCTTTCCGGCGTCGGACACGCGGCGTGCGTCGCGGAGGTGCGGATGCCGGAGCTTCGGGGACGTGTCGCCATCGTCACGGGTGCTTCCAGCGGCGTCGGATGGCAGAGCGCGGTGCGTCTGGCGCGGGAGGGCATGCGTCTGTGCGTCACGGCCCGGCGCGAGAAGCCCCTGGCGGAGCTTTCCGAGCGCATCCGCGACGCCGGAGGCGAGTGCGTCGCGGCGACCGGCGACGTGACCTCGCAGGACGACGTCGAGCGCGTCGTGCGCACGTGCGTCGAGCGATACGGCGGCGTGGACCTGCTGGTGAACGACGCGGCGGTGCAGGCCTACGCGTTTTTCGAGCGATACCCGTGGGAGCAGATCGAGCGCGTGTTCGACGTCTCGGTGTTCGGCTACATGCGCTTCGCGCGCGCGGTGCTGCCGCACTTCCGGCGCGCGGGCCGCGGGCACGTGCTCAACGTCGCGTCGATGCTCTCGGTGGGGGGCGCGCCGCTGCTCTCGGCCTATTCGGCGGCGAAGCACGCGGTGCTGGGATGGTCGCGGTCGCTGCGCCTCGAGCTGCGGGGCACGGGCATCGACGATTCCTCGATTCTGCTCCCGTCGGTGTCGACGCCGATGTTCGACCACGCGACGACGATGCTGGGGCTGGCGCCGCGTCCGGTGCCGCCGACGTACGACACGGAGGTCGCGGCGCGGGCGGTGGTGCGGGTGGCGCGCCGGCCGCGGGCGCAGTACGTGCCGGTGTTCCTGCAGGGGCGTCTGCTCCTGTGGCTCCAGGCGTGGGCGCCGTTCGTGGGCGAGGCGATTCTGGGGCGATTCGGCGCGCGGATGCAGACGGCGGAGGCGCCGGCCGTGCGGACGAGCGGCAACCTTTTCGAGCCGGTGGAGGCGGGGGCGGGGCCGTACGGCAGCGTTCCGCCGACGCCGGCGTGGAAGCGCGCGGGTGTCGCGGCGGCGCTGCTCGGCTCGCTGGGCGCGGCTGGCTACGGGGCGGTGCGGGGGCTGCGTTCGATCTGAGACCGGCAGCGCCATCGGAGTGGAGTTCACGCCAAGCCCGATCTCCGGCACGCCGCGCGGCCCTCACCCCCGACCCCTCTCCACACGGGCCAGGAAGGCACTGCCCATTCCACCGCACAGCGGCCCGGTGGAGAGGGGAGGGCTGCCGCGCCTGGAATCGACGTGAAACGCCCGGTCCCCCACGCACGTCTCCCCCTCTCCTCCGGGCCGCAACCACCAGGAGACGAGCAATGCCGTCCTGGCCCGTGTGGAGAGGGGGCGGGGGGTGAGGGCTGCGTCGCCGTCACCTCAGCGTGACGACCTCCCGCACATGCGCCCCGACGTCCGCCGCGACGTGCCAGAACGGGTGCTCGCGCCCGAGCAGCCAGTAGTCCACGAGCTCGTTGCGCGAGTTGGGATCGCCGTGCAGTCCGCTCTCGCCGCCGGGCCAGGTGAGCGTCGTGCGGATGCCGTCGGCCGACACGTCGTAGAGCACGCGGATGTTCGCGCCGTGCGTGGCGGCGTAGCTGGAAGGCGCCGAGAACCCCGCGACGTTGACCGTCCAGTTCATGCCCGGGCACGGATACGGCCCCTCGTCGAAGACCGAGATGCCCAGGTTGCCGAGGAATCCGCCCAGCGTCACGGGGTGCATTCGCCCCCACAGCCAGGAGGCGGGATCGCTCGTAAACCCTCGAATCGTGGGCAGATTCGCGACGGCCTGCTCCAGCGCGCCGAGCAGTGTCGCGGCGGCGTCGGGCACTCCGGCCTTCCACTGCGGCGAGCGCAGGGGAATCGAAACCGTCCCGGCGGGAAGCTGCACCTGCATCGACGCCTGCAGCACCGCGACGGCCATCTTCACGACCTGCTGATCGCCCGGACGCGTGCCGGCCTTGCCCTGCAGCGTCGGCTGGACCAGCGCCTGGAACGCGATGGGCCACCACTCGTTGAAGATCGACGTCGCGATGGCGTCCCTGCGCGCCGCCTCGTCGGCCGGGCCGCTCTCGAACGTCGCGCCGGCGAAGCCCGTGACCGCGCCGCGGCTCCAGGCGTGCAGCCGCGCGAGCGCGTCCGCGGTGCCCGTCTTCTCCGCGAGGTCGGGACGCTGCTGCTCCGCGGCGAAGAGATACGGCAGCAGAACGTCCGCCATCGTCGCGTGTACGTCGTGCTGGATGTCGCGCAGGTCGTCCGCCGAGAGCTTGCGGCCACCCTCGCTCTTCTTCGCCACGAGATCGCCGATCCGCTTCCCCCGCATGCCGAAATCCTCCGGCCAGCCGTACCAGTAGTCGCCGTGCGCCAGCGGATCGCCATCGGCGGTCTTGCCGGCGATGTCGTTGTTCGCCGTCGCGATCCAACCGCGCGTGGGGTCGCGCGCCCAGGCGAGCCGGTCGTCGGCGATGCACCCGTCCCACTCCGCGCCGCTGCCGTCGCCGGGCATGACGAGCCAGGGAGGCGTCGTCTCAAGGTCGCCCTTGCGATTCGGAATGCACGCATGCGGGTCGTACGCGATGTGCCCGGAGGTGTCGGCGAGCACCCAGTTCTGCGCGCCCACGCCGAAGCCGGACAGCGCGGCCATGGCCTCGTCCACGTTCTTCGCGCGCCAGAGGCCGGCAATCGCCTCCAGTTCGCGCGTGGGCTCCATGCCGGTCCACTTCAGCGAGACGGCGCTCGTCGCCGTGCGCGAGCCGGGCATGATCGGCCCGTGGTGCGGCACCAACTCGACCGTGTCGGTCTCTTCGCCTTTGCCCGGGCCGGCGGAGAAGGACTCGGTGAGCTTCACGACGGGTACCTGCGCGCCGCGGAAGAGCACGGTGTCGGGCGCACCGCCCGTGCCCGCCGTCACCTGCTCAAGGTAGAGGTCCGTCACGTCGTAGCCGGCGACGGTGGCGCCCCAGGCCACGTGGTCGCTGTGGCCCAGGATCACGCCGGGAATGCCGGGAAACGCGGCGCCCGCGATGCGCAGCGTGCCGGTGCCCGCGCTGATGCTGTCGAGCGAGGCGAAGTGGAAGTTCGGCGGGAACGAGAGACCGAGGTGCGGGTCGTTGCACAGCATGGCGTGGCCGTTGTCGGTCAGAGAGCCCGACACGGTCCAGTTGTTCGATCCCGCGCGCATCCCGTGCGGCACGAGCAGCGCCGGCAGCGCCGCGATGCGCTCCAGCGCCGCGCGGAGCTGCGGCCCGGCGGCGGCGAGCCGCGCGCGGTGGCCCTCGTCCATGCGGGAGAGGTCGTGGCCGCGCCGCAGCGCGCGCGTGTGCTGCCAGGGCGAGCGGTCGGACAGGAACCCGGGCAGGATCACGGCGTCCGTCAGCGGGAACGGCGTGAGCAGGTCCGACCCGACGTCGGCGGAGAGCGCGGCCAGCCATTCCGTGCGCTCCAGTTCCTGCTCGTCGCCGGCCGAGAGCTGCCGCGACTGGAGCCTTCCGACCGCCAGCGTGTCGGTCACGGTCCACGTCTCGATGGCCTCGGCGGGATACGCCAGCGTTTCCAACTCGGGCGGCAGCGGCTCTTCGCCGGCCTTCACGCGCGCGACGTGTGCGTTGACGCCGTCCGCGTAGGCCTGCAGCAAGGCGCGGAGGTCGGCCGGCAGGCGTTCGGCGATCTCGTCCTCGACGTGCCGGCCCCGCGGCGTGATGCTCCAGAGGCGGAACGACACGTCCGCCTCGTGGATGGTCGGCAACAGCTTGCCGAAGATGCTCGTGAGCCGTCCTTTGGCGACCGCGCGGAACATCATCATCTGGAACAGGCGCTCGCGGGCGTGCAGCCAGCCCTGGGCCTTCGCGAGATCGGCGTCGGTGGCGGCGTACACGTGGGCGGCGCCGCCTTCGTCCACCACGACGGACGCGCCGGCGATTCCGAGCGGCACGTTGCGGTCCGAGCGCGCCCCCCAGGGCAGCGCCGACGGCGCGGGCGCGGAGCTGCAGGCGGCGAGAATCAGGACGGCGGCGGATGTGCGGTGCATGGAGTACCTCGGCTTTCGGCTTCAAGAACCGGCTTTCGGCTTTCGGCGTTCGGCTTTCGGAAGAGCCCCGGATTCCGGACACTGTTTCTTATAGCCGATCGCCCGGCCTGACGCCGCCGCCGGGCGAGCATTCGATCCGCGGCGGCGCTCCTTCGCGCTTTTCCGAAAGCCGAAAGCCGAAAGTCGAAGGGTGCGGCTACTCCAGACCGACGCGTTTCATCGACCCACCGGAGTCTCCGGCAGGTGGACCCCGTCGAACGGGCGTCGGCGGGGCAGGATATCGGCCGCTGTGCCGCGTTCGCCTCACC
>Ga0172368_10007385_pt1 | contig 11475 bp, 11 predicted proteins | sample Lak11m_FD_114540 | JGI IMG/M metagenome (GOLD analysis project Ga0172368, IMG submission 114540) | Freshwater microbial communities from Kabuno Bay, South-Kivu, Congo - kab_022012_11m | ecosystem: Environmental > Aquatic > Freshwater > Lake | place: Democratic Republic of the Congo: South-Kivu...
GGAGTCCTTCGACGACGCGGACGCTGTGATCCTGGTGACCGAGTGGGCTGAATATCTCCGCCTCGATTGGCCTTCGCTTGCGATGCGCATGAGGAACCGCGTCGTGGTCGACGGGCGCAGTTCACTGGACCGGCCGGTGATGGAAAGCGCCGGCTTCCGTTTCCTAACCGTGCCATGAGGAAGTCCTGGGTTCTTTGGGTCCTGGCAATAGCCATCACCTTGGCGTCGGCCGTTTTCCAGCGCGTGACGGGGCCGTCGTACCCTGCGCGGGGTTCGACGAAAGTCGGCGGCACGGATGTGAAATACCGGCTCATTCGCACCCATCCACGCGGCGACGCGGAAGTCAGCGTCGTAGCCGCGACGCCCATCACCGGGGCGCTTGCCTGGAAACGCCACAAAACAGCCGACTCTTGGATTTATGTCGATATGCAGAGGCGCGGCAGTCTTCTCGCCGCCAGTCTCCCTGAACAGCCGCCTGCCGGCAAACTCGAATACCGCGTCATCTTGCAAAACAACGGAGAACGTGTGACGCTGCACGGCAACCCGGTGATCATTCGATTCCGGGGCGACGTTCCAAACTGGATCCTGCACCCGCACATCCTGGCGATGTTCGCCGGCCTGCTGCTATCAGCGCGCGCCGGACTGGAGCTTTTCCAGCCATCGCCCTCGACCCGTTACATCTGGCCCGCCTTTATCCTGTTGACCATTGGCGGCATGATCCTCGGCCCGCTCGTTCAAAAGTATGCGTTCGGCGCCTACTGGACGGGGTGGCCGCTCGGAACCGACCTGACCGATAACAAGACCGCGGTCGCCTGGGCGCTTTGGGCCGTGGCGGCCTGGCGCAGGTCGCCGAAATGGGTCGCCCTGGCAGCCATTGCCACGTTCGCCGTCTATCTGATTCCGCACTCGATGTTCGGTTCCGAACTCAAGCACGAGTAGGCCCGCCGCGTGAGGCTGGCTAGGTTTTGAGATTATCCCTGATGTAGGCCGGCGACGCGGCCTCCCAGTTCTTCGCACCGTCCTTGAACCGCATCCATGTGGTGTGGCTTGCCGGGTTGCCAGCGGTGATTTCAAAGACCCGCCCGCCACGGACACGGCCGTTGGCCGAATCATCCGGGTCGAGACGCGGATAGGCGCCATGCCCCAGCGATCCGTCGTAGCCCAACTCGATGCCCCGCCAGCGTCCAACGTAATTGTTCACGTGGTCATGGCCGCAATAGACGCCCCTGACGTCGCCGCGGTCCACGATTGCGGCAAACATCCCGCTGTTGACCGGCGGCGGAGCCTCGGGTTCCTGGCGCGAACCGATGATCTTGACCGTATTGACCATTTCATTAAACTCAGGTAGCGGGATGTGAAAGAACATCAGTCCGGGGATCTTCATGCCGTAGCGCTTCTCCATCTCCACCGAGCTCTGGCGGTACCAATCGATCTGGTCGGCGTGAATCCAGTCGTAGGACCGGTTCTTGCCATCCTGAAAATACTCGTTCGAATCGATCAGCCAGACGCAATAGACCGGTTCACGGCCCGCCGAATCCCAGATCATCAGCGTCTTGTTGCCGCCGCCGGTGAGCCCGTGCTGGTAGCCGCCGTTTATGTTGTGCGGATAGCTGGAATAGATCGCCAGGACCGCATCCTTGTCCACGCCGGTCTTGGGCAAATGTTCCTGGTCGTGGTTGCCGAAGGTGATCGCCCACGGAACGCGTTTGCTTTCCATCGCCGCGGCGACATGCGCGATGGCCGCCCGGAGACCTTCGACGGTCTCGCAGCCCTTGCCTGAAATGCAATCGCCGTTGACCACGACCAAGCCGGGTTTGTCGGTGTCGATCAGCCGTTCGGTGAGGGCAATGCCGTGCGTATCCGGTTGCGGGGTGTAGTGCAGGTCGGAGATGGCGAGAATACGGAACGTGCCACCGGGACCGCAGCGGAGCGAGCGGTCTATGGGCGTATCACTCTGGCCGGCAAGCGCGGACGCGGCGGCAGGCGCGGCCATCGATGCGGTGATGAACGACCTACGGTTCATGGGGCAATCTCCTTGCCGCGAGCCGGTCACTAACGCCCTTCAGCGCGGGTGACTTTGCGCGGCTCCCCAATTCTAGCCAAGTGAGCGGCTGCGCCGCCGCTGGGCGAGCGCGATTTCAGGCTGCCCGATCTGAATTGAACGCCGCCGCGCCTTACAATGGATGTATGTCAGAACAGTTCACTATTGCCGGCCGAACCTTCCGTTCGCGGCTCATGATCGGAACAGGCAAGTACCGAAGCTTCGAGCAGATGCAGCAATGCCACGCCGCTTCCGGCGCCGAGGTGGTCACAGTCGCCGTTCGCCGGGTGAATCTGACGGACAAGACCAAGGAGTCGATGCTCGACTATATCGACCGTTCGAAGTACTTCCTCTTGCCCAATACGGCCGCCTGTTACAACGTCGAGGATGCCGTCCGCACGGCCAATCTGGCCCGCGAACTGGGCCTGTCAAACTGGGTGAAGCTTGAGGTGATTGGTGACGAGAAGACGCTTTACCCCGACGTTTTCGGACTGGTTGAGGCCACCAAGATCCTTGTGAAGGACGGATTCGTTGTTCTGCCTTACACCAACGACGACCTCATCACGGCAAAACGCCTGATTGACGCCGGCGCCGCGGCGGTTATGCCTCTGGCCGCGCCCATCGGGTCGGGCTTGGGCGTGCAGAATGTCGCTGCCTTACGGATCCTGCGCGAGCAGATCACCCAGGTCCCATTGATCGTCGATGCCGGCGTGGGGACCGCGTCGGATGCCTGCATCGCCATGGAGATGGGCTTTGACGGGATTCTCATGAACACCGCCATCGCCGCCGCCAAGGACGCAGTGAAGATGGCCACCGCGATGAGGAACGGCGTTGAAGCCGGACGGCTGGCCTTCGAAGCCGGCCGCATGGAGAGGAAACTCTATGCTTCGGCGAGTTCTCCGCTGACCGGATTGATCCGGTAGCCGGCCGTTTGAGCGGCGCATGCGCTTCTATGACGACAATTGGGGACGCCTGCCCTCCCGGTCAGAATGTAAACCCAATCAGGAACTCGGCCTGATTCTTGACTGACTTGAGCGTGACCGGCTGCGCTGAACCGCTGAAGACATCGTTGTTCCAGCGCGTATAGCGGATCTCCGGCGAGATCTTCACCAGTTTGAAATCCAGCAGCAGTCCGGCTCCGAGCGCGACACCGTGGCTGCCGCTGCGGTTGAGCCGGGCCATGTCGCCGATGCTTCGGAAGCTATATCCGCCTGCGATGTAGGGGCGGAGCGCCTCTCCCGGAAAGCGGTATTTGAGGAGCAGCGGAAACTCCCACGCGCTGGCGCTGTGGTTTTCAGTCGCCGTCCCATCCGACAAAGTGTAACCGGGTTTCTTGTGCAGTGCGTTCACTTCGACGCCGATGCCCCCAGGCAGCCAGACGTCCACCATCGGGCCCAGAGTGAAATGCCTGAAATCGGACTTGAAGCTCCCGGCAGCGTCGATTGCGTCGTTCAGCGGCATCCCCCCCTTGATGCCAAAATGAACCGATTGCGCCTGAACACCCAGCGCGAGTGCGGCCAACAGAATAATGACTTTCATAGATGTCTAGACGTGTAAGCTGGCATCGAGTTTCATCGACAATGCCGCGGGTCCCGCAGGTCCCGCCACCTCTGAAGGTGTAATGCCGGCTAACTGATCGTGACCAGATCGGCGGCGAGTTTCGCTTTGCGGCCCTCGAACATGGCGATGTTGGCCAGATGCGGCCCAGCCACGGCGGCCTGCGCGATTTCGACGGTGCAATTGGGCTGTTTGCGCGACTTGATGCAATCGAGGAAGTTCTGGATGTGCGGTTCCATGGGCACGGGGGCTTTCATCTCCAGGATGGGCGTGCGGTTTTGATGCCAAGGTTCCTTCCAGACGGTGACGCCGGCGTCGTCGAGCCGCATGGTTCCTTCGTCGCCCATGAAGAGGATCTGCCAGCCGTTTTCGAACGCATTGGCGTAGTCGAGCGTCCAGGTAGTCAGCATATCGCCATGGTCAAAGACTGCGCAAAAGACATCGGGGTGCTCGGCGCCAGTCATCTTGGCGATGTATCCCTGAGCGACGGCTGATTTCGGGACGCCCTTGCCGGTAAACCAGAGGACGACGTCCATCAGGTGAGTGCCCTGGTCGGTCATGTTGCCGCCGGCGTAATCCTTGAAGACGCGCCAGGAGCGCCAGCGCATCGGTTCGACAGGCCGTTGCGGCGCAGAGCCAAGAAAACGGTTCCAGTGCAACTCGCCTTGAAGCGGTGAGTTGTTGAGCGGCCTTGAGGTATTCCAGTTCCATTGGGCCTTGGTCATGGTGATGCGGCCGAGCTTGCCGTCGTCGATGATCTTCTTGGCGTCATGCAGCGACGGCGCGCTTCGGCGCTGCATGCCCACCTGGACGATCCGGTCGCTGGCCTTCACCGCCTTCACCGCTCTGGCGCCATCTGCCAGAGTGCGGGCCAGCGGCTTTTCCGTGTAGACATCCTTGCCGGCCTTGATCGAGTCGAGCAGGTGGGGAACGTGCCAGTGGTCCGGGCCGGCGCAGATGACGAAGTCGATACCTTTCATGGCCAGGAGGGCCTCGTGCTCGATGAACTTCTTAGCCCCCGGAGTATCCTTCAGGGCCAGTTCCATATTGGGCTCATAGGCGTCGCAGACAGCCACGCACTGCGCACCGAGCGCCGTAAAGGAACGGCTCAGGTAACGGCCGCGCCCGCCCGCGGCGATTAACCCGTAGGCCAGTTTGTCGTTGGCGCTAATTCTGGTCGAGCCAGCCAGTCCGGCGGCCCCGGCCAGGAACTGCCTGCGGTCGTGTGTCATGTCAGGAAAACCTCCGATGAACATGCTATCCCAAAGCGTGCGGGCGCGGCTGGGGCTTTGATATACTGAAGGCTCCAGAGTTGGGAGGTCGTCTAATGGTAAGACTGCAGACTCTGGATCTGCGTATCGGGGTTCGAATCCCTGCCTCCCAGCCACCCCCTCCGTAAGCCCTTGGATCTACACCATGAATGGGGGCAACCTGTCCTCCGGCTCTGGCTCTCCGTCAACAACACAAGACTCTAACTCTGAATCTGTAGCTTCTGAAGTTGCGCTAACTTGTCTCACCGGCCGGAAGGCGGGTCTATCCCCACTAATGATCAAAAGCCTCTTTTGCCGCCGGCGCGGACCACAGCCCGGTTGCAGCGTGGATCCCGGGGAGGCCGGCCGCCCCCAGTAATCCACGTCAACGCCCTGTAGCGGCCGCAGTCCGCCCACACGGGCGGCGCTGCTCATTTAGCGCTTCGCTTTTGACGCTTGCGCCCAAGCGCGAGACGATGACGGCGGCACGCTGAATGTCGCCAGCACGACCGGCAGCCCCTAAGCGTGGCCGTTGGTCTTCTTCTCGTTGATAGGTGAGTGACGCAGAGCGTTTTCGAGAGCCTCGCAGAAGAAATAGTCACCCCACATGACGCTTTCGTTCACGCCCAGGTTCTTCTGCATGTGGTAGACGCCGCCTTTCAGGACCCCCTCCCAGGCGGGATCGTCCACGGCAGTGTACTTTTCGCACAGGGTCTTCAGGATGTGGAGCGCGCAGGACCAGTAGTAGAATCCCTTCACCGGGTCCGGCAGCATGCGGCACAGCCTGAGCAGCGCGGACGCTGCGATCGCGGCCGCCGATGTATCGGCGAGCCGGCGGTTGTCCTGCGGCGCCTGGAAGTCCCATGGAGGGAGACCGTCGGAGTTGGTGTGGGTGAGGTAGTAATCGGCACAACTCTGGGCGGTCTCGAGGAACCGCGGGTCGCGCGTGTATTCATATGCGACGCCGAAGCCGTACATGGCCCAGCAGAGGCCGCGGGACCAGCAGGAGTCCGCCCGGTAACCCTGATGGCTAGCCATCCGGAGGAACTCGCCCGTGTCAAGGTCGAAAATACCCTCGTGCGCAGTGGAGCCGTCGCCGCGGACCAGGTGCCGCCGGGTGGTCAAGACGTGGCGCATGGCGATGTCACGAAGGCGCCGGTCGTTTGTCTCGCGGGCCGCATAGAAGATGATGCCGACATTCATCATGATGTCGATGAACAGGGAGTCTTCCGAAACGAACGAGCAGAGGTACTGGCCCTTTTCCTTGAACCGTGCGGCCATCGTGCGGCCGGCCTGGACGAGGACGTCGTTCAACTTCGGCTCGCGGGTGATCATGTACCAGCGGTAATAGGTCGACAGGAAGATGAAACCGAGGTCGTGCGTGTCCTTGTCGAATTGGCGCGCTTCCAGAGGGCGGGAATACTCGATGGCGAGATCCATCCAGAATCCCTTTTCGGCGGCGTCGTTTGCGCGCCGGTGGAAGATCCACATCATGCCGGGCAGGAAGCCGTCGCACCAATGGGTCCACGCGGGTCCGTCATGTTTCCACTTGCCGCCGGCTGTGTAAATCGGATAGAAACCGGGATGGGCGTCGGCGAGGCGGCGCACCTGGCGCGCGGCAAAGTCCAGTGTGGATGACAACGTGTCTCGTTCGATCTCTGGCCCAAATTGAATCACGGTCGCGCACCTCCCGGCTCTTTCAGGGTACGCCAAAGCATAGTGGACGATCTGGACCACTTCGTGCCGCGGACAAAAATGGCGCCGTGAACGGCCGGCGGGTTCGCCGGATCGCCCGGCGGCCGAGGGATGAGCCAACGGCGGATGGGCGGCGCCGCGGAAAGCTGATGATCGAGAGTAGGCATCTCCATGGCGGCGCGGATCACGCCTTCCTTGTTCTCGAAAGAAAACGACTCAAGCCTGAGGTAGGCAAAACAGTGTTGCATGGGGCTCTCGCCGCAATGCACCGAGACCAGGCGCGCGGACACGCTGGCGCCTGCCGGGAGCCAGACCAGTTTTGCTGAAACTGCGTTCTTTGCCACAGTGAGCGGGATGAGATCGCCAACCGCGGCCTTTGAAAAATCGAGCGAAGCCATGGTCTTCAAAACGATGGGAAGGTTGCCGGGCAGTGTCCAGGAAACCTTCGCCGCGGCTGCGGGGGCCTCGGGCGGCGGGTCGTCAAAGCGAATTGTCGAGGCGCCGGTGAACTGGCGGCAATTGGAAAAGGTTGTGACATTTCGCGATTGGAAACCGTTGGCCATGATCAGCACCAAGTCGGCGCTGGCGGGCAGCAGGAATGTCGAAGCACCGATGGGGACCCGCTGATAGGTGATCGTCTTCCGGCCGCCCTGGAGCGGCAGGTGGGCCGGAATTTCATTCAGGTCCATTTCGATGCGGACCGGGTCGTGGTTGGCCGCATCGGCCCAAACCGTTCCGCTGTAACCGATCGCACCTTCCAAGGGCCTCATGCGCATGACGTACTGCGACGCCTCAATCGGGTGATGAAACGACCAGCGTGTGAAACGGCGGCCGCCGGCGGTTTCTTCCGCCTCGAACTTGAGTTTTGTGTGCTGCGACAACAGGATCGATTTGGCGTGCCCCGCGAAGTCGCCCGTACCGATGGTCCCCTCGTCGCCAACCATGTCAGCGAGGTCGCTGTCCTCGAAACCCTTGGCTCCGGGCCAAGCGAAAAGTTCCTTGCCCTCGATGAGCGCGACCTCAAGGCGGACATTGTCGATCAGGTCAAACCTGCGGTTCGCGGCGGGGCGGCTGGACCGTTCGATGGTCAGGGTACAAGTGAAGTTTGGAAGTTTCTCGAAGATCGTCGCCGCGGCCAGCCGAAGCCGGGCCAGGCGCAGCGTTTCGCTGGCCAGCGGCGCGGTGGGGCTGTATTGTCCCAGACAACAGCCGGCGAGCAGAATCGGCAGCAGCAGCCTCACGTGGACATTATAGGTTGACGGGGGTTTGTTACCATCGGCACATATGGCGGTCAAGGTGACAATAGTCAACAACGGCCCGATCCGGATCGAGGGGGATCCGGCCGAATTCAACGTTTTGGATGCTCAAGGAAACGCCTACGGGCTCGGTGGGCGGAGCGTCCTTAGCCTCTGCCGTTGCGGCCTCAGTGCGAACAAGCCATTCTGCGATGGGACGCACGGCAGACAGGGATTCGACTCGGTATGCCAGGCGCGCGAGTTGCCTCCGCCCAAGCCGAAGGTGTAGATCCAATCAATTGATCGTGGAGGGGATGGAAAGATGAAAGCAAAGGCGAACTGGTTTGTCCCGGCAGTAGCGTTGGCGCTGGCGCTCAGCGGCTGCGCCAAAAAAGAAGATCCAGCCGCGGCGCAGGCGGCTGCGGAACAGAAGCTGGCCCAGGCTGAACAGAAAGTGGTTGAGGCGCAGCAGGAACTGGCCAAAGCACGCGATACGGCGGCGCAGGGCCAGCCTGCGGCCCCGCCCGCGGCTGGCAAAGCTGGGCAAGCCGCTCCTGCCGGATCGGCCTGGAGCCAAGGCGGCGGAACGGTTCAACCGAATACCGCTCCGGCGCCCGCGCCAAGGACTTTCACCGTCGCGGCGGGAACGCCCATCAGCGTGAGAACCGTCACGGCGTTGTCCACCAAGACCGCAGCCAACGGTACGCCCTTCGAAGCGACGCTGCACCAGCCGATTGTCGTCGACGGGTACACGGTGGCGGCGAAGGGAGCCACGGTGAAGGGCATTGTGGCGCAGTCCGACCCAGGTGGGCGCGTGAAAGGCGTCGCTTCAATGACTGTCAGCCTGCAGTCGATCGAGACGGCCGGCGGTCAGGTGGTGAAGGTCGACACGACAAACTACACCAGGCTGGCGGGGAAATCGACTAAGAAAGACGCGCTCAAGGTCGGCGTCGGCGCCGGCATCGGCGCGGCGATCGGGGCCATCGCAGGCGGCGGCAAAGGCGCGGCCATTGGAGCGGGCGCGGGCGGCGCTGCCGGGTCGGGCGCCGTGATGGCGACGCGGGGCGACCCGGCGGTGTTGCCGAGCGAAAGCCTGATCACTTTTAAGTTGCAGGCGCCAATCACGGTGACTGCGGCCAAGTAGAAGTATGGCCGGATGATTTTGGGCAAGCTGAGAAGCTGGTTCTTCACTATCCCTTTGGAATGGGGTGTGACGGCGGTGATGATCACCACCGCGGTCGTCACCAGCGTCGTTGCGCCCGGCGGACGGTGGCAAAGGTTCCTCTACCGGGCCTGGGCGTCGATGGTCCTTCGGATCGCCGGGGCGCGGGTGCGGGTGCATCATGCCGGGAGACTGGATCCGAACGCAAACTACGTCGTGGCAGCGAACCACCTTTCATTGATGGACACGCCGCTGATGCTGGGCCACCTGCCGATCGAGTTCAAGTTTCTGGCGAAGCGCGAACTCCTCAAAACCCCATTCATCGGCTGGTACCTCCGGAGAGGCGGGCATCTCACAGTGGACCGCGGCAGCCTGCGATCGTCGCTGGAGAGCATGAACGAATGTGCGCGGCTGATTCGCGAGCGCAAACTGTCGGTGTTGATTTTTCCCGAAGGTACGCGCGGATTGGGCCAGTTGCAGCCGTTCAAGGACGGCGCGGCTTATCTGGCGATTCAATCGGGTGTGCCCGTCGCGCCAGTGGCGATCCACGGAACCGAATACGTCCTGCCCGCCAAGTCGTCGCATTTCCGCGCCGCGGATGTGGATGTCATTATCGGCGAGCCCCTGCCGGTGACGGGCCTCACACTGAAAGACCGCGGGAGGCTTACCGCCGAACTCCACGCGAAGGTGTCGGAGATGCTGGCGGAGTCGCGGGCTCGGCGGAAGCCTGCGCCGTGAGCGGCTGCCGTGAGCGCTCGATGTGTTCGACGATGGCCTGGGTGAACCCCTCCACAAACGTCTTGCCCCCGTTCAGCAGGTTCTCCTCGGTCATGATGTCGAGTTCGATGTCCGGCCGCGCGCCGACGTTCTCGATGTAGGCCGATTCGGGCAGCCCGGGCGCCTGGCGGGGGGTGGGACGGACGCCGAGCGTAATGCTGAGCGACGCTCTGGTTTCCGAATAGAGGCCCAACGTTTTTTCCATCGAGAGACCGCCGCCGCCTGCGGTTGCCTGGCCGGCCATGAGCGCGCGGTTGGCATCCTGGATGATGGACGGGAAAACGTCGGCTGAGGATGTCGAGAACTCGTCGATCAGAACGATCATGGCTTTGTCGTACCCCCACGGGTCGCCGTGCGCATCAGTCAGCGGTTGAATGTCGAGCGAGAATCCGCAGGCCGGAATCTGGCCGGTCCGGCCGCGGTTCTCGTAATAAGCGGTTTCGATGTCTTTGAACCATGCTTCGAGAAGCAGAAGTTCGGTGTCTGTCGCGCCATAGAAAAGGGCGTCCTCGAGGTCGTAGCGGAACTGCTGGACGACGTCCCACGTGGGACGGAACTCGTCGCCGACAGTGCGGAAAGGATAGGGGATGAAGCGGCGCAATACCTCGTTGGTCAGGCAGACCGAGCCGCCGGGATTGCGCATGACGTCAACCACGAGCCCATCGGTCTTGCTTCGCATGTACTCGATCTCAGCGTCGAGTTGGCCAAGCATAGCCGCGGAGGCCAGATAGGAACTTGGAAACGATGGAATCCGAATGTAGCCGATGGTGTACGGACCCGCTGTGAAAGTTCCGGAATAGATGTAAGCGCCGGTCAAGTCGCCCTTGCGGACGACAAAGCTCTCCGGCAGCGTGAACGCCGGCCTGACGCTTCCGAAACCCCGGACTCGCTTGGCGCTCGGCGTGCGGCGGGTGGCCAGGCGCTCGATCGAACGCTGCGACGAGTCCGGAAATTCGCCGGACTCAGCCCTTACCCGCGTCTCTGGCGACGGGACCGGCCCGACGACGGAATACGGCGTGCCGGTCTTGTACCAGGGAATCTCGTAGGTCTCCAGTTCACCGGTGGACCTTCGTTTCACGACGACAACGGCCTTTTCTCCGATCTCCGGCGCACGCGGCATAACAGCCTGGTCGCGGTAGAACCACTGGTCCACGGCCCAGCGGCGCGTGGCCCGCTCGTTGGCGAACGATTGCTGGCGCGAGATGCGCGCGATCCAATCCGCGGCCGATTCGCCGTCAACCGAGACGACCTCGTCGCCGATCTCGAAACGGTAACGGAGGGAAGGCAGATCCGAGCGGTCAATCGAGTCGATCAGCACCTTTTCACCGTAGAGATCCACTCCCAACCCGATCGTTGCCAGGTAATCCGATGGCAAATAAAAGCCGGAGTGGAGGTCGCGCAGGCTGGCGACGTACTCAGCGCAGATCTCGAAGAACTCCAGGTCCGACTTGGCGTTTTCGACACGATCGATCCAAGCGGCGATCTTGAGCGCGTCGAAACCGAACGCATCACGCTTCCATTCGTAAGGCGCGTAGGCCTTGGCGACGAAACCGGCAAGCTGCTCGAAGTCGACGCGCCGCTGCGAGGAAGACATCTGGGCGAACGCGGGACCAACCAGCAAAGCCAATGCGAACAAAACGCGATGGGTCATGATTCGGCTCCTTCAGATGCCGGCGACCCCCAGCATATCAGCAGGATCGGGAAGGCGTCCGGCGGTTAATGGCGGGGCGAATTCGTGCCGGCTGGCGCGGGCGAACC
>Ga0172368_10007388_pt1 | contig 11472 bp, 12 predicted proteins | sample Lak11m_FD_114540 | JGI IMG/M metagenome (GOLD analysis project Ga0172368, IMG submission 114540) | Freshwater microbial communities from Kabuno Bay, South-Kivu, Congo - kab_022012_11m | ecosystem: Environmental > Aquatic > Freshwater > Lake | place: Democratic Republic of the Congo: South-Kivu...
ATCATCATGGGCAAGAAGAGCGGCGTGGACAATCTGCTGGTCTGGGCGGAGAGGCTCGGCCTCGAAATCGGCGAGGAGCTGAGGCTAACCGTCGTCGGCGAAGTCAAGCGGCTCTCCCATGATTTGAAGAGGGTGCTCACGGAGCAGGAGTTCAAGGAAATTGTGGCGCGGGTGAAGGCCGGGGGGAATTGATCCGGCGCGACTTTCAATGATTTAATGAGGGAGGACGGGCGGTGATGCTGAGCGGGGCGGTTAAGGACGAGCTCCGGGCGATCGTGGGCGGGGAGAGGCTTCTCGACGAGAGGGAGGACCTGCTTGCGTATTCGTACGACGCCTACATGATCAAAGGGATGCCCGACGCGGCGCTCCTGCCGGTCAGCACGGAAGAGGTCTCCCGGATCATGAAGGTGGCCTCCCGGGAGAGTATCCCGGTCACGGCCCGGGGCGCAGGGACCAACCTTGCCGGCGGGTCCGTGCCCACGCGCGGTGGCATCGCCCTGGTCTTCACCAGGATGAACAAAATCCTCGAGATCGACAAGGCAAACCGGGTCGCGGTCGTCCAGCCCGGCGTCATAAACATGGATTTCCAGTCCGAGCTCGCGAAACGGGGCCTGTATTACCCTCCGGACCCCGGCTCCATGGCGGTTTCGACGATGGGGGGAAACGTGGCCGAAAACGCCGGCGGGCCGCGGGCAGTCAAATACGGGGTGACCAAGGATTATCTCCTCGGCCTGGAGGTCGTTCTGGCGTCCGGGGATATCCTGCGCACGGGCGGAAAGACCCTCAAGAACGTCACGGGATACAACCTGACGCAGTTGTTCTGTGGTTCGGAGGGGACTCTCGGCCTGATCACCGAAATCACGGTGAAGCTGATTCCGCTGCCCGAGACCAAAAGGACGCTCCAGGCCGCCTATCAAAACCTGGGGGACGCCGGGAGGACCGTTTCCAAAGTGTTCGAAATCGGCATCCTGCCGGTGGCGCTGGAGATCATGGACAAGGTTTCCATCAACGTCGTCGAGGACTACACTCATCTGGGGCTCCCGCGCGAAGCAGAGGCGCTGCTGCTGATCGAGGTCGACGGTCCGGAGGCGGCGGTGGCCGGACAGTCCGAGCGGCTGACGGAGCTCTGCCGGGAGATGGGGGCCCATGAGATCAACGTCGCCCGCACGGTTGCAGAGAACGACGAGATCTGGAAAGCGAGGCGCTCCGTCTATGGCGCAGGGGCGCGGTTGAAACCCACCGCGATCGCCGAGGATTGCACCGTTCCGTTGGGGAATCTGGTGGCCATGTTCCAGGCGGTCGCGAGGATTGCCGAAAAATATCAGCTCCCGATTCCGGTCGTCGCCCATGCCGGGGACGGGAATCTCCATCCGATGATCCTGACGGACAGCAGCGATCCGGAAGAGATGAAGCGGGTGAATCAGGCGATGGACGAGATCTCGATCAAGGCGGTGGAGTTGGGAGGCACGCTGACCGGGGAGCACGGCATCGGGATAGCCAAGCGGGAGATGATGCCGTTTGAGCTCGGTGAAGCAGCGATGGAGATCACGAGGCAAATCAAGAAGGTCTTTGACCCGTTCGATATCGTTAACCCGGACAAAGTCGTCCGAATTGTCTAAACCCAATGCCCGAGTTGGGCTCAATGAAGGGTGAAAATGCGTTGACAATCCATTGTTATTGTTTATCTCTACCCTTGTCATCCTGAGCCTGCCGAAGGATAATGCCGCATGGTTCCCCTCGACAAACTCGGGACAAGCTTAAGCTCACCATGACAGTCGTGTAATTTTTATATTCTTTGCGACGGGACACCGTCATGAGAATTTCATATAGGCGGAATTGGAGCGACAGGATGGAGCGGCAGGCTGCACAAGAAACGAAGAAGATGGTCGATTGCTGCAACAAGTGCGGGCTCTGCACCTCGGCGTGTCCCGTTTACCGGGAGGCGCTCATCGAGGCCGCCAACCCCCGCGGCAGGATTCAACTCGTCAAGAATTACCTGGAGGGGAACATCCCCCTGACGAAGCGGTTCAGGGAGATCATCCTGACCTGCCTGTTGTGCGAGACCTGCATAGTCAATTGTCCGAGCGGGGTGCGGCACGATCAGGTCTTCAACGCCCTGCGGGCGGAGCTGGTCGCGCAGTACGGGCTCGACTGGAGGAAGCGCCTGATTTTCCGGCTGTTGACCGACGAGAAACTGCTGCGCTCCTCTCTCGTCTTTGCCAGGCTCGGACGGAACTGGCTCCTCGAGAAGTTCGCCAGTGGGATGAGGATCGGGAACATCCCCGCCGGAAGGCTCCCCCTGGTCAATGCCCGGCCTTTCCGGGATCGGTTCAACGGGGCGATCCGCCCCGACGGGGAGGCGCAGGGCCGGGTCTTCTATTTTACCGGCTGTTTCACCAACTATTTCGCGGAGGACGTGGGCGAGGCGGTCGTCAATGTCCTGATGAAGCTCGGCGTGGAGATCGAGATTCCCGCGGCCCAGGACTGCTGCGGGATAGCCGCGATCCTCTCCGGCGACGGGGATCTACCCCTGAAGAATGTGCAGAGGAATATCGACACCCTTTCCAACTCCCGCGCGGATGCCGTCCTGGTGGACTGCGCCACCTGCGGCGCCGCCTTCCGCAAGGAGTATCCGGACCTCCTCGCCCGCAAGGGGCTGGACGCCTCGGGGGCGGAGGTTCTGAAGGAAAAAACCCGGGATGTCATGGAATATGTGGCGGAGAGGCTCCCCCTCCTGCCGCTGCCCACGGACTACGCAGGAGAGAAGATTCGCGTTACCTACCACGACCCGTGCCACCTGGTGCGCGCTCAGGGGGTGAGCGACGCGCCGCGCAGGATCCTCCGGGCGTTGCCGCAGGTCGAGTACGTGGAGATGGAGGAGGCGAGCTCCTGCTGCGGCGGCGGGGGGTCTTTCCAGTTCGATTACCCGGATCTTTCCAGAGGGATCACCGAAAAAAAGATCGGGCGCATCCGCGCGACGGGCGCCCGCGTAGTCGTCACGGGATGTCCGGGGTGCCGGCTGACGATAGGCGGGAACATGGACGAAAACGACGCCATCGCCGTCCTCCACCCCCTGCAATTGCTCGACATGGCGCTTTCCGGCGCCGATTTCGGCAAGCTTGACGGCTTCGTAAAAAGGCCGGATGCTGCGTTGCGCTTCACCCTTCCCTTCGACTCTTCGGCAGGCTCAGAGCTCAGGGCAGGCTCTGTGCCGTCACGGTGAGCTTAGCCTGCCCTGAGTTTATCGAAGGGTCGAACCGCGCGCGCCTTGCCGGAGCCTGCCCCGGCGAAGGCCGGGGGCCTTTTTACGAAGCCGTCTAAAATGCATGGCTCTTGAGACTTTTTTACGATTTCGGCAAACTCCTGTTTGCGCGCAAAGGCCGGTCGTGATATTATAAATATGTCAATATGCGTGAATTTATGGTATTTATTACGCATGATGAAAAAAGTCGTTCAAAGAAGCAGTCTTCAAGACCTCCAATCTCCGAAGCGAGAGCTCGCCTACTGGATGAGCTGTCCAGCGGAAGAACGGGTAGCTGCCGTTGATTTTCTGCGAAGACAATATTATGGAAGCACAAAAAGACTTCGAAGAGTTGCTCAAGTTATTCAACGGGCATAAGGTTGAATACATCATTGTGGGGGCTTACGCCCTTGCATTTCATGGAGTTCCACGTTTTACGGGCGATATCGACGTCCTCGTACATCCATCGCCCGGAAACGCGGAGAGGATTTTATCCGCTTTGGCTGATTTCGGTTTCGGCTCCCTGGGGCTGACGGCCGAGGAATTTAAGACCCCGAATTATGTGGTGCAGCTTGGCGTTCCTCCTGTCCGTATAGATATTATCACATCCATAACCGGAGTTTCCTGGGAAGAAGCGGATCAGGGGAAAATACGGGGTCGTTATGGCGGGGTTTCTGTGTACTTTCTGGGTAAAGACCAGTATATTGCTAACAAACGCGCCATAGGCCGAAAGAAGGATCTGGCGGACATAGAAGCCCTTGGTGGGGAATAATTTTACGGGGGAATCATGATTTCCGCCATTGACAGCATCGGCCGGTTCACGCTCGACACCTATTCTTCGGTGGGAAGCACCCTTTCATTTGCCGCCCGGGTCTTTCTGCGCATGTTCAGAAGGCGCGCTTACAACAGCGCCTCCATGACGGTCTTCATCAGCCAAATCTATTTTACGTCGGTGCAGATCCTGCCGCTCTTTCTTTTCGTGGCCGTCATTTTCGGAGCAATGGTCAACGGCATGGTCTTTCAGTTCATAAAAACGATAGGACAGACCGATTATCTCGGACGCCTTTTGATGGGATTCGTCGTCACGGAAATCTCCCCGTTCATTACCGTTCTTCTTGTTGCGCTCCGTTCCAGCTCGGCCATCAATGCCGAAATTGCGGTAATGAAGGTGAACCACGAACTCAGCACATTGGAAATTTTCAATATCGATCTGATCGACTACCTCTTTGTCCCCCGGGTCCTCAACGGGATCGTTTCGATGGTTCTTCTGAGCAGCCTGTTTTCCCTAGCGGTTATCTCCATCGGGCTGTTCGTCTCCAGCGTCGTCTTTGGCACGGCCGCCGACGCCTATATCGATACGCTGCTGAGATCGGCCTCTCCTTTGGATATGATCATCGTATGGTTCAAGTGCGCCGCTTTTGGTTTCTTCATCACGCTGATTCCAATCATCCTGGGCATGAATGCCTCGCAGGAGATGACGAGCATCCCGGTGGCGGTGCTCAACGGCATGGTGAAGGTCTTTTCCGCCATCATTATCATCGAGGTGCTGTCATCAATAGTAAGATTCATTTGAGGTTCTTCGAAAGCGAAGAGGAACTTCAGGAGAAATTGAGGGATTTCATCGCGGCTCACAAGGCAAGGCTGGGCCTTGTCTCTTCGGAGGCGCCTCTCATCTCGAATCTGCCCGTCTGGAGCAATATCGCCCTGATCCCGCAATATCATCAAAATATGTCCTGGCATGACGCCAGGACGCAGATCGATCGCCTCCTCCACCGCCTGGGGATGGCCTCGATAGCGGAAAAAAGAAATCCCGCCCTGACGAGGGAAGAACGTTTCTGCGCGATGCTCCTCAGGGCGGTGGTTGTCAGGGAGGCCGTTGTGGTTCTGGACAAGCCGTTCAGCATCCTGACCAATCTGCGGGACGGCAATTTTCTCATGCACCTTCTCGACAAGGTTGACGATTTGATTGCAGAAGCCCATATTTTTGATTATAGTTGGGCCAAAGAACGCTACGGGGTTGCTGCTGATGCGGAAGATTGAATTCAAGGTAGGCCTTTTCGTTACGATCACCTTACTGCTGATCATGGCCGCCATCGGATATGTGGTCTATAAAAAGGGCGTGTTCTCCAAGGTCTATACCTACACCCTTACCTCCAAGACGGGAGAGAATCTGACGGAAGGGATGCCCGTTGTTTTCTGGGGTTTCAACATCGGCCGGGTCAGCGCCCTGGAGCTGAACGACCAGGGCGTCCTCATCAAGATCAAGGTTCCGGAACGCCATAACCGGGTGATCAGATCCGACAGCAAATTCATCCTCGACAAGCCTCTTTTTGGCGCCGCCCGTCTGGTCGTCGAGACGGACAACCTCAACGCCCCTCCCCTGTCGCCCCAAAGCGTCCCCGTGATTTCGGTATCCAACGACATTAACGAAATCATCAAAAGGGTGAAACCGATAATCGACAAGGCGGACCGGATCATGGCCAACGTGGAGCAGGTGACGGCGAACATCGCTGACCCCAAGGGGGACGTGAACCGGATCCTCAAGAACGCGGAGGCGGTCACCGCCAACCTCGCCGATCCGAAGGGGGATGTAAACCGGATCCTCAAGAATGCGGAGACCCTGACCGCCCGTTTCGCGAGGAAGGAATCCGTCCTGGAGATGGTGGTCGGCGATCAGGAAAGCATCAGATCCATTCATGAAACCATTGCTAAAATCAGAGACGCAACGGCCCGGGTGGACGGTCTGCTCGCCAAGGCCGACGGGATCACCGGCAAGGTGGGCGAGGAGATCTACGGGCCGGACGGGGTCCTGCCGCTCGTCAGGGACATCCTCCGCGACCTCCTGGAGAAATTGGCCAAGATCGACGCCACCCTGGACAACATTAACAAGGTCAGCGCCGAGGCCGTCGATTCAACGAAAGACCTGAAGGTGCTCCGCAGCGAGCTCGATGCGGCCGTGACCGCCATCGGCGACCTCGCCCGCGAGCTGGACCGGAAGATCCCCTTCAAGGCCAGGCCGGAGATCAAACTGCCATGAATGACGGCTTCGTAAAAAGACCGGATGCTGCGTTGCGCTTCACCCTTCGTCGTTGCAGCGTACGCAACAGTACGCCTCACTCCTCAGGGTTTGCGCGCCTTGCCTGCGGCCTTTTTACGAAGCCGTCCTGTTTTCGTGACTTTTATGACTTCTTCATGATTTCCGAGTCGCGCAAAGCTACATTCTTGAATAAAATTACGTTTCTGTTGATTTTTATCTTTATCCTGGCCGGATGCGCCTCCAGGCCGGCGCCGGTGTGGATTGCCTCCGGCCATCAGCAGTTGGAAAACTTCAAGACCGATTTTCTGATCGGCCGGGCGCCGCACGTGACGGAGTTGCATTTCAAGAGGGCCGTCGAAGAGTTAAAAAAGGGCGGGGATCCCGATCTGCTGGGGAAGGCCTGGCTGACGCGGATGGCCCTGCAGACGGCCGTTCTTTCCGGGAGCGAGGAAGGCGATTACCCGCTGATCGAAGCGGCGCGGTCCGTACCCGCGAACCGCAATTTCTATCTCTTCCTCAAGGGCGATCCGGTGGCGGATGCTTCGCTCCTGCCGGAGCGGTACCGCCCCTTTCTCAAGGAGTTCAATGCCGGAAACGCGGCCGGGGTTGAAAAGGCGATCGCCGCCATCGAGGACCCCCTCTCCCGCCTGATCGCCGCCGGTCTAGCGGAGCGTCGCCGCCTGGTCAGCGAGGCGATGCTGGAGTCGGCCGTGGAGACCGCCGCGCGCGAGGGCTGGAAGAGGGCGCTTATCGCCTGGCTCGAGCGCCTGCGGGCCTTCCACGAAGCGGCCGGAGAGACCGCCAAGGCCGCCGCCGTCAGCCGCCGTCTCGAGATCATTCAGTGAAATCATAGGACAACTTGGAAATCGGATCCCGGAAGCGCGCATTGTAGATTTTTCGGAACGAAAAATGTACAGCGCGCGGAGGGATCACGATTTCCAGGGGTCTCAAATAATCCGCGCCAGTCTGGTCCAGCTCGTCCCGTCCCAGGTGGGATCGAGATCGGCCTCCCCGCGGGGGGCGAGGCCGCACTTGCGGGCGAAATAGCGGTGGAAGGCGAGGCAGCCCGTCAGTTCGGGATGGAAGACCGTCGCCAGGACGCCCGGCGATTCGGCGGCGGCGATCCAGTCGTCTATCTTGAGGAGGACCTCTACACCCTCGCCCACTGCAAGGATCTTGGGCGCGCGGATGAAGGTCAGGGGAACAGGTTCGCGCGAGATCTTGGGGACCAGCGCCTCGCAGGCGAAGCTCTCCAACTGGCTCCCGAACCCGTTGCGCAGGACTTCGATGTCGATCAGGCCCAGATGCGGCCTTTCTTCCGCGAGCTTCCGGGCGAGGAGAATCGCCCCCGCGCAGGTGCCCCAGAGCTTCATCCCCGCGCGGAAGCGCCGGCGGATGACCTCCTCGATGGAAAAGATGCGAAGCAGCCGGGCGAGACAGGTGCTCTCGCCGCCGGGGAGAATCAGCCCCGCCAGCCCGTCGAAATCCCTTTCCTGCTTGACCGGCCGGGCCTCGATGCCCAGGCGCAGCAGGTGGTCGATATGCTCGCAAACCCCTCCCTGGAGATCGAGGACGCCGATGGCGTCTCCGACCCCGGAAGGCGGCTTTTCCTCTGCATGATTCATGGTTGAAGACCTGAGCGCCAACGCCCCATTACCAGCCGCGTCCGGCCAGGAGCTGCTCCTTGGGGATGGCCGCGATCTCGAGGCCCGGCATCGCCTCGCCCAGGCCCAGCGACGCCTCGAGGACCTTCTCGGGGTCGTTGAAGAAGGCAGTGGCCTTGACGATCGCGCGGGCGCGCACGGAAGGCGCCGCCGATTTGAAGATCCCGGAGCCGACGAAGACCCCGTCGCAGCCGAGCTGCATCATCAGCGCCGCGTCGGCCGGGGTCGCGAGCCCGCCCGCGGCGAAGTTGACCACCGGCAGGCGGCCCAGCTCCCTGACCTTCAGAGCCAGTTCGTAAGGGATGCCGTTGGCCTTGGCGAAACCGGTGACCTCTTCCGCCGGCATCGCAACGAGCTGGCGGATCTCGCGGTTCATCGTCCTCATGTGGCGGACCGCCTCGACGACATTGCCCGTCCCGGCCTCGCCCTTGGTGCGGATCATGGCCGCCCCCTCGGCGATCCGGCGCAGGGCCTCCCCGAGGTTCCGGGCGCCGCAGACGAAGGGAATCGCGAATTTAGTCTTGTCGATGTGGCACTCCTCGTCGGCGGGGGTCAGCACCTCGCTCTCGTCGATGTAGTCGATCTTGAGGGCCTCGAGGATCTGGGCCTCCACGAAATGGCCGATCCGGGCCTTTGCCATCACCGGGATGGAAACGGCCTTTTTGATTTCTGCTATCATCGCCGGGTCCGACATCCGGGCGACGCCGCCGTCCCGGCGGATGTCCGCGGGAACCCTTTCCAGGGCCATGACGGCCACGGCCCCGGCCTCCTCGGCGATCTTAGCCTGTTCCACATTGGTCACGTCCATGATGACGCCGCCCTTGAGCATCTGCGCCAACTGGACATTCAGTTCATATCTCTTTGCATCCACGATCCATCGCCTCCCTGAGGGTAATTTTTCGATTAACTGATATCTTTATGGCAATCGTCTATCTCCGTCAAGGACAATTATCAACGCCCCGATTGTTCCAATGCGCCATTCGTGAACCCCCTCACCTCTATCTTTACCAGTTCATCCGGGTTTTAACGCCGCGGTCATGGAGAAATGCCTTGATCTCGGGTATCGTGTGGGTCCGGTAGTGGACCATCGAAGCGATGAGCGCCGCGTCGGCCCTTCCCCTGGTGAGGACGTCGAGGAGGTGCTCGGGCTTCCCCGCGCCGCCCGAGGCGATGACCGGGATGCCGACGTTGGAGGAGATCAGGGCGGTGAGGTTGAGTTCATAGCCGTTTTTCGTCCCGTCGGCGTCGATGGAGTTGAGACAGATCTCGCCCGCCCCGAGGCGTTCGGCCTCCTTCGCCCAGCCGAGGGCGTCGATCCCGGTCGGCGTCCTCCCGCCGTGGATGACCATCTCGTATCCGGAGGGCAGATCCGGCGTCGCCGGCGCCTTCCTGACGTCCATCCCCAGAACGATGCACTGGCTGCCGAAGGCCCTCGCCCCCTCCGCGATGAGGGCGGGGTTTTTGACCGCCTCGGTGTTGACGCTCACCTTCTCCGCTCCGGCGAGGATAACGCTGCGCATGTCCTCCACGGTCCGGATGCCGCCCCCGACGGAGAAGGGGATGAAGATCGTCTCGGCTACCCTCCTGACCACGTCGAGCATGATTGCGCGGCCCTCGGCGGAGGCGGTGATGTCGTAGAAGACGATCTCGTCGGCCCCCTGCCCGTAATATTCCCGCGCGGCCTCCACCGGGTCGCCGATGTCGATATTCCCCTGAAATTTTATACCTTTGGTCAGCTTCCCCGCCCGGACGTCGAGGCAGGGGATGATCCGCTTACTGAGCATCGCTTCCTCCCCAGCGGCAGAAGTTCTCCAGGATCATAAGCCCCGGCCGGCCGCTCTTCTCGGGGTGGAACTGGACCGCGACGAGATTCCCGCGCGCGACGGCGGAGCAGAACCTGATCCCGTATTCGGTCCACCCCGCCGCCCAGGCGTCGTCCGCCGGGGCCGGATAGTAGGCGTGGACGAAATAGAATTCCGCCCCGGCCGGGAGACCCGCGAAGACCGGGTGATCCCCGCAAAACGCGACGCGGTTCCAGCCCATATGCGGGATCTTCAGCCTCCGGCCGCCGCTTGCCAGATCCGGCGGGAAGCGCCGGACCGTGCCGGGAACAAGCCCCAGGCAGGCCGCGTCGTCCTCCTCGCTGTTCTCGAGTATCACCTGGGCGCCCAGGCAGATCCCGAGGACGGGCCTTCCGTTTTGCACCCACCGCCGCAGGTGGTCGTCGAGGCCGGTCTCGCGGAGGTTGGCCATCGCCGCCCCGGCGGCGCCGACGCCGGGGAAGATTATCCGCTCCGCATCGTCCAGGATGCGGGGGTCGCCCGTGACGACGCAGGGCTTGCCCAGATGCGCCAGCGCCCGCGCGACGCTGGTGAGGTTCCCCGCCCGGTAGTCAACGATCCCGATCATCTCACTTCTCCTTGAGATCTTTACGAAACTTGAAAATCACACTCCCTCCGCGCGCTGTACATTTTTCGTTCCGAAAAATCTACAATGCGCGCTTCCGGGAGATGATTTTCAAGGGTTTCTCCTTGTCGTTCACCCCGATTTTTTCCCCTGCCAACCGTCGCGCCTCTCCAGCTCCCGGTCGATCGCGCCCAGGACGGCGAGCTTGTTGGCCGCCCAGGCCGGGCCGAGGAAGATATCGCGATAGCCCTCGGCCGTCAATCTCTGGATCACCATCCCCGGCGGCAGGATCTCCAGGATGTCGCAGACGGTCTCCGCGTACTCCTGACGGCTCATCAAATCCAGCTCGCCCCGGCGCTGCCGTTCTCCCAGCACGGTTCCCTCCAATGCGAGCAGGCTGTGGATCTTGATCCCGTGGATCGGCAGCCCCGCGAGGACCCGCGCCGTCTCTATGATATCCGCTCGCGTCTCTCCGGGCAGTCCCGCGATAATATGCACGCAGATCAAGAGCGGCCCGCCCGAGGCCCGCCGCACGACCTCCAGAAAGGCCGCCGCGTCGTGGCCCCGGTTGATCGCCTTGAGCGTCCGGTCGTGGATCGACTGGAGGCCGAGCTCCAGCCAGACGTGATAGCGCTCCGCATACGACTCGAGCAAGGCCAGCGTCTCGGCGGGGACGCAGTCCGGCCGCGTCCCGATCGAAAGGCCGATCACGTCTTCCCGGGCGAGGGCCTCGTCGTAGAGGGCCCTGAGTTTCTCCACCGGGGCGTAGGTGTTGGTGAAGGTCTGGAAATAGGCGATGAACTTCTCCGCCCTTCCCCGCCCGCGGTAAAACTCGCTTCCCCGGCGGATCTGCTCGCCGACCGCAGGCAGCTCTCCCGCCTGCCGGAGCGCCGAACCCCTCCCGTCGCAGTAGATGCAGCCGCCCGCCGCGATCCTGCCGTCCCGGTTCGGGCAGGTGAAGCCGGCGTCGATGGGCAGCTTGTGGACGCGGCAGCCGAACCGGTTCCGCCAGTAGCTCTTCAGATCGTAATAGCGCTTCGAGTTGTTCCAGAAGGCCGGTTTCGGCACAACGTCCTCTTTTCCTGTTGTGTTTTACGGGTCGATCATATTAAATTGACCTGCGA
>Ga0172368_10007389_pt1 | contig 11471 bp, 15 predicted proteins | sample Lak11m_FD_114540 | JGI IMG/M metagenome (GOLD analysis project Ga0172368, IMG submission 114540) | Freshwater microbial communities from Kabuno Bay, South-Kivu, Congo - kab_022012_11m | ecosystem: Environmental > Aquatic > Freshwater > Lake | place: Democratic Republic of the Congo: South-Kivu...
ACGTGAAAAACGTGCGCGACGAATACAAGATAGGCGACATCATCCGCGCCAAGATTGCCGACCTTCGCAACGGCGAATTCAGGCTGGCGACCGACGCGGACGAATTGGGCGCGATAAAGGCGTTCTGCGCGAAATGCAGGCACGCCATGGTCATTGAAAGCGGGATACTGAAGTGCGAATCATGCGGGTACAAGGACAACCGCAAACTGGCAAACGACTACCGTAAGGCCAGCGTGGACCGCTAGCCAAAGGGGGATTGCGATGGAAATCGAAATAATCAAGAATGAAAAGGACTATTTGGAGCTTGTGCTCAAGGGCGAGGAATACGGGATTGCCAACACACTCAAGGAACTGCTGCTCGAGGACGAGAAGGTGGAGTTTGCGGCCTACAGGATGGACCACCCGGTGATTGCCAGCCCGGTGCTCATGATACGCACCTCGGAAGGCACGCCCCTTGCGGCGCTGAAGAATGCAGTCAAGAGGCTCAAGAAGCAGGCCACCGAGTTCCGCGACGCGCTTAAAGAGGCTAAGAAGCCCAAGAAGTAACGCCCCTGGCGGTAAATGTGAAAAAGCCAGCGCAAAGCAAATTCGGAATCCTAGCCGACCAGAATTTCGTCTACGGCCTGATAGTAGTCTTTTTCGCGCTCTATTTCATCACAGGAGTCTGGCTGTTCGGGGTTTTCATCGGGCTGTCCATACTCTGGGCAGTCGTGCTTGAATTCTGGCTGGGCGCAAAAGAGAACGGCTGGAAAAACGAAATCAAAGAAACCCTGATTGCACTTGCCTTGGCGCTTCTTGTCTGGTTCGGCGCAGGCTTCATGCTCCAGACTCCTTCGCCTCTCAATGCAATAGTCTCATGCTCCATGCTGCCCCATGTTTCAAGGGGGGACATGGTGGTGCTGAGGGGGGACCGGCTGCAGGCACCCCTAGTGGATGTGCCTTCGGTAGAGGGAATCGGCAATGCCGCTGTTTACCAGGATGGCGCACTGGTTGCCAACCTCAATGGCTCGGTTTATGCCTACTGCACGCAAAAAAAATTCGACACCATTTGCAACCAGTTCATACGCTCGCCTGGCAATTTCACCGAAAAGCAAGGCCCGCTTACGATTGGGTATGACAAATGCGAAATAGTATACCCGAAAAGCGGGCAAAAACAGGTCGGGCCGTGCGTTTCCTACCTTGAAGTGGGCGGAGTCCGCTACACTGACAACCTGTCCAACGACGTGGCGGTTTACCAGCCAGGCAAGGACGAGTACTATTCGCGGGTGGGGGACATCATCCACCGCGCATTCATCAAGCTGCGAACGCCGGACGGCAAGGAATATTTCCTGACAAAGGGGGACAATAACCCTGTGTTTGATTTCCAAGTCTATGATTCCGCAAGCGGGGAAGGCAACCTGCCAGTCGAGATGTCGCGCTACAAGGGCAGGATACTTTTCGCCGTGCCGTATGTGGGCTACCTGAAGCTTTTCATTTCCCCGGGCGCGATACCCACGCCCGATGGCTGCGACAGGGTTTATGCCAAGTGGTCCTGATTTGCTGAAAGAAAAATAGCAGATGTTCCGGCCTAGAGCCCAAGCGCCCGGTCGATTGCCATCCTGTCAAAGCCGACAATGACATTGCCGTTTATGTCCAGCACCGGCACGCCCATCTGCCCGCTCTTGGTCAGCATCTCGAATGCCGCCTTCTGGTCCGCGCCGACATCGACGTCCCTGTATTTTACGCCCTTTCCCGCAAGATAGCGCTTTGCCATCACGCAGTAGGGGCAGGTTTGCGTGCTGTAAACCGTCACTTCCTGCTTCAGTGTGTTCTCGTCAATCATTTCAAAACCTCCTGTTTGGAACTGCCGCGGCATTGCCGGATGTTTTCCCGCCCAATTTGCTTGCGGCAGAAACCAGCGCCACTATTTCCGGGTTGGAAACCGAATAGCAGATTTTCTTGCCCTCGCGCCTGTAGCTCACCAGCCCTGCCTCGCGCAGCACCCGCAGGTGCTGGGAAACGTTGGGCTGGCTCCGCTTGACCCGCAGCCGCAGCGCCGAGACGCAGCCGCTCTTTTTGGAAAGCGCCAGCAGCATCTCCAGCCTGGCAGGCTCGGAAAGCGCTGAGAAAATCCTTGCTGCCTTATTCATATGCACATATAAGCATATGAAAATATATAAAAGGGAGCAGAAAAATAATGGGTAACTTGCGCTTCAGGGCTCCAGCGTGTAGATTATGCGCCGGTTGTTCTTGCCCTTGTTCTCCGCGCCCAAGAAGATTATTTTCCCTATTTCGGAAGTGTTTTTCACGTGCGGGCCGCCGTCTGCCTGGCAGTCCACGTCGCCGATTTTCACCATGCGCAGCTCCTTGACATCTGGTGGAAGCGCAACTGCCAGCTTCACCGCGCCCTCTATTTTCATCGCCTCTTCCCTGGGGAGGAATGAAACTGATACTTCCAGGTTGCGCGCTATTGCGGCGTTTGCCTCATCCACCAGCGACTGGAATGCCGCCTTGTCGAAGTTCTCCATTGAAAAATCAAAGCGCGTCTTGCCCAGGTCGATTTGGTTGCCCGTAATCAGCAGCCCCTGCCGCGTGTACATTATCGCCGCAAGTATGTGCCCGGCAGTGTGCATGCGCATCAGCCTGTGCCTGCGCTCCCAGTCCAGAAGGCATTCCACTTCGTCGCCGGCTTGAAGCCCTGGCACGCTTACTTCGTGGGAAATGTTGCCCTCGGATTTTACCACTGCAACAACGGGAAATTCCGCCTTGTCAAGCATGCGCACGAGCTTGCCGGTATCCCAGGGCACGCCGCCCCCTCGCGGAAAGAACACCGTTTGGCCAAGAACCACGAATTTCCCGTCCTTGACCGAGGTTACCATGGACTTGCAGCTGCGCAGGCAGGAATCGGTAAGGTAGAGCGCGCCTTCCATGGCGCAAACAAATGCGAAACAAGTTAAAAAATGTGCCCGGCAATATCTTGGCGTGGATAGGTGGTAAATGTGTTCAAATTCGCAGTCGACGATGCCAAGCGCTACAAGAATGCAACGGATGCCATAGTCAACCTGATTGACGAGGGCCAGCTGGAAGTGGGCAAGGACGGGCTTTTCCTGCGCGCAATGGACCCATCCCAGATTGCAATGGTGGTATTCAGCATGCCAAGCACCGCATTCACCGAATACGAGGCGCCCGCCCCTTCGGCGAAGGTCGGCCTGAACTTCGATGCCGTTTCAAAGATACTTTCCCGCACGCGCGGGGCAGAAAAGCTGGAAATCTCCAGCCAGGAGAACAAGCTGCAGCTGAAGTTCATCGGCCAGAAGAGGAAGAGGAGCTTCAAGGTGCCGATACTGGACATGCCCGCAGGCTCCTCCAAGGAACCGTCCATCACGCACGATGCGATCGTCAAGATAAGCAGCTCGCATTTCAGGGAGTCGCTGCGCGACGCGGTGCTGGTCAGCTCGCACATCTCGCTGGACGCCAGCGAGAACGGGTTTTCAATAGAGGTCCACGGTGATTCGTCCGACCTGACAGAGGAGAACGAAAAAACGAGCGAGGAGATACTCGAGATGAAGGTGGACAAGCCTGCGCGCGCCACCTTCCCGCTGCAATACCTTGAGGACATTGTCAAGGCCTGCCCGGAAAACTCGCCAATCACGCTTTGCCTGAAGACAAACGCGCCGCTGAAGATAGAGTACGTTGTCGAAAGCGCCAAGGTCACGTACTACCTTGCGCCGAGAATTGACAGCGACTAAGGCGCCCGCAGTCAGGCGAGCATCTTTTCCAGTTTTTTTCCGTCTATTTTTCCGCCTTTTTCCTCAACCCGCATTTTTTCCTTTCCGTTTTCAAACAGCACCACGGTGGGCACGACCTTTATTTTGTAATCGCCCCAAATCGGGTTTTCATCAGCGTCAATCCGCGCCTTTGCAACCTTCACTTTCGCCTTGGAGGCTGCCCCGTCAAAAACAGGCATGAACCTCACGCAGTCCGGGCACCAGCTTGCGTAGAAGAGCACCGCGACCTTCCAATTTTCCACTATCTTGCCAAGCTCGTCCAACCTGGATGTTTCCAGCATATGCACACCTACGCATTCAGCCAGCCTAATGATTAATAAACCGCCAACAGAAAACGGAGTAAGGCGACTTTTATGCCAAATAAACAGGGAACAGCCATCGAGTTATCCAATTTGTCAAAACATTTCGGGAAGCTTCACGCCGTGGACGGCATAAGCCTCAAGGTGCAAGAAGGCGAGGTGTTCGCGCTCCTCGGCCCCAATGGCGCGGGCAAGACCACCACCATTTCCATGCTCTGCGGGCTTTTGAAGCCCACATCGGGCAAGGCAATGGTTGCGGGCTTTGACGCGCAGGCCGAGCCTTTGAAGGTGCGCCAGGCAATAGGCGTGGTTTTCCAGGCGCCAACCGTGGACGACCTGCTTTCCGGCAGGGAGAACCTGGAAATGCACGCATTGCTGTACGGCGTGCCTGCAAAGGGGAGGAAAGAACGCATTGACGACATGCTTTCCCTTGTCGGGCTGACTGAACGGCAGCATAGCCCTGTGAAGGAATACTCGGGAGGGATGCGGAAGCGCCTGGAGCTTGCCCGCGGAATCCTCCACGAGCCAGCAATACTTTTCCTTGATGAGCCCACAGTGGGGCTGGACCCGCAGACACGCCAGCACATCTGGGATTACATACAAAAACTCTCCAAGCGAGAGGGGACAACCGTGGTTTTTACCACACACTACCTAGAGGAGGCAGAGCAGTTCGCCGACAGGGTGGCAATAATCGACCGCGGGAAAATAGTCGCGGTAGGGACGCCCCATGAGCTGGTGGAAAGCCTGGGCGGAGACGTGGCAGTGCTCCGGTCTCCCGAGCCGAAAAAGCTCGCCGCATCGCTTCGCAAGCTGAAGTTCGCAAGCGGAATAGCACCTGAAGAGGGAGGGGTGCGGGTTTCGATAAAGCACTCCCATGAGAATCTTCCCAAGCTTTTTTCCGCCTGCAAGGGAATAACCTCGATTGAAATACACCCAGCGACGCTCAACGATGTCTTCATAAAATATACTGGCAGGGAAATCCGCGCAGATTCCGCGGAGGGCGGCTTCTGGGAGCGGATGATGAATAGGGATAACAAATGAAGCAGAAGGAAAGATAATGGAAAACGGAAATAGCAAGTGAACGAAAACAGTGTCAACAACCCACGCCTAAAGGCGTGGGCTTGATGAACGGCATGGATGCTGTTGAAGACATACACGCCTTTACCGCTGCCTGAAGGCAGCGGCTTCGGGCGTGAGTTGTTGGTGAAATTTGTGATGCCAATGAAATATTTTGACGCCGTTTACGCAGTCTGGCTGCGCGAAGTGAAGGTTTTCTTCCGCGAGAAGGAAAGGGTAGTGTCAGCGATAATCACGCCTTTGCTGTGGATACTCATTTTCGGGGCGGGATTGGGCTCGACCGTGGACATAAAGGGCGTGAATTACCAGGAATTCATTTTCCCGGGAATCGTTTCCATGGCAGTGCTTTTCGGCTCGATATTCTACGGGCTTTACATCATCTGGGACAGGAAAATGGATTTCCTCAAGGAAGTGCTGGTGGCGCCCGTGCCGCGAAGCGCGGTTTTCCTGGGCAAGATGTTCGGCGGCGCAACTGATGTGCTCATACAGGCAGGCGCGCTCCTGCTCATTGGCCTTGCGCTCGGGATGATAACCGGCCTTGCAGTGGTTGCGTATGCGCTTGCGGCGGCGCTCCTGATAGCCGTATGCATAGTTTCGCTCGGGCTGATAATCGGCGCGAACATGAAAAGCCCGGAGGGCTTCAACCTGGTCATGAGCTTTGTGATGTGGCCCATGTTCATGCTGTCAGGCGCGCTTTTCCCGATTGACAACATCCCGGCCTATCTTGGTTTTCTTATACAGCTCAATCCCCTGACATACGGAGTGGACCTGATGAGATACGTGATACTGGGAAGCACGAACTTCGGCCCTTTGCTTGACATCGCAGCGCTGATCGTCGCCACCATCGTATTTGTAATCGCAGGGACCAAGAGCTTTGAGAAAATGCAGGCCTGAAAATGGACATCTATAACAGCCTTACCCAAAGAGTGGAAACTTTCTCGCCCCTTTCAACAAAGCAGGTGAAGCTTTACACTTGCGGGCCTACGGTGTACTCCCGCCCGCACCTGGGCAACTACCGCACCTACTTGTGGGAGGACACGCTCAAGCGCTATCTCCAGCACTGCGGCTACCGTGTGCTCCACACAATGAACATAACCGATTATGACAACACTATCATGAAGGCGGTGAAAAAAACAGGGGTTCCGCGGGAAAAGATGACGCGTGAAAACGAGCGGCTTTTCAGGCAGGACCTGCACGCGTTTGGCGCAAAGCCGGCTGATAAGTATCCGCATGTGAGCGGCTATGCAGACAAAATGGCAAGCCGCGTGATTGCGCTTTTGAAAAAAGGGTTTGCCTACAAGGACAGGCACGGGCGCATATTTTTTGACATATCGAAATTCAAAAGCTACGGAAAGCTGGTTGGAAAAAGGATTTCCAACAGCAAAAAAATAGAATGGGAGGAATACAAGCCAAATCAGGCGGGGGATTTTTTGATCTGGAAGCCCTGCGTGAACGAGGATTGCCATGACGGTTTTGATTCCATCTTGGGCGGCGCCCACCCTCCATGGAACATACAGTGCGCCGCCATGTCGACCGACAGCCTGGGCAGCCAGATAGACATCGCAATGGGCGGGGCCGACAACAAGTTCAACCACCATGAAAACACGCGCGCAATCGCCGGGGCGATTTCAGGCAAGGAATACGCGAAGTACTGGGTCCACATCCGCCACCTGATAATAAACGGGAAAAAAATGAGCAAGCGCAAGGGAAACGTGGTCCTGCTGCCCGACATGGTGCGCAGGGGGTTCTCGCCGGAAATCACCCGCTTCATCCTGCTTTCGGTCCACTACCGGCAACGGCAGGACTTCACCTGGGCGTATGCCAGGAAGATGAAGGAACGATATTCTGCGCTTGCTGAAGGGATAGCCAAACTGAAAAAAACGGGAGGGAATGGCGGTTCGTTATCTGGCGCGAGGCTGGCAAAGGCAGATGGAAAGGGGGGCAAGCTCTTTGATTCTAAGCTCGCAAGGCTTGAAACGGCGTTCAATGGGTCGATGGACAGCGACCTGAATGTCCCAAGGGCAGTGAATACCTTGGAAAAATTCCTGGCAAAAATAGAATATGCGGAACTTTCCAGCGAACAGGGGAAACGGGCGATTGCCCTGCTCCGGAAATTCGACACCGTGCTTGCCTGCCTGCCCCTGTAACAATTATATAGCAGCCCGGAGGAGCTTGTTGCATGGCAGAACTGCAGCTTCGCAGGAAACGGTTGTTCAAGGGCGCAGCATTCAAGTCTGCGCTGTTTTACAGCGGGGACGAGCCTGGCGCGCTGAATGCGGATTTCCAATATTTTTCAGGCTGCGCCATAGACGGGGCCTACCTTCTCCTAAAGCCAGGAAGCGGCGTGCTGCTGGCCCATGAAATGAATTATAGGGCTGCCAGGGCGGTTTCATATTATCCTGTCAAGCTTCTGGGAAGCGACCGCGCCAAGGGCCTGCGCAGCGCATGCGGAAGCGGCAAGATCGGGTTTGCCGCAGGCGAACTGTCATTTGCGCGCGCCAGCACACTGAAGAAAAAAGCCAGGCTCAACCTGGTTGAGGCGGATGGCAGGGCTTACGAAGTGCGCGGCAGGAAAAGTGCGGATGAAATGCAGCTGCTTGGGAAGTCGGCAAAAATCGCCAGGAAAATACTTGCCGGGTTGGACCCGTGGGAAAGCAACACTGAGATTGAGCTTGCCGCCAATCTGAAAATTGCGGCGCTTGAAGAAGGCGCGGAAATATCGTTTGAGCCGATTGTTGCCACTGGGAAGAATGCATCCTTTCCGCACCACAATGCAACCGCGAAAAAGCTGGAGGATGCCGTGCTGGTGGATTTCGGAGTGAGATACCGCGGCTATTGCTCGGATTTCACGCGCTGTTATTACAAGAGAAAGGGAATGAAAGAAACAGGGGCATATGAAAAATGCCAGGGAATATTCTGGAAGCTGCTTGAGTTGCTTGACGACTGCGAGAACGGAAAGGAAGTGGCTGCAGTTGCCGAAAGCCTGATGAGAAAAAAGGGCCTGCCGCGGCTCATCCACTCGATTGGGCACGGCATCGGGCTGGAAGTGCATGAGTACCCGCACTTGGGCAGGAAATCGGAGGATTTGCTGGAAGGGGCCGTGCTGGCGCTGGAGCCTGCTGCTTACTTTTCAAATTACGGAGTGCGGTTCGAGGAAATGGCGGCACACGCCAAGAAGGGCTGGAAGCTGCTTTAGGCATCAACCTATCTGTTTTTCGCCTGAAAGAAGGAATGCTTCAAATGCCTTTTGGCTAGTGTCATTCAGAACTCCATGGATGTTTGCGCATCTTGCAGCCGCTTCGAGATAGGTGAGCTTGACCTCGGCATCCTGGGCGTGCGAGGCTGCAAGCGAATAGGCCTGGCCGGCAACATCGTATTCCAGGTGCTTTATTGCCAATGCCGCGAGCTGGTCGCAGAACTGGTTGCAGGAATGCCCCGGGGCCTTTTCGATAAGCGAATGGGCCCCGAGGCTGAGTTCATACGCAGCACCGTTGGATTTTTCCAGGAGCGCAAGCGCCTCCTGGCCTATTTTATACGCGGCCTCGTCACGGCCTGCCTTGGACATCAGGTCAAATGCGATGAGCATGGATAGTGAAGACGTGGCTGCCTTGCCCTCGGACGCTTGCAGTTTGGAGGCGCAATACGCCTCCATCGCCTTTTCATACTTAGTGGGCACGCCTGCACCTTCTTTTGCTTTTGCAGAATTTGAAAATGATTCCATTGCCAGGGTGAATTTGCCCATTTCCAAATAAGTTTCGGCAAGCGCCGAATAGCTCCTGCTTGCCGCCCTGAAGTGCGCATTGGCCTTTTTGGAGAAGGCTTTTTCATCCCGCTCGAATTTTTCCGTGCGCGCCGCGTCGAGTTCGCTGTCCGAATTGCTGCGCGATTCTGCTGCTCGCTCACCCGAATATTTTGCCTTGCCGCCATAATACTCTGCCCACGCCAGGCGGCTTTCGGCGAGCTTTTCCAGGCGGGATGAACGCCCTTCGCCTGCCGCAAAGAAAGCAAGGAATTGCAGCTTGGCATGCGCGCTTACTGATAGCGCTTTTTCAGGAAGTTTTCTGGATTGGGAAACTGCCATCAAATACACCTATTTCTATTTTCCTACACAAACTGCATATAAAATTATGCGAAGCCAGCCGGTGAGAAGGCTTTTTAAAAGATTGCACGAATAACCCTCCATTCGCAGAAGTATTCTACTCGCTGCAAAAAAGAGAGTGATCAGATGAAAATAGTCATATCAGACCCAAAAACCGGCAAGAGCTTTGGCATCGAGGTGCCCAAGGACAAGGAGTCCGGCCTAATCGGCAAGAAAATAGGCGACAAGCTTGAAGGCGGGATACTCGGCGCAGACGGCTACGATCTGCAGATTACCGGGGGCAGCGACCTCGCGGGTTTCCCGATACGCATGGATGTTTCGGGCCCCAGAAGGGCAGGCATCATCATTTCAAGCGGCGCAGGCTACCGGACGGCGGGCAAGGGCATGCGCGAGAAGCGCAATGTAAGGGGGAACATCATTTCCGACCAGATAATGCAGGTGAACACGAAGGTTGCATCCGCAGGCTCCAAGCCGCTCGAGGAACTTTTCCCCGCCGCGGCAAAGGAAAAGAAGGACGAAAAGAAGTAGTTGGTGGAATTTTTGCAAGCTGAAGTGAACATAGGGATGGTCGGGCACGTCGACCACGGCAAGACCTCCCTGACCAAGGCCCTGACCGGCAAATGGACGGACACTCATTCTGAGGAGCTCAAGCGGGGAATCACCATCAAGATAGGCTACGCTGACACGACGTTTTACAAGAGCAAGGACGGCAATGAATACGCGACCGAGCCGGAAGCCGCGAAGAACAAGGAGAAGTGGGAAGTTTCAAGGCACGTTTCCTTCCTCGACGCCCCCGGGCACGAAACATTGATGACGACCACCATTGCGGCCTCCAGCATACTGGATGGCGCGCTTTTGGTCATTGCGGCAAACGAGCAATGCCCGCAGCCGCAGACAGATGAGCACCTGATGGTGCTGGACATACTTGGCATCAAGAACGTGGTCGTGGTGCAAAACAAGATAGACCTGGTGCCAAAGGAAAAGGCGCTTGAAAATTACAAGCAGATAAAGGAATTCCTCAAGGGCTCGACGGTCGAAAACGCGCCCATAGTCCCGATTTCCGCGAATTACAACGCAAACATCGACAAGCTGGTGGAAACCATCGAGAAGACGATAGTCACGCCGAAGCGCGACGTTTCGCTTCCCGCAAGGATGTACGTTGCCCGCTCGTTCGACGTCAACAAGCCCGGCGCGGACATTTCCAAGCTCAAGGGAGGGGTGCTGGGCGGCTCGCTCATACAAGGCACGCTCAAAGTCGGGGATGAGATAGAACTTTACCCAGGCATAACCCGCAAGACCAAGGAAAAGGAAATCATTGAGCCTGTCGTGCTTCGCGTGGAAGCGCTCATGGCGGGCGGCTCGATCGTGGCTGAGGCAAAGCCAGGCGGCCTGATAGGAATCGGCACTGGGCTGGACCCGGCGGTTGCAAAATCAGACCATCTTACCGGCAATCTCATTGGCAAGAAAGGCACCCTCCCGCCCATTGTTTCGGACATGGAATTGGACTACAAGCTGCTGGTGCGCGAGGGATTTGACAACCCTGCATTGAAAATGGGCGAGCCCATCGTGGTATCCGCAGGCACTGCCACTTCGGTGGGCGCAATAGTGAAGCTCAAGGGCACCTATGTTTTCATCAAGCTGAAGCGCCCGATTTGCGCCGAGAAGAAGAGCAAGGTCGCAATGACGAGGCGGCTGGGGCAGCGGTGGCGGCTGGCAGGATTTGGAATACTCAAGTAAGCGAGTGCAAGCCCAAAACTAGAGATTGGCAAGAATGGAAAGCGCTTTTTCTTTTGAAACTTCCGGCACCAGCACGCAGTCGTGGTAAAATCCGGCAATGAAATTCGCTGGAATTTTCTCCTTTGCAAGCGCGCTTGACGCGGCCGCAGTTATCCCGGTTGCCAGAAGGCCGGTTGCAGTTTCAAGCCGTATCAGCGCAAACGGCCCCTGGAAATCCTTTTGCGAATAAAGCCGCAGCGGGCCTGCCGCTTCCTCGCTGAAAACCGCGGTTATGCCCTCCCCTTCGCGCACGATTGCCGCAAAATAGCTGATGTATCCTGCGAGCGCCATTAGCGAGGACTCGGGAAAGGTTCCGTAGAAGTACTTCCCCTTGCATGCCGGCTGCAGCTTGAGCTTGCCCATGAAGCGCATTTCGGGGGCAAAATTTTAAACCTAGCGCACGAATGTTGCTCAGTGATTGACATGAACATAGCTGGATTGTGCGCTGTTTGC
>Ga0172368_10007390_pt1 | contig 11470 bp, 10 predicted proteins | sample Lak11m_FD_114540 | JGI IMG/M metagenome (GOLD analysis project Ga0172368, IMG submission 114540) | Freshwater microbial communities from Kabuno Bay, South-Kivu, Congo - kab_022012_11m | ecosystem: Environmental > Aquatic > Freshwater > Lake | place: Democratic Republic of the Congo: South-Kivu...
AATGTGCGCGTGGTGATCGCGGCGGCCAGCCCGTGGTCGAAGCGGGCCAACGAATTGGAAGACCGGCCGATCCCTGAGAACGTGACCGTCAAACGGTTTTCGCAATATGAACTGCGCCAGGTCTATGCCGACAGCCAATTGATGGTGATGCCGCTGTATGACGTGGAGTTCCAGGCCGGGGTGACCGCGATTCTGGAGGCGATGGCGATGGGCAAGCCGGTGATCTGCACGCGCACCACCGGACAGACGGATATCATCACGGATGGCGAGAATGGAGTCTATGCGCCGCCGCAAGACGCACCGGCACTGCGCGGCGCAATTGAAAGACTGCTGGCGGATCCGGACCTGTGCCGTGAACTGGGCCAGCGCGGGCGGGCCAGGGTTCTGGCTGAGATGAGCCTGGACCGCTATACCGCAAGACTGAGGCAATATGTTTAAACTTCGCTCTGGTAAAGCATTATTGGCCAGGGTATTTTCAATGACTGCTGGCATTGCGGCTTGGGTCAGGCGGGGGTATCCCCTGCCTGTATTTTTAAGTCTGGTCAGTCTTTTTTGTCTTTCCGATGGGCTGCCGCCTGGTTCGAGCGGGGCGGCGGATTCCGAAAACATCAGCCTTGTATATCGCCTGGACCGTTCGGCGCTGCCGGATTTGACTTATCGCGACATTACGCTGAAGATATTTATCGGCCCGGCCAGCGCCATCAGCGCAAATGGCGATGGCAAACCCCTGGATGTGAGGTATGACAGTCAAAGTGGTTTCGCACTGGTGACGACTTCTGCAGTGATGCTGCAGGTGAACATCGCCGGAGGAACGCTGACGCCGCAGACAGGCACATTTACCAGGACGGTTTTGAAAGATGACCTGGCCTGGGCCTGGTCGCACAGTTTTGACGACAATAGGGTTTTTAAAGAACGTGGTATTCCGGCTTTTGACCAGTACGGTTATCGCGCAACGGTTTACCTAATCGGCAAGGACATCGATGAAGTACGGGATGAGGGTTGGATTATTGACCGGCCGGACCTGGTCAAGCTGCTCAATAAGGGCTGGGGGATCGGGAATCACACCTGGAGCCATCAATACGTGGCGGATATTGGCGGTGCGAGTGCTGCACGGCAGGATATCTTGCTTTTACACACATATCTACGCCAGCTGGCTGACGAGGCCGGTCATCCGGATTACCGTTTCATTGCATTTGCCGCTCCTATGTTTGACAGCGATTATCATCCAATCGTTCAGAGTCTTCGTGAAGAACCTGCACACGAGCTTTTGTTCAACGAATCAGGCAACCGGGGCATCTATCGTGTCGATCCTGGCGCAGATGAGAAAGATTTTTATCAATTTGATCCATATGCTCCGCTGGGCAGAGACGGGCGAGTTGACGAATTTGGTTCTGGCAGCGATCAAGATCAAGAATTTCGCGCCGACGTGAGCAAAATGACAGCCAATCTGAATTCGACCCGGCATTATTGGCTGAACACGTTTACGCATTGGGTAGACGACCGGCCAGCTGATCAGAGCATTTTTGGCTTTTTAGCCTGGATCGATCAGAACTACGGTGTGCAGAGCAGCCATCCGGTCTGGGTGGCGCCTGCGGAGGAGATTTACAGTTACATGGTGGTGCGGGATGGCATCAAGATCACCTTTTCAATCGGCGAACCGCCAGTCCTTAACCAGCGCACTTTTTTGCCGCTGATATCGTCGTGAGCGGCTATTCTTAGTAAGAAACACAGGTGAAAGGAAGTCCTTATGAATTTTAATGAATCCAAAAAACTCCAAGAACGCAGCCACCAGATCATTCCCGGCGGCGCTCATACGTATGCCAAGGGCGACGACCAATTTCCCGAGGAAGCCCCAGGTTTTATTGTGCGCGGGCAGGGCAGCCATGCCTGGGATGTGGACGGCAATGGGTTTCTCGAATATGGCATGGGCCTGCGCTCAGTGACGCTGGGGCATGGTTATCCGTCGGTGGTGGAGGCGGCCTATCGTGAAATGCAAAAAGGGATCAACTTCACCCGGCCTGCGCCGATTGAAGTTGAATGCGCCGAAAAGCTGGCCGGGATGATCGAAGGCGTGGAGATGGTGAAGTTTGGCAAGAACGGCTCGGACGCGACGACCGCGGCCGTGAAGCTGGCGCGCGCCTACACCGGTCGAAATATGATTGGAATTTGCCACGAACACCCCTTCTTTTCGGTGGATGACTGGTTCATTGGATCGACCGATATGCCGGGCGGGATCCCACAGGTCTACCGCGAATTGACCACGGATTTTCATTTTAATGATGTGCAAAGTGTCAAAGATATGTTTGCCAGGCATCCCGGGCAAATCGCTTGCGTGATCATGGAAGCCGAGCGCCTGGCCGCGCCGCAGAATCAATTCCTGAGAGTGGTCAAGGATCTCTGTCACGAGAACGGGGCATTGTTTATCCTGGATGAAATTATCACCGGTTTTCGCTGGGATAACGGCGGTGCGCAAAAGGTGTACGGAATTCAGCCGGACATGGCAACGTTTGGTAAGGCATTTTCCAATGGCTTTTCCCTTTCGGCGCTGGTTGGCAAGCGGGAGTTCATGGAAGCGGGTGGGATCAACCACCAGCGCGAACGTGTATTTTTGCTCTCGCTGACGTATGGCGCGGAGACACACCACTTGGCTGCCGCGATCGAAACCATGCGCATATACCAGGAAGAGCCGGTGGTCGAACATCTGCATCGCCAGGGCGAGCGGCTGGCAACGGGCATCCGTCAGATGGTGGCTTCCAAGCAGTTGGAAGGCTACTTTGGGGTGGATGGGCGCCCCTGCAATTTGATCTATTACACCCGCGATGAAAATAAACAGCCCTCACAGCCGTTCCGGACACTGTTCTTGCAGGAAATGATCCGGGGCGGAATCATCGCGCCGTCTTTCGTGGTGAGTTATTCGCACAGCGACCGGGATATCCAATTTACGTTGGATGTGCTGGATAAGGCCCTGGATGTCTATGCGCGTGCGTTGGACGAAGGTTCGGGCAAGTACTTGAACGGCCGGCCAGTCAAACCGGTGATGCGCCCATACTGCTAGACTGAGGCTTAAGCCTCATCATGCCTGGCATGGGCACATTCAGGCTCGGGACCAGAATTAGCGTGCTGGAGCTACGGTAAAAAGGTGGAATTGATGTTGGTAATTCAATTGGAACCTTGTTGTAATGGAGCCACAACGCATCAATTCCCTTAAGTTTAGTAAAATTTTGCTCGATTTGAATGGCTTGCGCTTTTGCGATTAAGGAGATTGATATGCGTGTTCTTGTTAGCGGTCATCTGGGGTACATTGGAACGGTCCTGACGCCCTTTTTCCAAAAATCCGGGCATGAGGTTGTCGGTTTGGACAGCGACCTGTATTCCACCTGTACCTTCGGAGATGATTTCCCGCGCGTGCCGGCTATTCTGAAAGATATTCGAGATGTGCAGGTGGCCGACCTGGAAGGTTTTGATGGGGTCATCCACCTGGCGGCTTTATCCAATGACCCGCTCGGCAACTTAAACGCCGACCTGACTTATGATATCAACCACCGCGCGTCGGTGCGGCTGGCCGAACTGGCCAAGCAGGCCGGCGTGCCGCGCTTCCTGTTTTCATCTTCTTGTTCGACCTATGGCGCGGCTGGCGATACGATTCTGACTGAAGAGGCGGATTTTAACCCGGTTACCCCTTATGGCCATTCCAAGGTGCTGGTTGAGCGCGACGTGGCCAAGCTGGCCAGCGACGATTTTTCGCCAGTGTTTTTACGCAATGCGACCGCTTACGGCGCTTCGCCGCGCCACCGTTTTGATATCGTGCTGAACAATCTGGTGGCCTGGGCCTGCACTACTGGCCTGGTTTACTTGAAGAGCGATGGCAGCCCGTGGCGGCCGATCGTGCACATCGAGGATATTTCGCGCGCGTTCCTGGTGATGTTGGAAGCCCCGCGCGAGAAGATTCACAACCAGGCGTTCAATGTCGGGATCGACGCTGAAAATTACAGGATTCGCGAGATCGCGGAGATTGTGCGCGATACTGTGCCCAACTGCCGGGTGGAGTATGCCAGCGACGCAGAACCCGACAAGCGTTCGTATCGGGTTGATTTTGGCAAGATCACGCGCACATTCCCCGAGTTCAAGCCGCAGTGGAATACGCGCAAGGGAGCAATGGAGCTTTTCGCGGCTTACCAAAAGGTTGGCTTGAAGCTGGACGAGTTTGAGGGGCCGCGCTATAAGCGCATCGACCATATCAAACGGATGCTGGCGGAAGGCAAACTGGGAGAAGATTTACGCTGGCGCGCGGCGAATTAACCATCTGTCTCATGGGACAGATCACAGACAGAATGGATCAATTTGATGGAAAATAAAACCTATAAACCTACCTGCCGGTTCTGCGGCGCCGACCTGCGCCACACCTTTGTCGATCTTGGCATGTCACCGCTGTGCGAGAGCTACCTGAGCGCCGACCAGCAAAACCACATGGAGCCGTTCTATCCGCTGCATGTATGGGTGTGTGAGAAGTGTTTCCTGGTCCAGCTGGAAGAATACGTCAGCGTCGAGAGCATTTTCACCGAATACGCCTACTATTCCTCGTTTTCAACCTCCTGGCTGGCGCATGCCGAGCGCTATACCAAAGCGATGATTGAGCGCTTTAAACTGGGAGCTGAGAATTTTGTGGTCGAACTGGCCAGCAATGACGGCTACCTGCTGCAATATTTTGTGCAGGCCGGAGTGCCCTGCCTGGGGATCGAGCCTGCCGCGAACTGCGCGAAAGCCGCCGAGGAAAAAGGCGTGCCGACTCTGGTGGAATTCTTTGGCGTGGCGCTGGCGAGCAAGCTGGCCGCGGAAGGCAAACGCGCCGATTTGATCGCGGGCAACAATGTGCTGGCGCAGGTGCCGGATCTCAACGACTTTGTCGGCGGTATGAAGATTTTACTCAAGCCTCAGGGCGTGATCACGATTGAGTTCCCGCATCTGATGCGCCTGATGGAAGAGAACCAGTTTGATACGATCTATCACGAGCATTTTTCGTATTTCTCGTTCATTGCGGCTGAAAAGATTTTCGCCGCGCACGGCCTGACCTTGTTTGACGTGGATGAGCTTGCGACGCACGGCGGTTCGCTGCGCATCTACGGCCGGCACGCAGACGATCTGTCGAAGCCGGTGTCGCAAGCGGTCGAAGAGCTGCGCGCGCGCGAGCTGCAGGCGGGGTTTGACCAGGTCGCTTCCTACACCAATTTCGGCGAGCAGGTGATTGAGACCAAGCGAAAAATCCTGGAATTCCTGATCGATGCGCGCCGCGCAGGCAAGACAGTGGCAGGATATGGCGCACCTGGCAAGGGCAACACGTTGTTGAATTACTGCGGGATCCGCACGGACTTCATCGATTTCACGGTCGACCGCAACCCGTATAAGCAAGGCAAGTTCCTGCCCGGGACGCACATTCCCATCTACCATCCTGATAAAATTCGTGAGGTCAAACCGGACTACCTGTTTATTCTGCCCTGGAACCTGAAGGATGAGATCATGGCGCAGAATGCGTTCATCCGCGAGTGGGGTGGCAAGTTCATCGTACCCATTCCCGAGGTAAAGGTTTATTAGATGATCTTCAACGAGACCCCGCTGGATGGGGCCTATTGGGTTGATCTTAACCGGCTGGAGGATGAGCGCGGGTTCTTTGCCAGATCGTGGTGCCTGCGCGAGTTTTCTGCTCAGGGGCTGGACACGCGCCTGGCGCAGTGCAACATATCCTACAATCGCCAGACGGGCACGATGCGCGGCATGCATTTCCAGGCGCAGCCTTATGGCGAGAGCAAGCTCGTGCGCTGCACCTCCGGCAGCATTTTCGATGTGATCATCGACGTGCGGCCAGGGTCTGCAACCTACCTGGGTTGGTATGGAATCGAGCTGAGCCGCAAGAACCACCGCATGCTGTTTATCCCGATGGGGTTTGCGCACGGCTTTCTAACGCTGGAAGATGAAACCGAAGTGTTTTACCAGATGTCCGAATTTTTTGTCCCCGAAGCGGCGCGCGGATTTCGCTGGAATGACCCGCTGTTTGCGATCGCCTGGCCAGCGGAAGTGGCGGTGATTTCGGAAAAGGATGCCAGTTATCCGGACTGCCGGGAAGAGCTGTTTGGCTCCTTTGTGACAGGCAGGCAGTCATGAGCGAGCAAGGGCCTTTTATTGATTTGACGGCGCCGCAAGATGCCGGACAGGCGGCCTACAACCTGGCGGCCGAGCTGTATCCGATTTGCCGCAGCATAACCGGTGCGGGCATTCTGGCGACGCTGCAAACTCTAAAATCGCGCATCCCGCTGACGATCTATGAGGTGCCCTCAGGGACCCCGGTGTTTGACTGGACGATTCCGAAAGAGTGGAACATCCGCGACGCCTATGTTAAAGATAAGAGCGGCAAGAGGGTGATCGATTTTCAAAAATCAAATCTGCACGTGCTGAATTACAGCACGCCGGTGCGGATGGTCATGCCGCTCAGCCAGCTGCGCGAACGCCTGTATACGCTGCCCGACTACCCCGATTGGATCCCCTACCGCACATCCTACTACAAAGAGAACTGGGGATTTTGCCTGAGCCACACTGAGTTGGCCGCGCTGCCGGAGGGTGATTATGAAGTTTGCATCGATTCAAGCCTCGAGCCTGGCAAGCTGGTATATGGCGAGTATGTGATTCCTGGGGCGAGCAGCCACGAAATTCTGTTTTCGACGCATGTGTGCCACCCCTCGCTGTGCAATGACAACCTGTCAGGGGCAGCCCTGTGCCTGGGGCTGGCGAAGTTCCTGTCGGGACAGAAGCTGCACTATACCTACCGCTTTTTGTTCGTGCCCGGCACGATTGGCGCGATCACCTGGCTGGCCAAGAATGAAGCCTGGGTGGATAAGATCCACGGCGGGCTGGTGGTGGCCTGCGTGGGTGACCCAGGACACATGCATTACAAGAAAAGCCGGCGGGGCAATGCCCCAGTCGATCGCGCGGCGGAATATGTGCTGAAAAATAATGGCAAACCTTACGAGATCGAAGAATTTTCGCCGTTTGGTTATGACGAGCGCCAGTACAACTCACCAGGGTTCAACCTGCCAGTAGGCAGTCTGACGCGCACGCCTCACGGGCGCTTTCCACAGTACCACACCTCGGCCGATAACCTGGACTTTATCCGGCCGGAAGCGTTGCAAAATTCATTTGAAATGTTTCTCGAGGTGATTCAAGTTCTCGAAAACGATCAGCACTTTGTCAATACCAACCCGAAATGCGAGCCGCAGTTGGGACGCAGGGGCCTGTACAGCCTGTTCGGCGGGCATCGCAGCACCCCGGCCATGGAGCAAGCCTTCCTGTGGATTTTGAACTTTGCGGACGGCGACCATTCTTTGCTGGATATTGCCGAGCGTTCGGGACTGCATTTTTCGTTAATCCGTTCGGCTGCCAGCGCGCTGCATAAAGTTGGGTTGTTGAAAAAGGCTGGCGCGACATCTGATGACTTTTAGAGGGCCGTGTCCGGCTAGGGTATAAAAACGCGCCTAACCGGCTGATGGGCGCTGAGGGAGAATCTAATGAAAGTCGTGCTCTTTTGCGGAGGTCTGGGAACCCGTTTAAAGGAATATTCAGAGACGATCCCCAAGCCGATGGTGGAGATCGGTTATCGTCCCTTGATGTGGCACCTGATGCGCTACTATGCCCACTACGGGCACACGGATTTCATCCTGTGCCTGGGCTACCGTGGGGACTACATCAAGAACTACTTTATGAACTACGCTGAATGGCTGTCGAATGATTTTGTCTTCAAAAAGGGTGGCAAAGAAATCCAGCTGTATAACAATGACATCTCAGACTGGAATATTTCTTTTGTCGACACCGGCGTCAATTCCAACATTGGTCAGCGCCTGACAGCGGTGCGCGACCTGCTGGGTGACGACGATGAGTTCCTGGCCAATTACAGCGACGGGCTGAGCGACCTGGACCTGGACGCTTATCTGGATTTCTTCCATGAAAAGGGCAAGGTGGCCAGCTTCCTGTGCGTTAAACCTTCACAGTCTTTCCACGTGGTGTCTGTTGAAGAGAACGGAGAGGTGGACAAGATCACGCCGGTTGCCCAATCGGATATCTGGATCAATGCCGGATTTTTCGCCTTCAAAAAGCAAATCTTTGACTACATGCGACCCGGTGAAGAGCTGGTGCAGGAGCCATTTTACCGGCTGATTCAAGAACGGCAGCTGGCGGCGTATCACAACCAGAGTTTCTGGGGCTGCATCGATACGCTAAAAGAGAAGAAAATGTTTGACGACATGGTGGCCAGCGGAAACACACCCTGGACGGTCTGGGACCAATCGACCAGCAGCGCGCGCTCGCGCAACAACCTGGGAACCCTGCGCCGTTCGTAGTTCGGGCAGGCGCTAATCATAGGTGGTAGGTGATGCAGCAAATTCAATTTGGATTTTCCAAAAACCAGCCGGTTTCGATCCTGGCGCTGGGCGCGCACTGCGATGACATCGAAATTGGCTGTGGCGGGACGATCCTGCGGATGCGCGAAGAATATCCGCAGCTGTCGGTGCATTGGGTGGTGTTCACCTCTGGCGGGGTGCGTGAGGCGGAAGCGCGCAGCAGCGCCGATGCTTTCCTGGACGGGGTCAAGCAAAAACAGGTGACTGTGCTGCAGCACCGCGATGGGTTCTTGCCGTACCGCGGCGAGCAGGTCAAGGACTTTTTCGAGGACCTGAAGAAGCAGGTCGCGCCGGATTTGATCCTGACCCATTACCGCGATGACCTGCACCAGGATCACCGCCAGATCTGCGAACTGACCTGGAACACCTGGCGCAATCATCTGATCCTGGAGTATGAAATTCCCAAGTATGATGGCGACCTGGGCCAGCCGAATTTTTTTGTGCAGCTGGAAGAGCGGATCTGCCAGGCCAAAAGCGACCTGCTGATGACGCATTTCCGCTCGCAGCTGGACAAATACTGGTTCACGCCGGATACGATCAAAGCCTTATTGCGCATTCGCGGGGTAGAAGCCCGCTCGGCAACCGGGTTCGCCGAAGGTTTTTATCTGCGCAAGGGAATTTATTAACCGGGCAGGCACAGCCACACCCCCTACTTTTTAAAATGACACCAGGATCATTTTGCTTGCCCCCGGTCATTGGCCGGGGGTTTTGCATCGCTAGTGAGTGTTGAATTTGAGCGATGGATGCGTTTCGGCTCAGGCGTGCTGCACGATGAGAAAACGGGTGGGTATATAATGGCATAAAGGTATCGAAATGCCTGAGACGGGTTATACCAAGATGGTCTCTCTCAGCGAGAGCGGAGGTATTGATGCGCATAGCCAGATTTGCGGGAAGTGGAACCATTGAAATCATCGAAGCGGCGGAGCCTGTCCCGGGGCCGGGAGAGGTGGTCGTGCAAACCGCGGTTTCGGCGATCTGTGGCAGCGAGCTGCACAGCTACCGGGGCGGCGCGCAGGCCAGCAACGGCGGGCATGAAGCCGTGGGGATGGTGCGCGCGCTGGGGGAGGGCGTGACAGTTTTGCAAATTGGCCAGCGCGTGGGCGTGTGCGCGATCAGCGGCTGCGGCAGCTGCGCTTATTGCGCCAAGGGACAGTACACGTACTGCACAGGGCGCAAGTTCTACGGGGCGATGCATGCCGAGCGGTTTTTGGCGGATGCGATCGCCTGCCACCCGCTCCCGGATGATGTGTCCTGGGAAGTGGGGGTGCTGCTGAGCGGCGACGGCATGGGCGTGCCCTATCACACATCACTTAAGCTTTCCGCGCCAGAAATCGACACGGTGGCGGTGATGGGCGCAGGACCAATCGGCCTGGGCAATATTCTGATCCAGGCGGAAATCGGGAGGCGGGTGATTGCGGTGGAGCTTTCGCCCTACCGGCTGGAGCTGGCCAGGCGCCTGGGAGCGGAGGCGGTGATTGATGCTAACCAGGGCAATGTGGTCGAGCAGCTGCGCGGCCTGACCGGCGGCCGCGGGCCGGATGTGTGTATCGAGGCGAGCGGGCAGCCCGAGCCGGCCCTGGCCTGTTTCCAGGCTGTGCGGACGGCTGGGACCGTGGTCTTCAACGGCGAGCAAGGCGCGCTGCCGATTTCACCCAGCGAGCACCTGATCCGGCGCGACATCCACGCGGTCGGGTCGTGGTTTTATCATTTCGGCGAGTTCCCGTATATGCTGAAACTGTACCGGGATGGGCTGCGCCTGAGCGAGCTGATCACGCATCGTTTCCCATTTGAGCAGGCGGATGCGGCTTACCGGCAGTTTGCTTCGCGCCAGTCGGGCAAAGTACTGTTGGTTTACGGAGATTAAAACTTTACCGCGGCGCGCAGGCGGCCGATGACCGTGCGGGAAGCCATCGCGGCCATTTTGAAGGGGGTGAGTTTTCCGCGCGCCTGGGCCAGACGGAGGGTCATCTCGACGACCGTTTTGGGCACAGGACGCTGCTCGGCAGCGGGTTTACGGATCAACTGCAGGGCGCTGGTCGGGCAGGTGGTGACACACAGCCCACAGCCGATGCAGCGGTTCTGATCTAACTCGGCAGTTCCGCCGGGCAGTGAAAGCGCATCCATCTGGCAGCGGTCCAGGCATTCGCCGCAGCCAGCGCAGATCTCCTGGTCGAGCGTGGCGATGAATGGGCTGGCAGCCGCGCTGGCGGGGTTGGGGTGCTGTTTCAGAATGCGCAGCGCCCCGCAGCAGCAGCCGCAGCACATGCACAGGTTGCCGGGGGTCTGGTCGTTGCCTGGCTGGAGCACCAGGCCGGAGTCCTCGGCGCGGCGCACAATTGCCAGGGCCTCTTCGCGGGAAACATAGCGTCCTCGCCCATCGCGCACGAAAAAATCGGCGGTGCTGTCAAAGGCCATGCAGGTTTCCAGCGGCTTGGCGCAGTCATGCCCGATCAGGCGCATTTCCTGGCGGCAGACGCAGTTCGCAACGGCAAATACGTAGTGACCGGCGATGATCTGGTCAATGTTTTCGTAGGGCAGGACAAGGGTTTTGGCTTGAATGGTCTCGCCGACAGGGATGCTGGCTTTGACCGGGATGGCGCGCAGCTGGGGCGTTTTTTCCCAGATCCCAGCCTGGGCATACACAGGCAGGTATTCTTCAAACATCTCGACCAGCTCGCGGTCGAGGCGGTTAACCTGGCCTTCCCAGAAACCAATCACGAATTGGGTGGCCATGTAAGAGGTGGGTTTACCCTCGGACTGGAAGGCGTAGATCAGGCGCTTTTCCGCCAAAGAGCTGAGCAGGCGCTCAGCTTCAGGGAGCGGCAGGCCGGCCCGCGCAGCGATCACGCTGGCTGGTTCGGAGATCAAGAGCAGGTGCTGGGCCAGGCTGGCCTCAGCGGGGGTGAAGAGATGGCGCAAGATGCGCAGCTCGACGCCGCTGGCGCTGGGCGGGAATCCGGCGGGCAGGTCGTCCAGAAAACGGGCAAGGCGTTCGTACACATCGTCATTCATGCAAATGATCCTGTACC
>Ga0172368_10007393_pt1 | contig 11466 bp, 10 predicted proteins | sample Lak11m_FD_114540 | JGI IMG/M metagenome (GOLD analysis project Ga0172368, IMG submission 114540) | Freshwater microbial communities from Kabuno Bay, South-Kivu, Congo - kab_022012_11m | ecosystem: Environmental > Aquatic > Freshwater > Lake | place: Democratic Republic of the Congo: South-Kivu...
CAAGTATAGCGGCGCAGAGCGGACGCGCAGCCGGTCGGCGCCCACTGCGGGCTCGGCGGCGCGGACCCTGCGGACCCTCAGCCGCCGCCTCTGAGCAGGAGCAGCGGTACGTCGCTGTTGTGGCGCACGTGGTCGGCCACGCTGCCGAGCACCATGCGCTTCGCCCAGCCGTGCCCGTGCGTGGCCATGGCGATCAGGTCCGGGCGCAGCTTGGCCGCCTGCTGGACGATCACGTCCCGCGGCTCGCCGGAGGCGATCTCCGTGCACACGGTGATGCCGCGGCTGCGCAGCTGCTCCGCGGCACGCGCCAGGTCGCCCTCGGCGTCCTCGAGCTCGCACGTACGCTGGTCACGCGTGTGGAAGTGGGCCACGCGCAGGAGCGTGACGTCCGCGCCGCAGGACTCGGCGAGCCGCCCCACGTGCGCCAGCACGGCGGCGTCGGTCTCGCCGCCCTCGAGTGGAACCAGGATGTGGTCGTACACGCCCATGCCGTCAGCCTCCGAAGAAGACCTGGTAGAGAAGGAACGCGTTCAGCCCGATGATCACCGCCGCCAGCAGGACGCCCACGCCGAGCTGGACGGCGTTCATACGGTACCCGCCCATGACCCGTTTGCTCCGCGACAGCCACAGCAGCGGGATGATGGTGAACGGCAGCTGGATGCTGAGCAGCACCTGGCTCACGATCAGCGCCATGTACGAGTCGACCCCCAGGGCGATGACGAGCATGGCAGGGAGCGACGTGACCACGAGGCCGATCTTGTAGGCGCGGCTCCGTGGATCCTCGGCTCTGCCGAGATACCCGGTCACGACGTTCGCCTCGGCCAGCGACGACGTGATGGACGAGGCGAGCCCGGCGACCAGGAGCGCCAGGCCGAAGAGGAACTGCGAGAGCGATCCGACCAGCGGTTCGAGCGTCTCGGATGCCTGCTCGATGCTCGTCACGGTGGCCCCGGCGCCGAAGAAGACGGCCGCTGCGACGATGATCATCGCCGAGTTGACGAGCCACCCCATACCCATGGCGAGGCTGGTGTCGATGAGCTCGAAGTTCATGAGCCGGCGGCGGCGCTCCGGCGCAAGGTCCCAGTCGCGCGACTGGATGACGTTGGAGTGCACGTAGATGTTGTGCGGCATCACGATGGCGCCGAGCATGCCGAGCGCGACGAGGATACTGGCACCGTCGACGGACGGGATCACCCACCGCGGTGCGGCAGCGGCCCAGTCGGGGCGCACGAGGAACAACTCGACGATGTAGCACCCGGCGATGATCGCGAGAAACACGACGATCATGCGCTCGAGACGATGATACTGCTGCCCCAGGATGGCGACGAACACGATACCGACGGTCAGCGGCGCTCCCAGCCAGAGCGGCAGGCCGAAGAGGAGGTAGAAGCCGAGGGCCGCCCCCAGGTACTCGGCCAGATCGGTGGCCATGCAGGCGAGGACGATGGTGACGCCGGCGAGCCAGACGACGGGCCTCGGCAGCTTCATGCGGATGTTGGCCGCCAGCGAATGACCGGTGACGATGCCCAGCTTCGCGGAGAGATGCTGCAGGAAGATGAGCATGAGCGTGCTGAGCGACACGACCCACAGCAGCGTGTAGCCGAACTCCGAGCCGCCGGCGATGTTGGTCGCCCAGTTGCCGGGGTCGATGAACCCGATCGTGACGATGAAACCGGGCCCGAGGTAGCGGAGGAGTTCACGCGAGAAGAGGTCGCCGATGGAATCCCGGGCGCCGTTGGGCCGTGAATCGGCCTCCAGATCGGCCGGAGGCGTGCTCAACACAGGGTGCGCACCGGCTGTGTCCGGCGCTCGCGCGTGCGAGCCGGACCGCTCTGGCTCACCCGGCTGCGCCGTCACGCCATCGCCCTCGTTCGTCCCTGCCACCGTGCTCTCCCATCAGACCGCACGCTCGAGGCGGCCACCACCGCCCTGCTCGGCAGCATACAGCGCGACATCCGCACGGGAGAACAGGTCGGCGGGCGCACCCCAAGGACTCAGATCGCAGCCAGAGCCCGATCCAGGTCGTCGATGAGGTCGCCAGCGTCCTCGATGCCGACGGAGTACCGGATGAGTCCCTCTGGGATGCCCATCGCCGCGCGCTCCTCCGCGCTGCACTCGACGTGGCTGGTCGTCGCCGGCGGGCCGGCCACGGTCTCGACGGCGCCGAGGTTGGCGGCGCGGTGCGCCAGCCGCAGGCGGGGCAGGACCCGCTTCACCGCGTCGAACCCGCCCTCGAGGCTGAAGCTGAGCACGCCGCCGAACCCGCGCATCTGGCGCACAGCGACGTCATGGTGCGGATGCGTCTCGAGACCCGGGTAGAAGACGGCGGTGACGCCCGGTCGCCGCTGCAGCCACTGCGCGATGCGCAGGGCGCTCTCGTTCTGCCGGCCGACCCGCAGGGCCAGCGTCTTGATGCTGCGGACGAGGAGGTACGCCGCCATGGGGTCGAGCGACGCCCCGGTGATCTCCCGGTAGTGATACACCGTGCTCACGAGCTCCGTCTCACCGCAGATCACACCTCCCAGCACGTCGGCGTGGCCGCCGAGGAACTTCGTGGCGCTGTGCAGGACGAGGTCGGCGCCGAGCGCCAGAGGGTTCTGGTTGATCGGCGTCGCGAAGGTGTTGTCGGCGAGGACCAGGGCGCCCGCCTCGTGCGCCGCACTCGCGAGGCGGGCGATGTCCATCACCTTCAGCGTCGGGTTGGTCGGCGTCTCGAGGTAGAGGACGCGGCAGCCCTTCGCGATCTCGGCCTCGATCCGCGCATGGTCGTCGGTCTCGCAGAGCTCCACCTCGACGCCGACCCGCGGCAGGAAGTCGAGGAACAGCCGGTTGGTGCCGCCGTACGTGTCCTTGACCGAGACGACGCGGTCGCCGACCCCGAGGAGCGCGAAGAGCGAGTTGCTGACGGCGGCCATGCCGGTGGCGAAGCTGGTGGCCGCCTCAGCGCCTTCGAGGATCCGCACCTTTTCTTCGAAGGCGCTCACCGTGGGGTTGGTGTTGCGACTGTAGATGTGGCCCGGCGCCCGGCCGAGCGCCACGTCCTGCCAGTCGTCCACGTCCGCGTAGCCGTACGCGGCGCTGTAGACGATCGGCACCTGGGTGGCGCCCTGCACGAGCGACTCGTCCTCGCCCGCCCAGACGGAAAGCGTAGCGGGTGTCAGCCCTTCAGGCGAGCGATCGTCGTTGCCGGCCGGACGATCGTCGGCAGGATGGCGTCGGTCCGTCATCGGGGGACTCCTTCGCGGTCGAGTGGTGCGCTTGTCGCAGACAGGATGACAGCGAACCATGCACCGGTCGACCCGCGGCGCCGCGGCCCGGAGCCCCGGCGCGCATCCCGCGCCGGGCGGTGCATCAGGTCGCACGTGCAGGTAGGCTAGCGACCATGACTTTCGGGGAGTCCTTCGTCGTGGGAGCGGTCGTCGCGCCGCCGCTCGCCATCAGCCTCACGGCCGTGTTCCTCGGCGGCCTCAGCGGCGCGATCTTCGCCGTACAGCGCAAGTTCGCGATCACCGGCGTGCTCGCCCTCGCCATCGCCACCGGTCTGGGCGGCGGCATCATCCGCGACATGCTGCTCGCACAGGTCCCGGTCGCCCTGACCGACCCGACCTACCTGCCCTCAGTGATCGTCGCGGCGTTCGTCGGCTTTTTCTTCGCCAGTCTGATCCACCGCGGCCAGCTCTTCATCGACGTCCTTGACCCGATCTGGATGGGGCTCTTCGCCGTCATCGGCGCCCAGGAGACGCTGAACGCCGGCCTCGGCAGCTTCGCCGCCGTGCTCGTGGGCTGCGTCTCCGGGTTCGGCGGCGCGGTAGTCCGCGACCTGCTGGCCGGGGAGACACCGCAGCTCGTCCTCCCCGGCCCCATCAACTACCTGGCCGCCATTCTCGGCGCGATCATCTACGTGGCCGCCGTTGAGTGGCTGGGCATCGACAAGGTGGTCGCCGAATGGGTGACCATCGCCGTCGTCTTCGGCCTGCGGATGCTGGCGCTCAAGTTCGGGGTCAAGGCGCCGGAGCCGGTCGACGTGCCCCGGCACCTCAAGCGGCAGGTGCTGCGCACGCGGCGGCGGCGGCCGCCGGGACAACGGACGCCGCCCTCGTGACCATGTGAGCCACCACCGCGACCCGTGCCGCGGTTGACCCGGAGCCGAACGGGCGAGTAGGCTCGGGGTCCGTTGGGGAGTAGCCGGCTCGCACGCAGCGAGTGGCGCGGTCGTCATCACGGACTTCGGTCCCGGTCGCGCCGGCGAACGGCAAGACCTTCGGCACGCACGCGTGCCGGGGGTCGTTTTTTGTTGCCGGCGCGCGCAGGGCCGGCACAGAAGGAGTCGCGCAGATGGACACGGACCGATGAACGAAGGCGAACTGCTTCACTGGGTCGTCTTCTTCGGCGTCGTCGCGTTCGCGCTCGGCGTCGACCTCGGCTTCGTCGGGCGTAAGGGCAAAGTGATCAGCACCCGCACGGCCTACGCCTGGAGCGCCGTCTGGATCTCCCTCGGCCTCAGCTTTTCGCTGGTGGTGTGGCTCTGGTACGGCGGCGAGGCGGCGCAGCAGTACCTCGCCGGCTACCTGATCGAGGAGTCGCTCAGCATCGACAACCTCTTCGTCTTCCTGCTCGTCTTCGGCTCACTGGGCATCGCCCTCCGCTACCAGCGCAAGGTGCTCTTCTGGGGCATCCTGGGCGCCATCGTCATGCGCGGCGCCTTCATCGTCGCCGGCGTGGAACTCATCGACCGCTTCCACTGGATCATCTACATCTTCGGGGCGCTGCTCGTGTACACGGCCTACCGGCTGGTCCGCTCCCACGGAGTCCAGGTGGAGCCGGAGAAGAACCCGATGGTCCGCATGGCCCGGCGCCTCTTCCCGGTGGCCGCCGACTACGAAGGCAAGCGCTTCGTCGTGCGCCGGCAGGGTAAGCCGTACATCACTCCGCTGGTGATCGCGCTGGTCGCGATCGAGTCGGCCGACCTCGTCTTCGCCATCGACTCCGTGCCGGCAGTGCTTGCCATCTCCAACATCACCTTCGTCGTGTTCACCAGCAACATCGCCGCCATCCTCGGCCTGCGCTCCCTCTACTTCGCGCTCGCCGGCAGCCTGCAGCGCTTCGAGTACCTGAGCTGGGGCCTCGCCGCCGTGCTCGCCTTCGTCGGCGTCAAGATGCTGGTCAGCGACTGGGTGCACATCCCGGTGCTCGCCTCGCTGGGCGTGATCGTCGTAGCCGTCGGGTCGTCGGTGGTGGTCTCGCTGGTGCTGACGCGAGGCAAGGAGGCCGACGCCGCCGTACTCGAGGCGGCCGGTCACGGCGACCGGGTCAAGCGCACGACCGGCTGACCGGCGCGGCGCCGACGCCGACACCGCACCCGCAGTCGGCGTGCCGCAGGCGATGCGGCAGTCCGCGGTCCTCCGCAGCTCTCAGCCGGAGCCCAGCCGTGTCCCAGCCGACGCCAAGCCCAGTGGCGTACAACCGGTGATGAAGGGCGGGAGCCGGCGACTCGAAGAGCTCACCGGCCTCTCCACGACCGCACACCCGGGAGGTCCCCATGAGCCGGCTCTTGTCCAGGACAGGGATGTTCGCGACGGGGATGCTCGCCGCCATCCTGCTGCTCGTCGGGCTGATGGCGACGGGGATCGTCCCGGTGAGGACCGAGACGACCGTGGTGACGGCTGAGGGGATCGCCGTGACCGGCTCCTCAACGAGCGTCGGCGCGGCGACCCAGACCGTCGCCGAGAAGAGCGAAGCCCTGACGCCGGCCGAGATCTACGAGCGGTCGTCGGCCGGCGTCGTCGAGGTGCTCGCGACCTTCACGCAGACGGCGGATCCGATGAGCGGCATGGGCTCCGGCACGGCTCAGGCCCTCGGCTCCGGCTTCGTCGCAGACGAGGACGGTCACATCCTCACCAACGCACACGTGGTCGCCGACAGCGGCGCCACTGCCTCGTCGGTCAGCGTCGTGTTCAAGATCCAGACGGACGGCGACACCGAGACCACCGAGGTCCCGGCGATCATCGTCGGCAGCGACGAGACCAGCGATGTGGCGCTGCTCAAGGTGGATCCGGCGAAGGCGCCGAGCCTCCGGCCTCTGGAGCTCGGCGACTCCGGCGCAGTCGAGGTCGGCGAGCAGGTCGTCGCCATCGGCAACCCGCTCGGCTACGACTTCTCGGTCACGTCCGGCATCGTCTCCGCCACCAACCGCAACCTGCAGTCCCCCAACGGCTCGGTGATCGCCGACGGCATCCAGACGGACGCCGCCATCAACGAGGGCAATTCGGGAGGTCCCCTCATCGACTCCTCCGGCAAGGTGATCGGCATCAACGAACAGATCGCTTCGGAGACCGGCGGCAACCAGGGGCTGGGTTTCGCGGTGCCCATCGACACGGCTCGCGATGTGATGCGGCAACTCCGGGCGACCGGCTCCGTCAGCTACGCCTTCCTCGGCATCCGGGGACAGACGCTTACATCGGATGTCGCGAAGGCGCTGGGGCTGGCGGCCACCGAAGGCGTGCTCGTGGCCGAAGTGGAGGCCGACAGTCCTGCGGACGAAGCCGGCCTGCGCGGCGGCTCCTCTCAGATCGCCCTGCAGGACCAGACGTACGTGAGCGGTGGTGACGTGATCGAGTCCATCGACGGCAAGACCCTGGAGAGCATGGAGGACCTGGCGGCGGCGATCAACGCCCGCGACCCGGGCGACACGGTGCGGCTCACCGTGCTGCGCGACGGCAAGACGATCGAACTCGAGGCGACGCTGGCAGAGCGGACGAGTCGTCAGTGACCCGTCAGTCGGCACCCACGATCTCGCAGGGCGGGTCATCGCAGACGGCGCCCGCCGGCTCCAGTTCGAAGGTGACATGCGTGATGCCGAAGTCGCCGGCGAGGTCTCGCTTGATCGTCGCCGTCAGGTCGTGCAGCAGGGGGAGATCGCCGTTCTCCACCTCGAGGTGCGCCGACAGCGCGAACTCGGTGGACGACAGCGCCCACACGTGCAGGTCGTGCACGCCGGCGATGCCGCGATGGGCGCGGATCGCGTTCGCCAGGTCGTGGTAGTCGATGCCCTGGGGAGTCGCCTCCATCAGGATGTTGACGCTCGAGCGCACGACGCGGAGCGACTCCCAGATCATCCACGCCGCGAGCAGCAGGGAGATGAGAGGGTCGATGAGCGACCACCCGGACAACGCGATCAGCGCGCCGCCGAGCAGCACACCCAGCGAGAAGGCCGCGTCGGCCAGAAGATGCAGGTACGCGGCCCGGGTGTTCAGATCATGGTAGCCGTGCAGGAGGAACGCGGAGACGCCGTTGGCCAGCACGCCCGCACCCGCGAAAAGGGCGACCCATCCGCCGAGCACCTCGGGAGGGTCGGCCAGCCTGCCGACGGCCGTGTAGAGCACCCACCCGGAGACGGCGAGCAGCGCCGACGCGTTGAAGAGCGCCGCCAGTACCTCGGCGCGCCTGTAGGCGAAGGTGCGGCGCGGCGTGGCCGGGAGGAGGATCAGCCGCAGGGCGACGTAGCTCACCACGAGCGCGATCACATCGCTCGAGTTGTGCGCCGCATCCGAGAGCAGGCCGAGGCTGTTCGCGAACAGCCCACCCGCGATCTGCAAAGCGGCGATGCCGATGTTGAGCCCGATCGCAAGCGCGAGACGCGCGCGCCGGGTACGAGCCTCATCGTGCTGAAGATGGCGGTGACCTGAGGCCATGACCTCTCTCGATCGCCCGAGTTCACCCCCGAACCGTGACATGTGTGGCTCGAGGCACGCCCTTCTCATCTCATATGGGCATCTGCGCGCTTCTTCAATCGGCGGGCCCTGCCCATTGCCATGCCGCCGCATCGGGCACATAGTGTGAGCACAGCCCAGGCGAGAGGCGGCCACCGCATGGTCGGCCCGAGTGACTCACGAGGGGTAGCGCGCCTGATGACCGGAGCCGTCGGTGCCGGAGCATCCGTGACCGAGAGTATCTCGGTCCACGACCATTCGTGCCTGATCTACGACTCCACAGAGGAGCAGTTCGCGGCCGTTGTGCCTTTCATGAGGCACGGCCTGGAGGCGGGGCAGCGCTGCGTCTACATCGCCGACGACAACACCGTCGGCGCCGTGAGCGCAGCGATGAACGACGACGGCATCGCCGTCGATGCGGAGATCGCGCGCGGCGCCCTGCAGATCATCACCAAGCAGGAGTCCTACCTGCGCAACGGGAACTTCGACCCCAGAGGCATGATCGGCTTGCTGACCGAGGCGACGGCGGCCGCGAAGGCGGACGGGTACGACGCACTCCGGGTGACCGGCGAGATGACATGGGTCCTCGGGGGCGAGCCCGGCACGGAGAGGGTGTTCGAGTACGAAGCCGAGGTCAACCGCTTCTTCCCGGACCACGACGTCCTGGCAATCTGCCAGTACGCACGGCGGCGGTTCGAGCCGGAGGCGGTCCTCAATGTGATCCGCACCCACCAGTCCGTCATCTGCGAAGGCGTGCTGTGCGAGAACCCGTACTACGTACCGCCCGACGAGTTCCTGCGGCCCGGTCAGGCCGCTCGCGAAGTCGACCGGCTGCTGGGGAGCCTGGTCGAAGCGGAACACGCCAGGCTGGCGCTGGCACAGGCGGCGCGACACTGGTCCGCAACGTTCGACGCGATGAGCGACGCCGTCGCCCTCCTCGACCTGCGAGGGACCGTGGTGCGCTGCAATCGCGCGATGGTCGAGCTGGTCGGCCGAGACCGCGACGAGATCATCGGCGGGACGTGCCACGAGCTCGTCCACGGCCGGCCCACCTTCGTCGAGGGTTGTCCGTACCAGAGGATGCTGCGCACAGGAATGCGCGAGAGCTTCGAGATGTCGCTGGGCGAGCGCTGGTTCCAGGAGACCGCCGATCCTCTCTTCGGCGAGGCCGAAGAGCTCGTCGGCGCCGTCCACGTCGTCCGTGACGTGACGGAGCGCAGAGAGGCCGAGGAAGCCCTTGCCGACAAGACCCGGCGGCTCGCGTCGATCAACACGCTCGCCATCGATCTGGCCTCACTCCCCTCTGAGGCGGACCTCGGCGAGCTGCTGGCCACGACGCTGAGAGACACCACGGGGGCCATCGCGAGCGCGCTGAGCTTGTACGACGACTCCCGGCACATGCTCGTCTCGGACGCCGTCGTGCTGGCGCCGGGCATCAAGGCGCGCATCGCCCGGCCGCTGCTCAAGCGCTTGAAGGGGACCGCGGTGACGGTCACGGAGGAGATGCGTCGCCAGATGCTCAGAGAGGTGGTGGACCCCGAGTCTGCCTCGATCGACACGAAGACGAGTGGGGTCCCCCGTGCGGTCGGCGCCGTGATCCCGCGCTTGCTGGGCACGGATCGGTTCATCGCGCTCTCCTACGTCGCGGAGGGCAAGCTCTACGGGGCCTCGCTGATCGCGCTGACAAAGGAGGCGCCGGAGCCGCCCAAGGAGTTCCTCGAGTCGTTCTCCCACATGGCGGCCGTCGCGCTGCGCCGGCGCAAGGCCGAGCAGGATCTGAACCGTGCCGGCGCGTACAATCGCAGCCTCATCGAGGCCAGCGTGGACCCGTTCGTCACCATCGGCCCCGACGGCGCGATCACCGACGTCAATGAGGCCACCGTCACGGTGACCGGACGCAGCCGGGCGGAGCTGATCGGCACGGACTTCGCCGACTGCTTCACCGACCCGGCTCGCGCACGGGCGGGCTACGAGCAGGTGTTCCGCGAGGGCGCCGCCCGCGACCTGCCGCTCCGCATCCGCCATCGCGACGGCCACGCGACGGAGGTGCTCTACAACGCCTCGACGTATCGCGACCCCGAAGGCCAGGTGGCCGGCGTCTTCGCAGCGGCCCGTGACATCGGCGAGCTGCGCAGGGCGGAGCGGGAGATCCGCCATCTGAACGACCGTCTCGAACGCCGCGTCGCCGAGCGTACGCGCGAGCTCGCCGCGGCCAGCCGTGAACTCCAGGAGTTCGTCTACTCCGTGTCCCACGACCTGCGCACGCCGCTCCGGGCCATCGACGGCTTCTCCCGGTCGATCCTGGACGATTACGCGGACGTGTTCGACGAGCGCGCGCTCGACGACCTGCAGAGGGTGCGCGCCGCGGCCCAGCGGATGGGCCAGCTCATCGACGCCCTTCTCTCGCTGGCGCGTCTGGGCCACGGCAGCACGACGGTCAGTGAGGTCGACATCTCCGCCGCGGCCCGCCGGGCCGGCGACGAGCTTGCGCGTGACGACCCGGATCGCGTGGTCGAGCTGACCATCCAGGACGGTCTGATGGCAGAGACCGACAAGGCGCTCGTCGAGATCGTCCTCGAGTGCCTTCTCGGCAACGCCTGGAAGTTCAGCCGGGCCCGCTCCGTGGCACACATCGCGTTCGGCGCCGAGACGCTTGAGGGCCGGCTCGTCTTCACCGTGCGTGACGACGGCTGCGGATTCGATCCGGCCTACGCGGACAAGCTGTTCAGGCCCTTCGAGAGACTGCACGCCGCCGAAGACTACCCCGGCCCCGGCATCGGCCTCGCCACGGTCGCGCGCATCCTCGACCGCATGGGCGGCGACTACTGGGCGGAGGGCCGGCCGGGCGAGGGGGCGACGTTCTTCTTCACGCTCGCCGGACCGGGCGGCAGGCCCGACGCCGGGAGCGACGATGGGGCAGACGGGGCCGAGGACGAGCCATGACCGTCATCGTCTACACGAAGCCAGGCTGCCCCTACTGCGCCGCGGCGAAGCAGGACCTCGAGGAGCACAACATCGACTACGACGAGATCGACGTGTACACGAGCCCCGGGGCACGCGAGCAACTCGCCGAGCTCACCGGTGGCATGAACGTCGTGCCGGTGATCATCGACGACGACGGAGAAGTGCACATCGCCGCCACAGGCGGCTGAAGCATCTGACGGGCGTGCGTGCCGCGCTCTCACCTTCCCGGCGCCGGCGCGGCCCCGCGTCAGACGGGTGCGCCGTCACGCTGGGGCTCCTCCACCAGTGTGTCGTACAGGACCTCGAACGGTCCGCTGGTGAAGATCGATTGGAGCGTCTCGTAGATCCGCTGGACCGGCGGGCTCCGGTAGAACTCGTCGTGGAGGTCCAGCGACTCCCACTCCGTCTCTAAGACGAAGTGGACGTCGCCGAGAGCCGCCTCCCGGGCTTCATCGTGCAACGCGCTCGCCAGCGGCGACATGCCGAACGAGCGGAGCACGCGATGGCCCGCGTGGCCCGGGGCGCCCTGCAGGTACCCGGCAAGTTCCTGAAGCGCGCGCTCGGCACGGTGTTCCGTGCCGGTACGGACGCTGAACATGGTCTGACCGATCATCATCGGGGTCACTCCCTCGCGGAGACTGCACAGGTCTTGTACCCGGAAGCGCCGAGAAGGAACGGGCCGCGAGACCCAGAAGCCGTCAGCGCACCACCGCACGAAAGGCCGCGAGGAGCTTCGGCGCCTTCATGGCCGCGGCGCCCTCGCCGGTCCAGACGATCTTGCCGGCGCGGTCGA
>Ga0172368_10007394_pt1 | contig 11466 bp, 8 predicted proteins | sample Lak11m_FD_114540 | JGI IMG/M metagenome (GOLD analysis project Ga0172368, IMG submission 114540) | Freshwater microbial communities from Kabuno Bay, South-Kivu, Congo - kab_022012_11m | ecosystem: Environmental > Aquatic > Freshwater > Lake | place: Democratic Republic of the Congo: South-Kivu...
CGTCGCCGGCATCAATGTCACCGGGTATCACCTGCATTTCCTGCGCGATGATAAAAAAGCCGGCGGTCACGTGCTCGACTGTACGCTCAAATCCGGTACGGTGCAAATTGATACCCTTGCGACCTTCCAGCTCGCCCTCCCCGACGACCCCATATTCAACAAGGCCGATCTCACCACCAGTTCGCCGGCGGAGATAGAACAGGTGGAGCAATAGAGGCCCGTATGGAACGCACCGCGCCGGGACATCTGATATTGCCGGGGGAAGGCCTCGAGGGGCAGGAAGAGGCGATGCGCCTCTTTCAGACGGTGGTGGCACAGGTGCCGGCCTACCGGCAGTTTCTGGCCGAACAGGGGGTGGATCCAGCGGGCGTGCGCAGTTATGACGACTTCCGCGCGCTGCCCCCGTTGACCAAAGAGAACTACGTGCAGCGCTACCCGCTGGCGGACCGCTGCCGGCACGGTGTAATCGAAAGCTGCGACATGATCGCTGTCTCCTCCGGCTCCACCGGCGCCCCCACCTTCTGGCTGCGCGCGCTGGCGGACGAGGTAATGATCGCCCGGCGGTTCGAGCAGGTGTTCTACGACGGATTTCACGCGGACCAGCGGCGCACGCTGGCGGTGATCTGTTTCGCGCTGGGCACCTGGGTGGGCGGCATGTTCTCCGCAAGCTGCTGCCGGCTGCTGGCCGCCAATGGTTACCCCATCACCACCATCACACCGGGATCGAATAAAGAGGAGATCTTCCGCGTGGTGGAAGGGCTGGGCCGGCTGTTCGACCAGGTGGTGCTTCTCGGATATCCGCCATTTTTAAAGGATATCATCGACACGGGTCGCGCCCGCGGTCTGGACTGGTCGCCATATCACCTCAAGCTCATTATGGCCGGTGAAGTCTTCAGCGAGGAATGGCGCGGCCTGGTCGCCGCGCGGGTGGGAGATACCGACATCTTCCACTTCTCCGCCGCCCAGTATGGCACGGCGGACGCAGGCATACTGGCCTGCGAAACCCCGCTGTCCGTCGCCATCCGCCGCTTCCTGGCGCAGCATCCGCAGGCTGCCCGGCAACTCTTCGGCGAATCGCGTCTGCCCACGCTGGCGCAATATGATCCGGTGGACCGGTTTTTTGAAGTGGACGGCAATGCGCTGCTCTTCTCCGGCGACAACGGCATGCCCCTCATCCGCTACAACATCCTCGATTCCGGCGGCATCATGCCCTACGCAGCCATGCGGAACTTTCTGGCGGATTGGGGGTATGATCCGCGGGAGGAGCTCTCCGGCGGGCGCGGTGACCGAGACCTGCCGTTCGTCTGGGTCTTCGGCCGGTCCAATTTCACCATCTCCTACTTTGGCGCCAACGTCTTCCCGGAGAATGTGACGGTTGGCCTGGAACAACCGCGCATCCGTGAATGGGTGACCGGCAAATTCGTGATGCAGTCGAAGGAAGATGCGGACCGCAACCGTTACCTGGCCATCGCCGTGGAGCTGGCGCCCGGAGTGCAGGCCGACACCGAAAAGCAGCAAGCCATCGCCGACTCCATCCTCGCCCACCTTCAGCGCCTGAACAGCGAGTTCGCCCATTACGTCCCGGCCCCCTACCAACTGCCGCGGGTGACGCTGCATCCGACCGGCGACGCGGAATATTTTCCCGCCGGCGTTAAGCATCGATATACGCGGAAATAATTGATGAAACACAGTCAACTCAGCTACACAAGGAGCTTCCCATGCCGCTGCCGGTATCATTGATCATCGATGACGGGGCATGCGTCAATCCCGTCTACTGGCTGCACCCGAACATTGAGCAGCCGATGCGCATTCCGACGGCATTCACCGCGGCGTTCGCCGACCTGTGTGCCCGCTACGGAGTGAAGGGTAAATTCAGCGTGATGCCGATGCCGTCCGGGATGGGCCGGATCGACGAGGGGCTGGCTTATATCAACAAGGCGCACCTTGACGAGTTCCTGCAGGTCGTGCGGGAAGGCATCGCCCCGGCCTTCGATATCACCCCGGAGTTGCTCACCCATCAGCAGGCGGTGGATATCGAAAGCGGGGGCTTGCTGCATCTCTTCGAGGACGAGTGGGTGCGCGGCGCCACCGTGGAGCAGATGACCGCCTACCTGGCGCTGGCTTTCCGCATCCTGCGCAACGTGGGTCTGGATCCCACCGGCGTCACCTCGCCGTGGAGCACGGGTATCCAGAACGAGGCGCAGTATGCGGAAGCGATCGGCCGCGCGTATTATCAGGTGACGCGCCGGACCTTCACCTGGTACTTCCTGCATTGTCTCGGCAACGCCGAACCGCGCTGGCCGTGGGTCACCTGGCGCGATGGCAAACTGACGGTGGTCACCGTGCCGGCGCTGACCGATGACTTTTACTGGAGGACGCAGGACCAAACGACGAAAGCTGCCTCCCGCCGTGAAGGACGGGAATGTGTGGATCAGCTGCTCACCGCCGATGGCAAGGCCGGCAAGCTGCGCGCGTTATATGACGGCGGCTTCCCGCTCATCATCCTGACGCACTGGCAGTCGCTCTTCTCACGCGGCTGGGCGACGGGGTTGGAAGCGCTGGGCGAAACCTGCGAGCGCATCCAGCGCGTTTTCGGCGACCGGGTGGTCTGGACGCGGTTTAGCGACCTGGCGCGCACCGCGTTGAAACAGGAGTCCTGATGACCGATATGAAAACCCTCGACGAATACCGGGCGTACCTGCACGATATCGTGCGGCTGAAGCTCTGGTTCATCACAATGTGGCAGCGACAGCATCCGGCCGAAGCCTTCCGCGATATCCTGCGCAACCGCGTGGATATCTTTCGCAAGACGGAATATTACGATCCCGCCCGCATGAACGGCGACGCCCCCGACTTCGATGTGCCGGGATGGCGCACGATCGAGGAACAGCTCGAGGCCCTCTACGCCCATCGGGAGAGCGATCCCGCATTCGAGGACGAGGGATTAGCGCTGTTACATCCCCTGCTGGATCGGTATGCCGAAGCGAATTACGCGGCGTCGTGCCGGCCGTCGGCGATGAAGTGCGGCTGTCTCACCTATCATCATCCCTTGCCCAATGCCCCTGCTGTAATCGCCATCCATATCGCCAATGTGCTGCAGCCTCGTTCGATCTTCGACGATCCGCTGTACCTGCCGTGCTGCCTGCGTGACGTGATGACGCAGAGTCAGGCGGAATTTGGCGTGACACACTTGCACTGCGGCTCCTGGCTGAACTCCCATCCACGCTGGCTGGCGTGTTTCCCTCCGGAATGGACCGATAATCGCGGCCCGGAGATCGATGAGATCGAATGGCATCTCGGCTTCTGGGGCCAGTTCATCTCAGGGCGCGGCACCTTCCACAAGCGCAACGCCGCCGCATTTCGCGCCACAGGCCGCCTGCCGTTCGCTTATCGCACGGCGGATTGCAGTTTTGCCGCGCTGCGGGCACATCTGGAGGCGGAATACCCGGAAGTCGCGAAGGAGATGCAATGACAGACTCGATGAATGCCGGCAACGATCGCATCATCTGGCTCGTCGATGCGCATGACGATGCCGTGACGATATCCGACGGCGTCGTTCGCCTGCGCTTCCGCAAAGGCACCGCGGGCGGCCTGACCTGGGCGTCGCTGTATCATCTGGCGTCGGAGAAGGAGTTCCTTGAAACCCTTCCGGCAGCGGGAGGCGTGCTGTGGCGCGTGGCGTTCCGTCCGCCGGATGGCGACGCGGAACAACAGGTCGAGATAACCAGTGACACCCCGGCGCCGGTGAACCTTGCACACGAAGAAACGGCGGTAGTACTCAGTTGGCGCAATATTTCCCTGGGCGGCGAGGAAGGCGTGATCGATGTCTCGCTGCGCCTGGCGCCTGGACCACAGCCAGGTCTGCTGGAATGGCGGTTGGCTGTCGCGAATCGCTCGACGCATTTCGGCGTGTGGTTCAGCGAGTGCCCCTGCATCGCCGGCCTGGGGAGCAAGGACGATCATGCCGAAGATGTTGTGGCCGTACCCGCCGGGTGGGGGATCCGCTATCGCGACCCCCTGGCGCGCGATATTACCTACGGAGCGGAATACCCGTCCGTCTGGGCAGCCATGCAGTATTGCTGCCTGTGGAACCGCGACCGCGGAGTGTATTTGGGCGCGCACGATCCCTATGCCATGCATAAAAGCTTTCACTTTGAAACGAGTGAAATTGACGGTCAGCAGACGTTAAGCTATCGCCAGCGCTACTTTATGGAGGGGATGGGCATCCCGGGGATTGACCGCCGCATGGACTTCCCGGCCATTGTGGGCGTGTATGACGGCGATTGGTATGACGCCAGTGCCATTTACCGGAGTTGGGCGCAGGGGCAGGCATGGTCGGCGCATGGTTCGATCCACGGCTGCATGGACTTTCCCGCGCGGCTGGGGCAGGTTGACGTCTGGGTGAATGCGGGTGGGGATGGGCCGCAACAGACCGCGGCGCAAATGAAGCGGTTTGCCGAGTTCATCGGCGCGAAATGCGGCATTCATTATTACCACTGGCACCAGGCGGAATTCGATCATGAGCTGCCGGAATATTTCCCCGCCAAAGACGGCGTCAAAGAGGCTATCCGGGAAATGCAGCAGGCCGGTATCACGGTAATGCCATATATCAATGCCCGCATGTGGGACCACGCCATTCCGTCCTGGACCGCGGCGAAACTCTTTGCCGCGAAAAATGCCGCGGGGGTGACCCTGGTCGAGGAATACGGGGCGCCTTTGTCGGTGATGTGCCCCACGACGCCGTTCTGGCAGGAGACCATTGCCGGGATTGTGCGGCGACTGTTTTCAGAGTTTCAGGTGGATGGCGTGTATCTGGATCAAATCTCGTCGGCGCCGCCGACGCTATGCTTTGATGCAAGCCACGGCCACGGGGTCGGCGGTGGAGATTTCTGGTGGCAGGGGTACCGGCAGATGCTGGATCGGCTCGAACAGGTGCGCCTGGAGACTGCGCCGGAAGGATTCTTCACCACCGAGAGCAACGCCGAGTCCTGGAACGATAAAATGTGGGGCTACCTGACCTGGGTGCCGGGCGAGGAAGACATGCTTCCCATGTATGCCGTGGTCTACGGAGGTACGGTGGTGCCCTTTGGCCGTTCGACCGGTCACCATGACTACGGCAATGGGATTGCCTGCTGGAAATTCGCCCAGCAATTCCTCTGGGGAGCCCAACCGGGGTGGATGTCGCCGAACATTATCGACCAGGACGCCGGCGCCGCGGCGTTTCTGCGTACTCTGGTCCAGCTCCGGGCTGTGGCGCATCTTTACCTGTTGGAAGGCCGGATGCTGCGCGCGGCCGCCATACTGACCGCCTTGCCGACCATCCACGTGCCATTCCGGAGTTTCAACCTGCTGAACAAGGGTGAATATGATGTGCCTGCTGTCGAAACGGTGACCTGGCGCGGGGCCGACGGCAGCATCGCGCTGGTGTTCGCCAATGCCGCGGAAACGGCTGTCGATCTCACCTTCCGCCTGGACCTGCAGGAGCTCGGGCTTGATAAGCGGCAATTGACGTTGTCTACCCTCGATCCCCCGGGCATGACCCTGTTGGGCAAGCGTCCGCCGGCGCCATGCCTGGAAGAACCGCTCCACCTTGACGCTTTAACAGCGAAGATTCTCGTCCTGTGCGTGGAACCCGGAGCACCGGGGGGCACTGCACATAAAGCTCCTTTATATTTCCTCAAGGATCAGTAGCCAGCCGCGTGCCGGAGCGAGAGGGATGGGCTCGTCGGGCTGGAAAGCGGCGAAATCCTGGAAGCCGGTGATGGCGGGGGCGATCAGACGGGCACGGCTCGGGTCCATCCCCAGCGCCGCCCAGTCGAATTCCAGCCGGCAAGCTGCCGGCTCCGCCGCCCAACTGGCCAGTGAGATGAGGGTGCGTCCCGGGTGGTAGTAGGCGGTGGCCAGGATGTCCGCCCGGCCCGTGCGCACCGGGCAGGCGGGGTCCCAATAACCAAGCATATGGGCGTCCCGGATGCCGAAGTCGTCCCACAACCGCCAGATCGGTCCCGGATTGTTTTTCCGTTCATCGCCATAATAACGCTCGGTCATGCCGTAGAGCATGCCGCGCCACGGATTCGTCTCCTCATGGCTACCGAGCATTTCGCCGAACAGCCCGAAAGGCAGACCGGAGATTTCCACCAGCCAGTATTCAGGCGATTCGTCATAATGAAAAAACTCGCCGAACCACAGGCTGTCAATGTAGGCCAGGTGCGCCATGTGCTTGCAGGCCGTGTTGATCCGCTTGTCGGGGAAGACATACTTCAGCGCATATTCGTTGCCCGCGTGGAAGTCGATCAGGCTGCCGGGGCGCTCACGCTCCATCACCTTGCGCAGGCGCTTGATGATCCCCCGGTCATAGCCGATGCCGTCCAGGTACAGCCCGTCGATATGCACGTTGCGCAGCAGCCAGCCCAGCCCCTCGATATAGTAATTATGCCAGCGCGACAGGCCGGTCGTCTCAATGGCGATATCGATATCGGTATGCGAAAAGGCGCTGTGCCAGGCCCGCGAATAGTGCTCGACGAGGTGCTCGCGCGTCCACGGGATGCCGCCGGCCACGCCGTCGGCGAAGACTTCCTGCCCGAGACTGCGCAGTGCCCACAGCTCCGCGACGCGGGTGCTTAATTCGCGCACGGTGTAATAGATCTTCACCCTGACATCCTGCCGGTGCGCCTCATCGACAAACGCACCGAGTTTTTCGGTGGTGAGGAAGGGATAGTTGATATAGGGATTCACATCGGTCGCGTGGTGAATGTTCATCACATTCGCGCCGACCTGCGCCGCCCGTTCCGGGGGCACATACGCGTGGATGTAGCGCTGGTTCCAATGGTCCGGGGTGAGCGGTTTGATGGGGGTGATGAGCAGCTCGAAGCGGAATTCTACCTCCTCGCCCGCCTGCAAAATGCGCGCACCGCTGAACGCGCGGGCAACGACCGCCGCGCTCTCTTCCGTGACAGTGCAGCCGCCCTTCCCGCCATTCTCCCACGACTCCGGCACGCTGGAGAGCACGAACTGGTCCCACACGTCGTGCGGGCCTTTCAGCTTACACCACAGTCCCGCGGTCACCTCGCCGATCCACAGCGTATTGTTCGCCCGCGTTTGATCCCAGACCCAGCGCCATTCCCGCGGGCGGTAGCCGCCTTTGCAGCCCAGTCCCATCATGTAGGTGGCGATTTCGCCGCACAACGGGATTTCCAGGTAGATGTCGCGTACCGAGGCGGTCTGCTCCGCACGGATTGTTACCAGGAAGTTGAGGAAACCGTCACATTCCATCTCCGCCCGGCAGACCATGACCAACGGGCCGGCCGTGCTCCGGGATTCCCAGGCGACGATGCCCGGCGCCTGTTTCACGAAGCATGGCTGGCCTCCCGTCCACGCGAGCGGACCTTCTTCGCCTTCCACCACGAAACCGAGCGATGCGGCCAGCACATCCCGGCCACCGCTGGTAATGCGGTCGAGGAAACCGGTCGGCGCAAGTTGCACCTGCCGGCCCAGACAACGCACGGTCTGTCCATCAACCTCCAGCGAGGTATATGGCGCCACCACATCGTCATCGATGCCAGCGGTAGAATCGAGCCAGCGCAGGCGGGACAGATTTTCCGGCGCGCTGTCGCCACCGTCCGCCAGACAGTCGCTAGTCACCGCCAGCAGCAACTCTACCGTCGTCGCTTCCTGTCCGGCAGGCTGCACCATCACCGTGCCACGGTACGCTCCCGGCACAGCATCGAGGGGCACCTGCACGCCGCACCAGAGCGCCTGCGCGCCGCCTTGCGGTACCGCTACCGTTTTCGTGAAGGCACGGCCTGTCCAGTCGATGCCACCGGTGTTGAAACAACGCAACGAGGACGCGGCGATCGCCTGCCCCGTCACGGAATACAAATCACCGAAGGTGACGGTGATATCGCTGATGGGCCCCCGCGCCGCGTAAAGGGCAATCTGAAAGACGTAAAATTCACCCCGCTGCGCGTCACCCCGGAAAGTGGTTCCCGGTCCGCTTCGCACCCAACGGAGAGGGAGATCGGCGGTCATGCGGAGGGGATGCGCCCGATCCTCCGGGAAGAGGAGATACGGCCCGGGATGACACGCCAGCAGCTCGTCCACTTCCGCGGCAGTGGCGATCACTTCCATCGGGTCAAAACGGTCCAGTTCGCTGCGTGCTTCAAAAGCGAGCATGCGAGCCGCCGGCATCGCCTGCCGGTCCGCCGGGAGGCGCGCGGCCCAGGCCAGATCGGCAGTATCCACGGGCGGCGCATAGTCGCCGATATCCTTCCCGTAGTTGATATTGCTCGCCCAGGCGACGAGATCGGTCTGGTACGGCAAGTAATAGACGTGGTACTCGCCTACGCCATCCGGCTGGAAGATAAGATCGCCGCATTCCCGCGTCACTGCATCACGGACCACGTTGTCGATGGCCTTCCCGGTTGCGGCCTGCCGGATGATGATGTGTTTTGCTTCCGGGTGGGCATCGCGCCGGCGCCAGGGCAGGCGAACCCGCACGGCAGTCGCTTCGCTTTCCACCAGGATGCGCGCCCGATGATTGCCCAGCAAATCTTCCCAGGGTTCAGTCGCCACCGAATACGGCACATCATCCAGTCGTTCGCGGAACGAGCCAATCAACGCCGGTTCACTCATAATCGCCACTCCCTTACCAAGTCCGGTTTTCGACGAAAGGAAACAACATGTTTGGGCGGGCGGGCATCCCAGGCACCCAGCGAGATCAGGTCGTCTACCATCTCATACCCGTGTTTGACCGCGATGGTGTTGTTGTTGATGAAGGTCTGGTAATAGCGCCAGTAGCCGCAACTGCTGCCCCCATGCATGAGCATCCACAACGCCGAGCCGTACAGGTTGATCTCCGGCTCCTTATAGGGTGAATACATGTTGCCGGAAAAGAGCTGGGTAGCCTTGCGCCAGCCATTGGCCGCCACCTGCCCGCGCAGGTCATAAGGGCCCATATAGTCGCTGCCCATCTCGTCGATGCCGCCGAGTTTGCCCATCACATCGAAGGGCACGCCCTGCTCATACAGATTCGAGGTGCTGACGGGCTGCATGAACACACTGCAGGTATAGGTTTTGGGATTGGCGGCCTTCAGCTTTTTGGACCAGTAGCCGAACAGGTTGCCCTGCGCTTCATATCGCAGCGCGATCCAGCGGCGATAGGCCAGCGTATCTTCCATCTTTGACGGGATATCGGTCTTATAGCGCGCTTTATACGCCGCGCGGACTGGCGAGTCGGCCGGCAGGAGCTGGAGGTAGGTGCCGCGATAATAATATTCGTCGGAACCCAGGCACACGCCGTCCGCGCCTTGCCCGATCATCTCCTGGTATACGGTCAGCCAGTTGTCGCGCAATGGCTTTCCTCCCTGTTTGACACAGCCTTTGCAATGAAGTTTTCAACCGGCGGCCAGCAGATAGTCTTGCCAGCGGAGGAAGTCGATGCCGGCGCGGTCCGTGGAGGCGTGCTAAGCCTCCGCGCCGATCACCAGTAAGCGAAAGTCGGGATGACGCGCGATGTGGCGGGGGCGCTCTTTTTCAGGAGCTGCGCCGCAAGTTTTTTACAACGAGATGATTTCGCCCGGCTGCGCGCCGGCAATACTGTTAATCTGTCGCAGCAGCGCGGGTTTTTGCACCTGTTCCGATAGCAGCAGGTCGCGATTGAGGGCCGGATCGATAATCGCATACAGGATGTATTCGCGCCAGCGCGCGTAATCGTTCCGGTAGGCTAACTCACCCGGGAAGACGCCGAAGCGCACAGATATCTCGGCAGCCTCCATTTTACCAACGTGGGGGGCTTCGCCCCCCACAACCCAATTTTGCGGATGACAACCGCGCCGCCTATCTCTTCTGATGTAAGCGCTAACCCAACACACCAGAGAAAGGCGACGCGTGGATACATTATTGCATAGATTCAGCTCCGTGATCAAAGGGTGCATCAGGGGATTTGACCGGATTGTCTTTCAGGGGTACCTGCGTCCGATCATGTTCGCGGCCGGCATGCAGAATTTTTTTAGGGGCGCAGGGCGTCCTCAACAAACACTACAAGGACTGGGTCCTGGCGCAATCCGCCGCCATCGTCGACGCCGCGGCCCAGTATGCGCAGGCGGCCGGTGGCCAGGAGATTACGTACATCGCCTCGTGTCATGCGCGGAAAGAAGAGTTGGCGCATGCCCGGCAACAGCAACGGGGCATCGACCAGGGGCTGATTGGCGTGTGGGCCTGCGTGGAAGCCTGCTCGACGTTTCGTTCGACCTTTGATCAGGTCACCGGCATCCCGCACCTGCGCGCGGAGCCGTCCCGCTGTAAACACCTGTATTTTTATTACGATCACCCGGACTATGGCTTTATGAGCATCCGCCTGCAAACCTGGGCGCCGTTTGGCATCCAGATCGCCGTGAATGGGCGGGAGTGGTTGCGTCGCGCGCTTGACAAGGAAGGCTGCCGGTATCTGGTCCACGGGAATAAGTTCCTGCATCTTGACGATTACGCCCTCGCCCAGCGTCTGCTGGACCAGCAGCTGGACACGCGCTGGGCGGAGATGCTGGCCGGCTTTTTGCCGTCCGTCTTCCCGACGATGACCGCCACGCTGGGCGCAGGCTTGTCGTATTACTGGACGCTCTGGCAAAGTGAGTGGGCAACCGACTATATTTTTGCGAGTCCGGAGGCCTTGACGCCGCTCATGCAGGCGTTCCTGCGCCATGCGGTGATGACGGGCACCAGCGACCGGGTGCTGCGCTATCTGGGCCGTCCGGTCACCGCCACCGGCCAGCCGCATCCCCTGGCCCAGCCCGACCTCATGACCCGCGTCACGCTGTGGCAGGACGGGATGCGCATTCGCCATTGGGTGGATCAGAACAGTGTCAAGCTCTATAACGAGCACAATGTGCTGCGGGTCGAGCAGACGATGAACAACCCCGGCGCCTATCGCGTCTTTCGGTATCAGGAAGGCCAGCAGGAGCCGACGCCTAAACAGCGCCTGCCGCTGCGCCAAGGCATCGCCGATATTCCCCTCCGCGCCCAGATCGCCGGCGAGATCAATCACCGGTTGACGGAACAACTGGCGACGGTGTCGGATGCGACTCCGGTCGGCGCGTTGCTGCTGGACATCACCCAGCCGGACACGCACGCGGGGCGCACGGTCCGCGCCCTCGACTGCACCGGGAAAGATCGGGAACTGTTGCAAGCGATTGCCGATCCGCAATACGCGGTAGCCTGCCTGACCAATAAAGATCTGCAACGGCAGCTGGGGGCATCGGCCTGGGCCAAAGGGATGACCGGTAAACGCCTGTCCGCGCGCATCAGCCGTCACCTGCGCCTGCTGCGGGACCATGGATTGATCAAGAAGCTGCCGAACCAGCGCCGCTATGTGTTGACCGAGAAAGGGCGCAAAATCACGACGGCATTAAACGTGATCTTGGCCGCCTCCACGGAGCAACTGCTGGAGAAAGCGGCATGAACAACGTGTTATTC
>Ga0172368_10007399_pt1 | contig 11460 bp, 7 predicted proteins | sample Lak11m_FD_114540 | JGI IMG/M metagenome (GOLD analysis project Ga0172368, IMG submission 114540) | Freshwater microbial communities from Kabuno Bay, South-Kivu, Congo - kab_022012_11m | ecosystem: Environmental > Aquatic > Freshwater > Lake | place: Democratic Republic of the Congo: South-Kivu...
GTCGATCCAGCCCTCCTTGATCGCCTCGCAGGTGCCCGGCACGAGGTCGCTGGCGAGGACCTTGATGTCGCCCTGCTTCTTGCCGGCATCCTTGAGCGCGCCCTTCACGCAACCGGGCACGCCACCTTCGACGGTCCAGATGGCGTTGATGCTGGGGTCGGCTGCCAGGGAGGCGATGATCTTCTGCGCACCCACGCCACAGTCGCTCTGGTCGTATTCGACCTTGACGACCTGGACGCCCGGCTTGCTCGCGCAGGCCTCCTTCATGTATTTGAGGTCATCGTTCTGGGTCTTCATGTCCGGACCGGTGAGAAGGGCGAGGATCCTGGCGTCCCCGCCGGTGACCTTGTCGAAGTACTCGCAGGCCATCTCACCGCGGGCCTTGTTGCCGTAGCCGTACTCGAAGTCGTATAGCGTCCCGACGTTGTCGGCGCCGCCGCACACGATGTCCACGACCACGATGCCAGCAGCGCGGGCGCGGCCCAGCGGCTCCTTGAACGCGGCAGGATCGATCGTGCACGTGATGATGATGTCTGCCTTCGCCGCGATGGCCTGCTCAACCATCGAGACCTGCGCGGGGATGTCGATGTTTGGCGGTCCCACGACGGTCGGCTCGTAGCAGAGCAGCGGCCCGGCGGCCTTGAAGAGGTCGGTCGAGCGGACCCAGGGAACGCTCGTCGTCAGCGGATTGATGTACCAAGCCTTGTACATCTTCGGGCAGCCCTCGGGCGTCGTCCCGGCAGCCGCTGTTGTCGGCCCGTTGGGCCCGCCGAGGAGGGCGCGCTCTGTGAGGAAGAGGCTCAGGCCCAGGTTCTCCTTTGATAGCACGCCGCCCGCTGTCAGGTCGGGCTTCGGCGCTGCGGTGGGTGCCGCGGTAGGTGCCGCGGTAGGCGCTGCGGTGGGTGCCGCGGTAGGCGCCGCGGTAGGCGCTGCGGTGGGGCTGCCGCCACAGGCGGCAACGAGCAATCCTGCGGCCAGCATCAAGCCTAAGGCTCGACCCCACAGGCTGAAGCGAAGGTTCACGTCTCTCCCCCTGGTGCGGCAACGCCGAAGGAACTTGCGACGAGAGATGTTCAGACGGGTGCCCATTTTCTTCCTCCTTGAACAAAATGCATGTGGACGACCTCTACCGGCAGTCCATGAGTCAACCAGAAGAATGCCGACTCTACTATATGGCAGATCATAATCTGCGGCTATTAGGATTAACCCTAATCATCGCTGGGCGTGGAAGAGACGTTGCCGATGGACCCGCCTCCGCGCCTCCGCAGCTCGGGGATGGCGTACTTCGAGACTAGGACGCAGTGTCGGTCGAGAGCCGCTCGATGACACCCGGAGGGAGCTTTTCGTCGACCCGCAGGTGCGCGATCCGCCAGCCGGCACCAGTGCGGGTGCACCGGGCCATCACCAGGCCGCTCGCGGCGATGGCCATGCTCGCCCCGTCGACGAGCTGCATGTAGCTCGTGACCTCAGCGCTCTCATGGTCGATCCGGTAGGCATGGTTCGTCAGAACGTGCCGTATCTGCGTGTCAGGCTTGATGGCGGAGGCAAACCAGGCGACGCTCTCCGTCGCCCCGTGCGTCACTGCGCTCAGCGATCCGGTCCCGTCCGAGGCCGTCCAGTCCCAGGTGACGTTCTCGGCGAACACGTTCTCCCCGAGGATGCCCCACTCCAGGAAGTCGATGGCGTGAGCCCAGGCCGACAGCAGGTCGGTGAGGTCCGCCCGGTCGATCACGCGATCGGTATCAGGGTGTGCCATGACTCCACTCCTGGCCGGACACGGCGAACGGATAGGAAATTCAAGCCCCCAAGCACCCGCAAAATGAAATGCGGGTGGACAGCCTCAACCGGCAGTCCGAGAGTTGATCAGGGGGAATATCAACTCCGAGTATAAGAGAGATCGAGGCCCGCGGCTACTAGGATTAACCCTAATCCGCGACGGGCGGGGGATGTCACGTGAGCCTCTCAAAGGCGGCATCGCCCGTCACCGCGTGCGCCCACACTTGTTCGGCATGATAGGAGCTCCGGACGAGCGGGTCGGCCACGACCTTCCGAAAGCCCATCGATTGGCCAACCTCACCGTACCAGGCAAACACGAGAGGGTGCACATAGTTGACTACGCCCAACTGGCGCTCCGTCGGCTGGAGATACTGGCCGATGGTCAGGAGATCACACCCCGCGCGGCGCAGGTCGCGCATCGACTCGATCACTTCACCGCAAGTTTCGCCCAGCCCGACCATCAGCCCGGATTTGGTGGTCAACCCACGGCGTTTGGCCCAGGTCAACACGGCAAGAGACCGGCGATAGCTGGCCCTGGCGCGTACCCGGTCCGACAGTCGCTCGACGGTCTCGATGTTATGGTTGAACACATCAGGTTGGGCGTCCGCCACCGTGCTCAGCGCCGACAGCGATCCGCGAAAATCGGGGACCAGCGCCTCGACCGTAGCACCGGGCAAACGGCGGCGAACGGCCTGGATCGTCAGAGCGAAGTGGCCCGCGCCGCCGTCGGGCAGGTCGTCACGCGTCACCGAGGTGAGGACGACGTGATGCAAACCCAGCCTGGCTGCGGCCTCAGCGACGTGCTCAGGCTCTCGAGGATCAGGCGGCGCCGGCCGGCCAGGTGACACACTGCAAAAGCGGCATTGGCGGGTGCACACGTCGCCGAGCAGCATGAAGGTAGCCGTTCCCTGCGCCCAACACTCGCCGATGTTCGGACAAGCGGCAGCCTGACAAACCGTGTGCAGGCCCCAATCCGCAACTATCTGTTCGACGCCGGCTGTCGCCTCCTGGGCCGCAGGGGCGATCAGCCAGGGGCCGGGTGTCCGGCGCGAGGTAACGGGGCGCCCAAACACGCGGCCAAAGGCCGACACCAGGCCGCGCTCGACCGCATCCAGTGCAACCGGCCGGTAAAAAAAGGCCCGCATGGACGAGACACCCCGATCGGCTATGCCGCAGGGCACAATCAGGCGAAAATGCGCCAGGTCCGGATCCACGTTGAGCGCCAACCCGTGCGTCGTCACCCGCTCCTGCACCGCCACGCCCACTGCGGCGATCTTGTCGCGGCCGATCCAGACGCCAGGATGCCGTTCGACGCGTTCAGCAGGAATCCCCCATTCCTCCAGGAGATCCAGTGCGACTTGCTCAAGGCGCCACAGGTAGTTGTGCAGATCGTCATCGGGGAGTTTGAGGATCGGGTAGGCGACCAGTTGGCCCGGACCGTGGTAGGTCGCCCGCCCGCCGCGTTCCGTCTGCACCACCTCGATGCCCAATCGCTGCAAACCGTCGGACGGGATACGCAGATCCTCGGTCCCCCCGCCGCATCCCAGGGTCACCACCGGCGGATGTTCGACCAGAAGCAGCACGTCACCTATCTCGTCCCGGCGGCGCGCGTTCGCCAGGCGTTGCATCAGGCGCAATGCCTGGCGGTAGGCAACTTGCCCCATCCGGATCAAGTCAATCGCATGGCTCGTGGGCATGTCAAAAATGTACCGGATTCGCCTGGGCGTGACTATTAGTAGTAACCCTAGCGGAAGAACTAATGATGGCGACGATTAAAATGCCCGATACAGCGGGGCAGGCGCTCGCCGCCCGATACCGAAAGGCCCGGCGACGATTGAAATCGCCGCCTGATACCGAAAGTGCGTTGAAACGCACTGAGCAGCTCATCGTCAACCTGTTTCAACAGGTTTGCGGGTTGCCAGACTACGGTTTCAACCGTAGGCGGCGTTCGTCGTGCTTGGTATGCCTACCTAATCCATTCCTTAACTTGCATCAACGCCGAGGCGCCCTATTCCGAACTGGCTATGCCTTTGCGCAAAGCGTACTTGGTCAGTTCGGCGATGCTGTGCAAATCCAGTTTGTTCATCAGGCTGGCGCGGTGCGCTTCCACGGTCTTGACTGTCACGTGCATCAGGTTGGCGATCTGCCGATTGGTGCGGCCTTCAGCGATCATTTGCAGGACTTCCCGCTCGCGAGCGGTCAGCTTGTTGTAGGTGTCTTCCATCGCTGCGGCCCGCCGGCCATACTCATCGACGACCTGGCGGGAGATAGACGGGCTGAGAAAGGCATCGCCCCGGTAAACGGCCCGGATCGCCTGGATCAGCTCGGAGACGGCGGCTTGCTTGATCACGTACCCCGATCCACCGGCGCGCAAGATCTGAAAGACGTACTCCGCCGTCGAGTGTACCGTCAGGACCACGACCTTGATCTGGGGACACAACTGCTTGATTTGCCGGGTCGCTTCCAGGCCGTTGAGGATGGGCATCGTAATATCCATCAGCACGATGTCGGGAAGCAGGAGCTGTGCTTCCTCAACGGCTTGCTGGCCGTCCTCTGCTTCGCCCACGACCTCAATATCCGCTTCACCGTCCAGCAGGGATCGCAGGCCCTTCCGCACGATGGTGTGATCTTCTGCCAGGAGCACCCTGATCTTGCTCATGGGCCTCCTGGCGAAGGCTGCGCTGAGACCGGTATTGTCACAGACAGCCGGGTGCCCTGGCCGGGAGCGGCCCGGATGCTGAAGGCGCCGCCCAGCAGGGCAACGCGTTCGCGCATTCCGATCAACCCGGCGCCTGAGTCAGGAAGACCGACGGCCGTTCGTTGCTCCAGATCAAATCCGGCGCCATCGTCCTGAATTGACGCAGTTACCTTGGAACCCCTGTGCGCCAGGTGCAGGCGCACGCGACGGGCCTGGGCGTGCCGGGCGATATTGGTCAATGCCTCTTGGACAACACGGTATAGCGCGGTCTCGATTTCCACAGGCAGCCTGTCTTCAAGGCCCCTGGCCTCAAACTCCACCTCGATGCCAAGCCGCCTGGCGTAACGGTCGATGTACCAGCGCAACGTCGGCACCAGGCCCAGCTCATCCAGCATGGTGGGTCGGAAGGCCAGGGAGAGCTCGTGCACATGTTCCAGCATTTCGTCGGCCAACCGGCCGGTTTCGACCAGTTTATCGCCGTGCGCAGCCGATAGCGTCGGCAACAGGTCGTTCTCCAACGAGGCGAGGTTGATCCGCATGGCCGTCAGAGTTTGGCCAAGCTCATCATGCAACTCCCGAGAAATCCGCTTGCGTTCGACTTCCTGGGCGTTCATAAGCTGGGCCGATAGGCGCTGCAAGTCTTCCGTGGCCCACTGCCGCTCGCTGATATCTTCGTACGTCATGATGACATTGCGGATCTCGCCTCGTTCGCCCTTCACCGGATAGATCCGTGTCTGAAACCAGCGTTTACGCCCCAGCTTGATCGTCTCCGGGGTGTGATAGGCCACCGGCGGCATCGAAACCGTCTCTCCGGCAAAGCCTCTTTGGACATAGGGCATCATGCCCAGGCTGATAGCCTGTTCATCGTGGAGCATGTTATAGCTTCGAACATCGGCGGCCGTCACTCCCCAGAGTTTTTCCCAGGCCCGGTTCACTTGAACGGTCCATCCATCAGGAGTCATCACCTGTATGCTGATAGGGGATTGCTCGACGATCGTCCTGAAGCGCTCTTCACTCTCCCGCAACGCGATCTCGACCTGCTTTCGCCCGCTAACGTCCCAGAGCATGCCCTCATAGTACAATGCCTGCTGCGCATCGCGCCTGGCACGCAGGGTGTGCTCCACCCAGGTGGCAGTGCCGTCCAGCCGGTTCAATTGCGTTTCGACCGGCCGTACATCCTCTCGTTGCTCCAGCAATACGCACAATCCTCTGAACACGCCGGCATCCGTGTAAAGATCATGCACATTGACAGCCAACAATGCCTCCCGGCCTGGGTAACCGAGCATCTGGACCAGGGCGAGATTGGCATCCAGAATGCGTCCTTTCGGTGTTGCGCGATACAGACCCACCGGGACCGCATCAAACAAGTTGCGATAGCGAGCTTCGGCTTCCTTCCTTGCCTGCCGCTCTTGAGCGTGTTCGAGCGCCAGGCGCACCACCATCGCCAGACACATCATCTGCTGCGAATCGCGCACCACATATCCGGCAAGGCCGCGCAAGGCGACCCCCTCCGCGCGATCGCGCCCGGCGGCGTCCACTATCAGCACGATCGGCCGCTCCGGAAAGGCGTCCTGAATGGTGCGGGAGACGACCAGGCTATCCGCCCAAGGCAGCCAAGACTCGACGAGCGCGAGATCGAATTGACGGGCGGCCAGTGCCGCGGTCAACTGCGCCGCATCAGCAACTTGCTCTACTCGAAGGTGAGGGTACTCAGGGCGCAACAGGCACGTCACCTCCGCCAGGTCAGCCGGGTTATCGCTAACCAGGAGGAGCTGCAAGGACTGATAGGGGGTCTCGCCCTGGACAGCGGACATCTGCTTCCCTTACGCGAACAGGCTGTCGGGTTTAGCCAGCAGCGTGGTCACCGTCTGCAGAAACGCCGCCGCAGGAACACCGTCCAGGACCCGATGGTCGAAGGAGAGGCACAACATCATTGAGAGGTGATTCACCACCCTGTCCCGCGAGACGAAAGGCTTCTTGACAACGCGGCCCACGCCCAGGATGGCAACCTCGGGTGGGTTGATAATGGGCGTGAAGAAATCTACACCGTAGTTCCCCAGGTCGGTTACGGTGAAGGTGCTGCCCGTGACATCATCTACTGTTAACGAACCGGAGCGGGCCGCTTCAACCAGCCGGCGCTTCTCCTCCGCGATCTCTGCCAGCGTCCGCCGATCGGCATCGCGGATCACCGGGACGAGCAACCCGTCATCAACTTGCACGGCGAAGCCGATATGGATGTCTTCGAGGAGTTCAATCTCGTTCCCAAGTAAAGTCGCGTTGAGCCTTGGGTGAGCCCTCAGCGCCACAGCCACAGCTTTGATGATCACATCCAGGTTGGACAGTTCAGGCTCCGGGAAAACCCGCTTCCGCAGCCTGATCATCCTGGTAACATCGGCCTCGATGTTGAGCGTCGTCTGCGCCATGGTATGTAAGCTATCCACCATGCGCTGAGCGATCGCGCGGCGCTGACCGGTGAAAGGAATGACCCGCGCGGGTAGGCGGCTGGGTTCCGGCATACGGGCTGCCGTCTTGACGATCTTGTGTTGCTCCTCAAGGCTCAGAACATCTCTCTCGATGATGGCGCCGCCTGGGCCGGTGCCTGTTAGCCCGGCGAGCTCCACGCCGAGCTGCCGCGCCAGGAGTCGCGCCGCGGGCGAGGCCAGTACAAATCGGTCAGACGCGGCCTTGATCCCCGGGGGTATCGCCGACCCGATCCGGTCCGCCTGATCCATCTGCGGCGCCGGCGCGCTGATGTGAGAGATGATCGGGGCTGGTTCGCCTGGAGCCAGGATGTAGGCAAGGGGCTTGCCGATCAGAACTTTGGCGTTGACCTGGGCGGCGTGATACAGGATTCCGCTGGCCGGCGCAATGACCTGATAATTGATCTTCTTCGTCATGATGTTGACGATGGGCCTGCCCTGCTCGACCGGCTGCCCGTCTCCAACCAGCCATCTTACGATCTCTCCCTCGGTCATGAGCAGGCCAAGCTTGGGCATGGCGACCTCAGTTGTCATTGATGCCCCCTGGGTGCGATGTTTGGAACGCACTAACCGATAGTTGCCTTGACGGCTGCGACGATCCTGGTCGGGCCAGGGATGTAGGCGTCCTCCAGCGGCGGGCTGAACGGCACCGGTGTGTGCGGCGCCGTGACCGCTTGCGGCGCGGCATCCAGGTAGAACAAGACTTGCTGCGCTGCCAGCGCGACGATTTCACTGGCCATGCTACAGCAGGGGTTGTCTTCATCCACAACAACCAGCCGGTGCGTTTTCTTGACCGATTCGAGAATGGCGCTTTCGTCCAGCGGTGAGAGACTCTGCGGATCGATCACTTCGACGTCAATGCCGTTCTCGGCCAGTTGTTCTGCTGCCTGGAGGGCGAACCAGCGCATACGGCCGATCGCGACCACCGTCGCATCTTTGCCGCGCCGGGCGATTTCCGCCTTGCCGAGCGGAACGACGTACTCGCCCTCCGGCACGGGCCCGGACGAATCGAACAACATGAGGTGCTCGAAGAAGAGCACCGGATCGTCATCGCGAATCGCTGCCATGAGCAGACCCTTGGCATTGGCGGGCGTGGAAGGCGCGACGACCTTGAGTCCCGGCATGTGGACAAACACCGAATAGAGCGCGGCCGAATGGTGAGCGGCGCCGCGCGCACCGGCGCCGTAGACCGTGCGAATGACGAGCGGCACCTTCGCTTTGCCGCCGAACATGTAGCGCAGCTTGCCGGCCTGGTTGAAGATCTGGTCCATGCACACGCCGAAAAAGTCTACAAACATCAGCTCGGCGATGGGTCTCAGACCGGTCGCCGCCGCACCGACGGCCGCGCCGATGAACGCAGCCTCGCTGATCGGCGTATCGCGAACCCGGCTCCGGCCAAACTCCTGAACGAGACCCTTGGTAACGCCCAGCTCACCACCCCATGCATCCTCACCCTTCGCCTCAAGATGCGTGGAGGCGCCGCCAGCCACATCTTCCCCGATCAGGATCACCGAGGGGTCCCGACGCATCTCCAGCCGGATGGCCTCGTGTATGGCTTCGCGATAAGTGATTGTCCGGGCAGCCATGGCAAGACCTCCTAATAGCTCACATACACATCGGCCATGACCTCATCCACGGCCGGGTAGGGCGATTGCTCGGCAAACCTGACCGCCTCATCAACCATGGTCTTGGCGCGCATGTCAATCTCGATCAGTTCAGCTCTGGACAGCAGCCTACGCCGAATCACACGCCTGATGAACTTGTCGATGGGATCATGGGCACGGAACTTGGCCCTTTCATCCTCGGCATAATAGCTCAGGTTGTCACCCTCGAAGTGGCCGTAGTAGCGAAAAGCCTTGCACTCCAGGAGCGTCGGCCCATCACCGCGTCGCGCGCGCGCAACCGCTTCCGCGGCAGCCTCATAGACTGCGAACACGTCGGTGCCGTCTACTTCAATGCCCGGCATGCAATACCCCCTGGCCCGATCAGCGATGCTGCCGGCGGCGCAATGGTAGCGCAGAGGTGTGGTCTGGGCGAAGCCGTTGTTCTCGCACAGGAAGACGACCGGTAGCTTCCAGATCGAGGCCAGGTTCATGGATTCATGCATCGTGCCCTGTTCGGCCGCGCCGTCGCCAAAAAAGCACACCGTCACCTGGTCTGTGCCCTTGATTTTGGCTGTCAGGCCGGCGCCACACGCCAGGGGACCGCCAGCGCCGACGATGCCGTTGGCGCCCAACATGCCCCGGTCCACGTCGGCGATGTGCATGGACCCGCCCTTACCTTTGCATGCCCCTGTGGCTTTCCCATACAACTCAGCCATCATCGCATTGATCTCCATGCCCTTGGCGATGCAGTGACCGTGTCCGCGGTGCGTCGAGGTGATGTGGTCCCGCTCGGTCAGCAGAGCACATACGCCGACGGCAATGGCTTCCTCGCCCGCGTAGAGGTGGACGGCACCGGGAAGCTTGCCGGCCGCGAACAAGTAGGCAGCCCGATCCTCAAACTCACGGATGAGCCGCATATGCTCATAAATCCAGAGCAGTTGGTCTTTGGGCAATTCAACCATGGTTTGTCTCCTTGTGCATTGGAAGGCAGATAGACATGTCTATTCTATAATGTGTATGTTGAAGCTTACAAATCTCTGCTCGAAAGCAAATGCCTTCCTCATTGGTTCTTCATCATATCTTAATAGGCTGGCGCGAGAATCGTAACGGGTAATCTGATCAATTCTCCTTTAGAGCAGCAGTCACGCAGCGACGTGGCGCTCGGGGTATGGGGCCGGATGGGAATGACGTTCGACGCGCCGGCAAGAGCGCGAGATATGCGGGTGAAAGCGCTGGCAGCGCGGGCGGCAGGCGACTACTGGCCGGCCGTCGGGCTGAGCGCGATCGTTTTGCTGGCGGGCGGACTGCGCTTCGCTAACCTGGCGGCGTTGGGGCTGGCAAACCGCTATTATACGGCCGCGATCACGGCGATGCTGCAATCGTGGCACAACTTCTTCTTCGTCGCCGCGGAGCCCGGCGGCTCGGTCAGCGTGGATAAGCCGCCCCTCGGACTGTGGCTCCAGGCGCTCTCGGCCCGCATCCTCGGCGTCAACACCTTCGGCGTGCTCCTGCCCGAACTCCTGGCCGGCATGCTGTCGGTCGTCGTGCTCTATCACCTGGTGCAACGGCGAGCCGGCAAGCTCGCTGGCCTGATTGCGGCCCTGGCGCTCGCCATCACCCCGATCGTGGTCGTGACGGACCGCAACAACACCATGGACAGCATCCTGATCCTGGCGCTGCTGCTGGCCGCCTGGGCCTTCATCAAGGCGACCGAGAGCGGCAAGCTCCGGCATCTGCTGCTGGCTGCGGCCCTGGTCGGCCTCGGCTTCAATATCAAGATGCTCCAGGCGTACCTCCCTCTCCCCGCCTTCTACGCCCTGTACTTCACCGGCGCCCGCGACCGGCTTCTCCCCAGGATCGGGAAGCTGGCCCTGGCGAGCGTCGTGGTGCTGGCGGTGTCGTTCTCCTGGGTGGCTGCGGTCGATCTCACCCCCGCCGATCAGCGCCCCTACGTGGGGTCGAGCGGCAACAACTCCGAACTCAGCCTGGCCATCGGCTACAACGGCATGTCCCGGTTGGTGGGCATGGGGCGAGGCAGCACCGCTGGGGCGGGAGGCACATCGCTTCTCAACAGAATCCTCGGACGAGACAACGCGACCATCGGGTCGGGGGGCTTCGGCGGCTTTCCCGGCGGCCGTGGGTTCCCCGGAACCGGCCAGGCGGGGTTACTACGGCTGGTGATCATGCCATTGAGCCGGGAAGCGAGCTGGCTGTTGCCGTTTGGGCTCTTCAGCGCCTTGCTGCTTGCGCTGCGAGCTCGCCTTCGCTGGCCCATCGAGCCGAAACACCGCGAAGTGGTGTTGTGGGCCGGCTGGCTGCTCACCTGTGTCATCTTCTTCAGTGTGGCGGGCTTCTTCCATGAATACTACCTGTCAATGCTGGCGCCGCCGTTAGCTGCGCTCGTCGGCCTGGGGGTGGCCGAACTGTGGGAGCTTCGCCGGTCGCAGCCGTGGCTGGCGGCAGGGCTGGCAGTCGTCGCGGCCGGCGGCACCGCCGCTTTCCAGGTCTTCACGGCCCAGCAGTATGTGCAGCCGATTTGGTGGCTGGGGCTGCTGGCGGGCCTGGTCTTCCTGGGGGCGACGCTGAGCGTGCTGGCGCCCATCCCGTGGCAGCGCTCTGCCCCGGCAGCCGACGACTCACTGGACGTCGTAGCGCGAGCGGGCTTCGGGTGCCTGATCGCCGCAATGCTGCTCACCCCGGCGATCTGGTCGGCGCTGGGCACGCTCCACTCCAGCAGCGACCAGGGGCTGCCAAGCGCCTACAACGGTCAGGGCACCGGGTCGGGAATGGGCGGGTTCGGGGGGTTTGGCGGCCCGGGCAGCCGGATCGACCAGGCGTTGGTGGGTTATTTGCAGCCACGGACCCAGGGGATGCGTTTCATGATGGCGGTGGCCAGCTCGCA
>Ga0172368_10007404_pt1 | contig 11458 bp, 5 predicted proteins | sample Lak11m_FD_114540 | JGI IMG/M metagenome (GOLD analysis project Ga0172368, IMG submission 114540) | Freshwater microbial communities from Kabuno Bay, South-Kivu, Congo - kab_022012_11m | ecosystem: Environmental > Aquatic > Freshwater > Lake | place: Democratic Republic of the Congo: South-Kivu...
CCTGGGTTACAATTATCCTTTAATATGCAGGGGGTCAGTTTTTAAAAGCAAAATATGATAGTTGATAATCAAATACTTATGAGCACAAATCAAGAATCTAAATTATTAATCGGATAACAGTGATTTATTATGAAGAATTCAGGGTTGTTATCTGCTTTATTGTTGCTGATGTTATATCCTTTGGCAGGACAGGAACCCACTACAGTTGTTCCTGGTGGAACTTCAGTTGCCGAGCCTGAGAAGCAGCATAAAAAAGGATTGGAGGAGATGCTAACTCCATGGGCTGTAAAACTCGACAAGAATGTACCTCTTCCAGAGTATCCAAGGCCTGTTATGGAACGTCAGAAATGGATGAACCTTAATGGAATATGGGAGTTCCAGGAGAGCATCCTTGGAGATAAACTGCCGACAGGTAAGAAACTCAAAGAACAAATTGTCGTACCCTTTCCATGGGAATCAAAATTATCGGGTATCCAAAGGCAGATTCCTTCAAAGCGTGCGTTTTATCGCCGGACATTCCTTCTGCCAGCTGGATGGGCCGGACAAAAGATCATCCTTAATTTCGGAGCTGTTGATTTCGAGTCTGTAACATATATAAATGGTCAGTTTGCCGGAAGCCATAAAGGAGGTTATGATGCATTTTCTTTTGACATCACTCCTTACCTTAACCCAAAAGGACAACAGGAGATTATTGTGTTTGTATATGATCCCGGTACTGATGAGGGAATTGCAGTTGGAAAACAGGCAAATATTAAATTCACTCAACCATCGGGTTATAGTTATACCCCTTCCTCGGGGATATGGCAGACTGTCTGGCTCGAACCCGTTTCTGATATTTTTATCAAAGACCTGCATATTATTCCTGATATCGACAGGAAAGAGTTCAGAATCAATGTTCAGCCACCCTTTCAGACCGGAGGCTGTGATGTTAAGGTTCTTATAAAAGAGAACGGCAGGGATATAGCATCAGGTTCTGGTAGTTTTAATGCGGAAATCATTATTCCTCTCGAGACGGTTAAGCTCTGGTCACCCTCATCTCCATTTCTTTATGATATTGAAATAAAGATTTTTAAGGATGGCAAGGAGATTGATTTTGTTAAAAGCTATGCCGGCATGAGGAAAATATCTCTCGGTGATGGAACCAAAGGATTGAAGAAGATCTTCCTGAATAATGAATTTCTGTTTCAGATGGGACCATTGGATCAGGGTTTCTGGCCCGACGGGATCTATACTGCACCGACTGACGAAGCTCTGCGCTGGGATATAGAACAGATGAAAGAATTTGGATATAATATGGTCCGGAAGCATATTAAAATTGAACCCCAGCGCTGGTACTACTGGTGCGATAAACTCGGACTTCTTGTCTGGCAGGACATGCCTTCTACATTTAAGCAAAGGACTGAGGAGGAGAAAACCCAGTTTGAGACTGAACTACAGCTTATGGTAAAAAGCCACTGGAACCACCCAAGTATAGTTAACTGGATAGTTTTTAATGAGCATTGGGGAATATACGATCCGGTAAGACTTACAGAAAATGTAATGGCACTTGACCCTTCACGCCTTGTCACAGGTAACAGTGGGATAGATGCCGGAAAGCCGAATATAGATTTTGTTGTTGGTCACATTACAGATAACCATTCTTACCGTCCTCCCAATGTTCCGTTTGCCAGCCAGATACGTGCTACAGTCTGTGGTGAGTATGGGGCAATAGGTTATAAGATCGATGGTCATATATGGGATATCGATGGACCATGGGTTCATCATAACTATATTGGAATAGACGATGCAACTGCTGAATATGAAAGGTTTATAAAGATGATACTTGGTTTTCAGAATGAAGGATTGAGTGCTGCCGTATACACTCAATGGACTGATGTGGAAAATGAAATGAACGGGATATATACCTACGACCGGAAAATTATAAAACTGTCCAAAGAAAGGATTAAGATTGCAAATGAATCTACATACCTTATACCAAACCGATAAGTTTTAAATTTGCAATTCTCCCTCGTTCTGTTTGTTCAGGAAGTACTTTAACCTGAACCTTAAGCAGACTTTTCCCGGCAGTACTGTGATGAAGTGCATTATTGATAATGCGGGGATCATTACGGTTTTGCTTCAAATACCCATCCATTGGCAGAATAGGGCTTAAGCTCAAGCTTAAACCTGCTGCCGGAGATACTTGATTTGTTTTCCGTGCTGATTATCTTGTTTTTATCAGTCGGGGAATTATAATTCTTAATGTCATCGGAATAGACCAGCAGATACTTTTGGGTAGGAGCGAACCTGGTTTTCAGATCGGAAATATCAATCTGACATTGTTTGACTGCTGAACTGAAATTAAGCAATATAAGGGTCAGCCTTGTCTTATCTGTGTTCCAGGCTGCCTGGATAATCAGTTCCCGGTCCTTTTCCTTATCGGGTATTTCAAGCGGATAGGCGACAGGAAGCTTGCAGATAAATTCCTGGGCACGGCCTGCGGCAGAGATGAAAACACCTTCCTTTGCAGTGTTAATATGGTTTTCTCCCCACGTGTCATTCAGACTCGTAAAATTAAGGAAAGCATAATCACCTCCGAAATTCTGAAACCGGATAAACTGATCGAGAACGCTCATACCGAATGACCAGCGCGCTGACATGTTTTGCAGAGATTCTTTCCTTGTTCTCTTTACCCTGTTAAGTTCATCCGCCCCGCTTACTCCGGCAATCCTTTCAAGCGGCGCCCGGAACTCGGTATGGCATAACTGAATAGATCGGTTGTTCTTTCTGTTATATTCCCTGATGATCTCCATATCTGCAGACTGCATTGCGATATTTCCCCCCCTGTTATTGATAAGATCTATATATGGTCCGGCTATCTCAAGCATTTCCTTCAGTTTTGGATTGTATATCCAGTAATCCCCCATAATGGTCTTTATTGTCGGATCGATTGCTTTCATTGCTTTTGAGAATTCCACACACTTGTGGGCATATGTAATTGCATCCATTGTGCGGTACATCTCGTTTTCGAGCTCCCAGTACCTGACATTCAGGGGTTCGGGGTGGCCATATCTGGCTCTCAGCTCGTTTTTAGGAGCATTGCAGAAAGCCAGCCAGTCGAGTGTATTTTCAATTGGTTTAAACATCATCGGTACACAAAGCTGTGGTTCTGCATTTATCTCCCTGCAGAATTCCACAAATTCGATAGTGCCGAAATCGTTTATTACCGGACTTGTCCAGAATGAATTAAGGTCGACAGGGCGGTAATAAGGATCGCCGATACCATCCCGCCAGTCGTAGAATGAAGCATAGCAGCCTCCAGGGAACCTCATTACCGGAACCGGAACCTGGCTCTTCACGATGTCAATCACATCTTTTCTCCATCCTTTGATGTTATCGGCTGGCATCAGTGAGAGAAAATCAAGCCCTATCCTTGTGCCAGCAGGAATCTTTATTGCAAATGTTGCTCTCCCCTCAAAGTTTACGGGAGGAAAATCAACTTCATACTTACCGTAATTCGCTGTATTGACTTTTATGGTTTTTTCGGCGAAAGGCTTGGTCGTATCTCTCTCAGTATATAACACTACCTTGATTTCAACAGAATTAGAAAGAAATTTTTCAGCGCCGAATCCGTTTCCGGCATGGAAGTAGCCTGAAAAATGATACCCAATGTTTTTCCTGAGGTAAATTCCATCCTGAGCAAAAAGCACTGATCGGGTTTTGGAGGTATTGGCAATATTAAGGTGAGTTTTAGAATGGCAAGCAGGCCAGTATCCTCTGTTTTTTTTAACCTGTGTCAAAGTATCCTCAATCGGTTTCACAAGGTACCAGGGTTGTTGTTCATAGCCTGAGTGCCACCATTCCTCCTGTTCTTTTGCTGGTCTGGTGAATTCAACCCAGGATGGGGTAAACGGTTCGTCTTCCTCAAAACTGCGGTTATACAGCATCTCGGCCCAAAGGTTTTCACATCTGCCAAAACCAAGCTCGATGAAGTTCCCGTATAGGAGTGGGCTCACCGGTTTGTCAACAGTAATCATATTCTTCACGACATAAACCGGTATCTGGGCTTCAGTATTATTTAATACCAGAATGCCTGATAATAATAAGATAAAGCATGCTTTTGCTTTCATGAGTTAGCAATCATTGTTACAGTTTAACCCCCATTTCTTCAAACCTGGCGGCAGCGTTCAGAAAATGAGCAGTTATCCAGAAAACAGTCCATCTTTCCGCATACCCGCCTCGTAAGGCATAAACATCAGACATATTTCCACGCTGTGCATAATTTGTCTGCTGAAGCTGTTCCCCCTGGCTTCCGTAAGGATCTGTTATCTGTCCGCAACTTCTGAACATAACAATGGCAAGTTTTTTAAGATTTTCATCCTCAAGCAACTGTCCGATCCTGTAAACCTCAGGTGTGTAGAAGACTCCGTAAACATCAATATGCTGATTCTGGGGAGAAACAACCGTCCATCCTCTTGATTTGAAGAAATGGTCTGCCATTCTTCCGGGAGGCAGAGGAATATCCCACACAACGGTATAGCTAAGACAGACATCGCAGGCATGCCTGGCATATTCAAGATATTTCTTTTCACCGGTCAGCTCGTAAGCGGCAAGGAAGCCCTGGAATCCGGCCCAGGCCCCCTCTTTGTCTTCGCATGAGGCATCAAGGGTACCTCCCCAGTAGGGTTCCCTCATTGAAAGATGTCGAGAAGCATAATGGTCAGCTGCTTTAAGGGCAGCCTTTTTATAGGTCTCAGACCTGAACAGGTGTGATGCAAGAGCCAGCGGTGCAATATAAAACCCTTCGGCTGTTGATTTCGGATACCATTTTTCTGAATTGATCCTGGCTGAAGCAAAATCGCATGCCGACTTAAGAAAGGTTGCCCATTTCTCAGAATTCAGGGTTTTGTTTCTTCTTGCCGTTTCTATCGCCTTACCGAAATTGTACATTGCCTGACCCATCGAAACGTGATCTGGCGCGGCCCACTCTTTTGTTTTCATATCAAAACGTACAGGGAAACCATCTTTGCCTATTGGTGAGGTACTAAGAAAATCGAGCGATTGCTGTACCATTTTCCGGAGTTCCGGATCGTTAAAGTGATTCTCGATTACCTGGAATGCGTAACCGGGCGATTCGCACTGCCCTGCCCATCCCATGACAATTCTTGAAGCTACTTCACTGGAATACATGTTGAATCCGGCAAATCCGTCACCTTCGGTCCATCTCGACTTTGCAAAATTGTACTTTGATTGTACTATTTCTTCAAAAGTCGGGAGATCGTCAGTATAAAATGGTTTGAAAAGAGCAATGGAGTTGTGTATCTGCCTCTGAAATGCAGTTCCCTCTTTCTCTATCCGGCTGATATCTATATAAAATGTCTTTTCAATTATTGTTCCCGGCTCAAGTTTGATAAAAGTGTCACCGTATTTCATTGGTTTTCCTGCAAGGGCCTTGGCAACACTTTTCTGATTATTATATGCCAGAGGACCAGAAAGCAGAAGTAATTCCGATTCAGAATCATAAGCTGCAACACCCATCGACCACCAGTGATCCGGATTCTTCCTGTCTTTCAGCTGTGAAGGTATTGAATGGATAGCAGCACCGAATTTTGCAGATTCCTTTCCCGATTCAAGGCAAGCAAAGGGCATAGGATAGCGATGTTCCTCAAAAATTGCCAGTTCACCCGGAATTCCATGATACCATGGCACGCGTTGTGGATTACTCTTCTCACCAGAGGGGTTGCCATAATAAATGATGCCTGGAAGAAAAGCACGTAACTGCCTGCCTTTTACCTTCCATCTGACTGAAAGTGTCACGCTGTCAAGTGAACCTTTACCTGTCCATTCAAACCTGCGTATGCATTTTATCATGCCATTCTCCGCTCTGTAAGCATCCCTCAGATTGAGGATGCCCCCCGGAAGTGGCATAGATCCTGTAAGTATCTTCCATCCGCCTGTTTCCTCCATTTTTACAGGAGAGGAATGAATCCATCCATAAGGCCAGTCGTCTTTCCATGCGGTTGCAACAGACCACAGTCCATCTTCAGGAGAAGAAACGGAACAAGTATTATCCGGGGATATCGTAACCGCATACTTATCCCCGGATTTCTTTATATCAAGCAAAAGCTGAGCCCTGGTCAGAGAGGATAACAAAACCAGACCAAGAGCTAAGCCGATCTTTAATTTCATTCTTTATTTCTTTTTAATATCCGCAGCTGGTAGCTTTTCTATCGCCGCCGGTGCAACCATAATATCGTGAAATTTCTTGATATCGAATTTTGGTTTCCGGTCGTAAAAGTATACTCCGTTCACCTCACCTTCAACATCTGTTAGCTGGCAGTACGTAAACCCTGAAATGTTGGGGTTCTCCAGGAGGGCATCTGTTAAATTCTTAACAATTACAAGCACCTGATCAGCTGTTTTGCCATACCCGATAGCAAATCTTCCCATTAAGTTTATTGTTCCTTCGGGCAGCTTTTTTGTAGTATAATCCGGCAGCCATCCCGTTCCTCCGTATTCATCAACCACATAGGGTTGACCTGCATATGGAGTTGCAGCCTGCGGACCAATCACATATGCTTTCTCCGGATTCTTTGGATCTACTGTCGAATATCTTTCTTTAAAGGTAACAGCATCCTGGTTATAGTCGTGAACGGTAAAGATATCAGAAACAACATTTACATAACCGCTGGTTGTGTTAACCGGGCGGGTTGGGTCGAGAGCATGTGTAAGATTATAGAAGCTTCTGATTACAAAACGGTAAAACTCCAGATTATTCTGAGCCGCACCGCTTTTTTCATTAAAAGGAGTCCACGCAACTATCGATGGATGGTTCCTGTCGCGTATGATTGCCTCACGCCATTCATTTGTCATATTAAATAATCCTTCAGTATCCTTGAAATTGTGCACTCCTCCTCCCCAGTCAGCGAATTCTGCCCAGGTCAGATATCCGAGTTTGTCAGCCCAGTAGTGGAACCTGGCTTCGAATACTTTCTGATGAAGCCTTGCGCTGTTGAAGCCTGCGTTGAGCGAAAGCTGGATATCATTCTTAAGGTCCGCGTCCGTGGGGGCAGTCCAGGCACCATCAGGATAGTATCCCTGGTCGAGCACCATCCGCAGAAAGATCGGCTTGTTATTCAGATAGAATTTGTTGCCTTCTATGTGGAACTTTCTCAGTCCTGCATAGCTTTTCACAATGTCGGATGTGCCGGATACTGGTTTAAGGACAAGCTGGACATTGTAAAGGTATGGATCCTCCGGTGACCATGCACGTGGCTTGGGGATCCTTACTGCAACAGGATAGCCATCCATGGCATTTGCCGAAACGGATGCCACCTTTCCCCCTTCCGGAGTTGTAATTATAACCTCAAACATGTCACCAAAGGTATTCCCGTTGAATTCGGGGGTTACTGTGAATTCCCCCTTATCAAGCTCCGGAACAATGAATACCCTCTCGATGTATTTCTGTGGTCTTGCTTCGAGCCATACAGTCTGCCATATCCCGGTATTGCGTGTATAGACTATGCTCCCCCATCTGGGTTTTTCCTGACGGGCCTGCTTCCCGAGTGATTGCTTATCGCTTTGAACATTATCGTATGCATAAACAATAATCTCATTGTCACCGCTCTTCAGGGCTTTAGTGATCTCATATTCAAATGATCCGGTTCCCCCAATGTGTCTTCCAACCTGAATGTTGTTGATCCACACACGAGAGTCGTAATCTACTGCACCGAAATTGACAAAAATCCTCTGCTCCTGCCAGTTGCTGGGTACCTTAAAGGTTCGTTTGTACCAGACTCCCAGGATATAATCGGTGTAGCCGATACCTGAGATTTTGCTTTCCGGGCTGTATGGAACCTTGATCTTGCGGTCGAAAACTAAAGGAATGGTTTTCCAGTTAACATCAGGGCTGTCGACTTTTGTCTGCATAACAAAGTCCCATGTGCCGTTCAGATTCATCCAGCTGCTTCTCTCAAACTGGGGCTGGGGGTGTTCCGGACGAGGAATATCCTGTGCCTGCGATGATAATGGCAGTGCAAATATCAGCATTGATGCAAGCAGCATACCAGCTGATCTTAAAATTACATTTTTAGTTTTCATTAATATGAGTTATTAGTGGTTTAATGATATTCTTCAGAGTCTATTTTTCCAGCTTTTTTTCCAGCATTTTCATAAAATACCCGCCAACAACAGATCTTGCGATCATTCCTACTGATTTTCCGTCGGTTGTCTCGTGCCAGTCAGAAACCGGCATCCTGGTTGCAGTCTCATTGGCGTATTTCCACATTGGATCCGACAGTTTCAGGAATGTATCCTGGTCATTTGCAAGCACGGCTGTCCACATCACCCAGTCATTTTTGGTATAAGTTCTCCGGCTGTCGAGAGGAAGCCCGTAAACATTTTGCTTCGTCAGGTAATAATCCAGTTCTTTTTTAGTTACTTCTGCAGGAAATATATTCAGGCCAAGGAGCTTATCCCATACAAGATTATATTTCTGGCTCCATGTATTGGCCTGATCGAAGGCAAGCTTATAATGATCGCCTTCCTCAGCCAGCTTAATCCATTCTTTTGCCATTTCACGGGCTTTGGATGTGTATGTTTCGGCAACATCTTTTTTGCCAAGCATACCAGCCATCTTTCCATATCCGGCAACTCCCATAATTGCCTTAATTGAGAGGTTGGCATTATGGGCCAGATGCCCTGCAAAATCGTCGGTGCAAAGCTGGTTTTCCGGATCGAGTCCTTTTTCAAGCAGGTAGTTTGCCCATGTTGAAAGTGTTTCCCAGTGCTTTTCGGCATATTTTGCATTTCCCTCAATAACCGATATTGCTGCTGACAGGATTAGCATATTCCCTGCCTCCTCAACAGGCATATCCTCGCGATAAACCTGTCCGTTAGCAAGAGGATAGGTCCCGATATCGTGGGCAGCAAACGGTTTTGTCCACTTTCCGCTTTCGCTGTAATAGAAAATACCATTGAGCATTCCCTTAAGAAGATCGGGATTATAAACCAGGTATTGCGGCGCAGATGGATAGGTTACATCAACCGTATTTATGCATCCGTTACTGGTATTTTCTTTAGAGAGGAAGAGGAGTTCCCCCTCTTTGGTTACAACAAGCTTGTGCGCAACAATAGACTGCTTGTAGGCGATCGCGCAAAGTTCAGAATATTTTTTCCCACCCGCCTTTTCTGTATCGGCAAGCATTTTTTTGTCGAATGCGGTGCATTTTTTCATTATTGAATTATATTCATCTGCTGCAAGTGTGAAGGCCTGCTTTATGTCGACTGTGCCATTTTTCCTCCAGTAGGCCAGAAGGTTCTCACCAAAGTATTGTATGGAATAGATATCATCATATCCTATCATCAGATATCCGGCAGTTTTCTTTGGTCCGACTTTACCCATGTCGTTAACAACTGAAAGCGCTGTCATCTGAAGGTACATCTTCTCAGGAAGTGAATTATCAATGGTATTCTTAAGCAATCCGTTTTCTATGAACTCAGTCTTCAGCACCGACGGATTCCCGACCGACATTGAAGTCGATGGCTCATCCTTTCCTGCAAGGTAGAAGTAACCCCAGTCGATACGGATGTCATCTCCTTTCTTGGCCAGGACAGGTTGTTCTATTGTGCCGGTTTTAAGGAATGTAATACCGTTCTCAGTAAATCGTTCGCTCTTTACAGATTGATTTATTTTATTGACTGCCCATTCTGGTGTGGCTTCAACATAAACCTGGACTGAATGTTCGTAGGCATCGTTCGATTTTACCTGCCAAGTTAAATAGTTAACAGGCCTCGACAATAAATCGAGATCACTCTGGAGCACCGGTGCCGTAAAGATCAGTTCAAGGGTTACCGGTCCGCATTCAAATGAATACCATGTCTGCGTTGGGAGGAGGTTTACAGACTTTTGTACCGCAGTCTCGGGAAACATTATTGTGTAGTCTGTCTTTTTTACGAGTCCGAAATCGAGCAGGTGCAGGCCGGCTTCGTTATGCGCATGGGCTGCAATAAGGTTCTTCCCCGGTTTGAGGGATTTTATCACCTCCTCGCTCAGAACGGCAACCTGGTTTATTTTGCCGGCATTATCAGTTTTAACCACTTCGATCCCGTTTATGAATATCTCAGCAGAGTCATCATATGAGTATTTAAGCATCAGCCCGTCTGTTGATACACTATCATCGAGGTTGATCTCACGCCTTACCCACAGATCTTTCGATCTCCACCTTGTTGCCGGTGCAATAGCCCGGGTTGAGAATGGGGCCTTGCCTTCCTTCCATTTTGAATCGTTGAACCTGGGTTTTTCCCAGCCTTCCGCAGGCTTTTCTTCAGTCAGTTTTCCATCCCAGTTTTCAATGTCGCCGGTATAAATAACTGGCAGAGTGGGAATTTCTTCCCTTCCCATAAACCGGTATATCTTTCCGTCGACTTTTATGGCTCCGGTAAGGGGACGTCCAGCCTTTGTCCAGTGTCTTGGAACATCATCATAAAGGTTATCGGTTAAAGACCACGTGCTGATATATGGGTCCATTGTTATCAGCGGATAAGCAGGAGCTCTGAGGCTGTTGATTCCGCCCGGGACAATTACTTTTGCAGTCTGATCTGCTGAGGAGCAGGCATATGCAAGAAATAAAACTAAGATCAGGTAAATTAGCTTTTTCATGTCTGGTTGGTTTGATTTTATTAGGTTTTTAATTATTACTTTCTATTTGTAAAGGAAGTCATGGAAATGTCAATAGTCGGTCTTTCAGTTAATGGAGCAAATATTGCATCCCGGGGATTATAACCTGCAATGAACTGAACGATTATCTGATTATCCCCTTTTTTTAGGAGAGCCTTTGCTTCCGGTGGTAAGATAACCTCAGCCATCCGGCTTTCAGGCATTATCTGGCGTGTAGATTCATCTACGGCAAATTTTCCATTGATATAAATGCGCGTGTGCATCCAGAAATTTCCGGTTCCTACAGGCTTGACGGTATAAATCCTGATCGTTGCATTCTGAGGAATCTTGTTCAGGTTAAATGATTTGCGGATGAAGAGTTGTTTCTCACCACTCCTGGCTGATAACGTATTTACATCATTTCCCGGAAACGGCCCTCCGGATGCAGACCATTTACTAGTATTGAGATCAGGTATGTTCTGGAGGATAGTGGAAATGGCAGGATTCCTCTCCATTGATCTCTTCATCCCCTCGGAATAATCAGCAACTGCAGTTTCCCATCCCTGCGGATCTGCAGAGGCAGGAGGGAAGATTATATTCTGTACAGGAGGGTCGGTGAACAGCCTGCTGTGAATTGCCGCCAGTCTTGCTTCATCCACTTTGCTGACTTTCCGGTCGAAGGTAAGCCATCCGTTCTCTTCGCTTTTCATGTCGGTCATCTGGGTGTAGACAGCTCCACACAGCCCGCTGTTGCGCAGGAGATTCAGATGATCGATGAAGATGCTGTATTGCTTTGCAAAAGGCTCACCTTGTGTGAATGTA
>Ga0172368_10007405_pt1 | contig 11458 bp, 9 predicted proteins | sample Lak11m_FD_114540 | JGI IMG/M metagenome (GOLD analysis project Ga0172368, IMG submission 114540) | Freshwater microbial communities from Kabuno Bay, South-Kivu, Congo - kab_022012_11m | ecosystem: Environmental > Aquatic > Freshwater > Lake | place: Democratic Republic of the Congo: South-Kivu...
ATGGCTATGAATGATCCGGGGATTTTATATATCGCTGTAATTTTTAGTACTCTTGCATCATTTGCCAGTTATTGGTGGAGTGATAAGATGGTATTAGCTATGAGTAGCGCCAAGCCATTATCGCATGATGATAATAAAAATATTTATCATTTAGTTGAAAATCTTTGCATTACTGCTGGCCTGCCTATACCGAAAATATATATAATTGACGATACTGCACCTAATGCTTTTGCAACAGGCAGAAATCCCGAGCATGCTGTAGTTGCTCTGACAACAGGTATAATCCAGAAATTAGAAAAAACTGAATTAGAGGGAGTTATTGCTCATGAATTATCTCATATTGGTAACCGCGATATTTTAATTTCTACTATAGCAACAGTCTTAGTCGGTTTTGTTGTGCTTTTAGCAGATTGGTTTAGGCGTTGGACTTTTTGGGGTGGAGGCAGAAGTAGAAGCAATGATAATAAAGGTGGTGGACAATTACAGGTTATAATGATTATAATAGCTTTAGTTTTTTCTATACTAGCGCCGATTTTTGCTTATATGTTGCAATTTGCAGTTTCGAGAAAAAGAGAATTCTTAGCCGATTCAGACGGAGCTCTTTTAACTCGTTATCCCGAAGGTTTAGCACGCGCTTTAGAAAAAATATCCGCTGATCAGGAGCCGTTAGAAGTAGCCAATCGCGCTACAGCGCATCTCTATATTGTCACACCGTTTAAAGAAAAAAATAAAATCGGATTTTTTACGAAACTTATGATGACGCATCCGCCGGTTGAAGATAGAATAGCGGCTTTGAGAGGAATGCAGACTTAAAATTGATATATGAAAAAATTATTAATTTTATTATTAACATTTTCTTTTATTATTTTATTATCTTCCTGTACTAAAAAAGCTGATATAACAATCCCTGAAAAAAACAGAGAAGAGATTTGCCTTACTAGCGGTGGAAAATGGGATTTTGTTGTTTGCAATATGGTTGGATGCGAGCCAAGCTATTTTTGTAACTGTACTTCTGATAGCAATTATAAAAGTAACTATAAAGATAATGGAGATGACTATTTTATTAGAAACACTTTTTATAAATTAGAAAATAAAAAAGATAATATTACAGTTTCATGTCTTCCATGTAATAGTGATATAGATTGTGGTCAAGATTCCTGCGAAGAAAGTGGCAACCAATGCACACATAAAATGTATAAATGCTTGAATGGTCAATGCCAAAGTGTTGAAGAAAGATTTGGAAATTATTCTGGTCAAACCAATTATGATTGTCAAGAGTTAAAATGTAAATTAATATATTAAAATAAATTGTCACGCCGGACCTGATCCGGCATCGGGTGCGAGAAGTAGAATTTTTTTTACTACTAAATACCGAGATCCTGAATCATGTTCAGGATGACATTATAAAAATATGACAACAAAACAAATTTACGAATTAGCCATTGAATTAGGCATGAAAGCCGATTTAAGGGGAATAGTTAAAGTAAAAAAATATCTAGCTAAAACAAAGGAAAAATTTGAAAAATTAGGGAAAGAAGGCAAGGAGGAATTTGATAAAGAGAAATTGACTAATCCATATAGTGATACGAGAATTTTGGTAGACAACAATAAAAAAGCGATTAAAAAAGTTTTGACTGGTATTGATATGGAAGGACCAGAGCTATTACTCGCAGAAAAACTCGGGGTTGATTTAGTTATTGCCCATCATCCGGAAGGAGTCGCTTATGCTGATCTGCATAGCGTTATGGATTTACAGGCTGAGGTGCTTTCCGATTATGGAGTGCCGATCAATATAGCAGAATCTGTAATAAAGCCGAGAATTTCTGAAGTCAGCCGAGGTGTTTCACCGATTAACCATAACCGCGCAGTAGATATGGCAAAAATTTTAAAATTAGATTTTATTTGCACTCATACAATTGCAGATAATTTAGGCGCGAATTATTTGAGCGAATTATTAAAAAAGAAAAGGCCAGAATATGTTGAAGAAGTTTTAAAAATGCTAAAAGAAATTACGGAATTTAAAGAAGCGACTAAATTAAAAGCCGGTCCGACGCTATTTACCGGCTCCCCCGACAATAGATGCGGTAAGGTGGCAATTACGGAATTTACCGGCGGAACCAGTGGCTCAAAAGAAATGTATGAAAAAATGGCTCAGGCAGGAATCGGTACAATTATCGGTATGCATATGGGTGAAGAGCATAGAAAAGAAGCGGAAAAATATCATATTAACGTTGTTATTGCCGGCCATATGGCCTCAGATTCTCTCGGGATGAACTTATTTTTAGATCAACTTGAAAAAAAAGGAATTGAAATTATCCCGACTTCTGGGTTGATTAGGGTTAAGAGAAAATAATGCTATTGTCATACCGGACCTGATCCGGCGTCCAGAAAAAATAGTCATCCTGCACTTGCCTTTCCGCCTTCGGAGAAATTCAGGATCTTGGTTGATAAACAAAAAAACACTTTTTTTACAAACATAAATGCTGAAATAAATTCAGTATGACATGGATAATTTTTTATGGATGTCTGCTTTAAATGCCGAAATGATAAAGTAAAAAAATACTCCCCCGATTTTTCGGAGGAGTTTTGAATTATTAAAATATTTTTTTATATCCCTTCTCTTAGAACATCAATCATGGTAAACATTTTGCCTCTTTTTCTTTCGCCATTTTTTACTTTTTTCCAGAGAAATCTTAAGGCGTCTAAAGTGCCGTCTACGTATGTGTCTCGGCCGTTGACATTATGCACAAAGCAGAGATTAACGGTTTTGTCTTTTGATAAAATATTGTAATTATGCCAGCCATGGCCGTCAAGAAAAAGAGCAGGAACGCCGATTTGCTTTTGAGTTTTTCTATCCCGTATCATTTTTATATTGTCATCGTTGAAATTAATTCCAAGTTTATAAAAATATTTTGTTATAGCTTTAGCCGTACCGCTGGTATCAACTTTGGCTTTTTGATGACTCTCTACGATATCAAGAGAAAAATCTTTTAGTGCGTTAGGAAAATTTTGAGCCGCGTATTCCAGCATAGCTTGCAGGAGCACAATAGGCTTTGACATATTGGTTGCGATAACAGCGGGAATTTTTGAAAAAAACAAAGTTTCTTTTAAGTTGTCACGGTAACCGCCAGTCGTACCCATAACAAACGGCAGGTTATGTTTTGTATAAAACTCAATATTTTCATTAACAGCAGTCGGCAATGTATAGTCTACGCTTAGAAATGTTTTGTTTTGCCTCTTAATATTTTTTATTGCTCTTTCTTTATCGTTCGGGAAAATTAGGGAGGGCATAGGTTGAAAAGAACATTTCCTATACAAGTCATCGCTAATCTCTGGACCGGTCAGACTAAACGGAATAAGTTCAAAATCATTACTTTTTGTGATTGCTTCTGCTACTTTAGTCGCCATTTTGCCTGGCATACCGTTAACCATAACTTTAATTTTTTCTCTCATAAAATCCTCCTTTTTAAAATTGATGTTTTAATGGTTTTTATTATATTGTTATAAAGATCAATAAAATATATTAAAAACATTATTAATTATTAACAGATTATTGTCAACTCTAGATTGACAATATAATATAATTTAACTATAATTCATTTATAAATTAATTAAATAATCAAAATTATTAATTGATAATTTGAAATTTTTAATTTTGAATTGAATATTATGCCATTAATACCAACAGTTATTGAAAAAACCGGAACATACGAAAGAGCTTATGATATTTATTCCCGACTTTTAAAAGACCGAATAATATTTTTAGGAGAACCGGTCACCGATCATGTCGCTAATATTATAATTGCCCAATTTTTATTTTTAGATGCAGAAAATAAGGATAAAGATATTAAGTTTTATATTAATACACCCGGAGGTTCTGTTACTTCAGGTTTGGCGATTTATGACACAATGCAATATGTTAAATGTGATGTTGCAACAATTTGCGTCGGTATGGCTGCATCGATGGGCGCGACTTTATTGACAGCTGGAGCAAAGGGAAAAAGATTTGCTCTTCCTAATTCGGAAATAATGCTTCATCAGGTTATGGGCGGAGCTGAGGGCCAAGCAGTTGATATAAAAATCCAGGCAGAACATATATTAAAAGTAAAAGACAAATTAAATAAAATACTGGCTAAGCATACTGGGCAATCAATGTCCGATATTGAAAAAGATACTGATAGGGATTTTTATATGACACCGGATGAAGCGAAAAAATATGGATTGATTGATAAAATTATTACTAAGCAGGTATAATAATCAATAGAAAAGACAAGATAAAATTTTCTTGTCTTTTTTGATTGTCATGCCGGGCTTGATCCGGCATCCAGACATACAACGGATATTTTTATTTTCTATCTTTTATTTTTCTGGATCCTGAATCAAATTTAGGATGGCAGATAATATTAATAGGCTAGTTCTATTATTTTATTTAATAATTCTCTATAGCTCATTCCTTGTTTCATCATTAAAACCGGAAACATTGAAATTTTTGTAAAGCCGGGCAAGGTATTTATTTCGTTTAAATATATTTTTCCTTTGGAAATAAAAAAATCCACGCGAGCGAAACCAGAACAATTGCATATTTTATAAGCTTTGGTAGCTAAATTTTTTATTGTATCTAATTCGGCTTTTTTTAATTTAGCTGGGATATAAAATTCCGTTTTATTTAGTTTATACTTGTCTTCGTAATCATAAAATTCTTTAGCTGGTTTTAATTCTCCTGGCAGAGAAATATTCAAATTTTTATTGCCCATAACAGCTACTTCAATTTCGCGTGGGTTTAAAAGCCCTTCTTCAATAATTATTTTACCATCGTGTTTTAATGCTTCTTTGATCGCAAAATTTATTTTATTATAATTATCTACTTTAGTGATGCCAACAGAAGATCCGGAATTGGCCGGCTTTATAAATAAAGGTAGTTTCATTTCTTTTTTTATTGAAATAATTATTTTATTAATTTCATTATTAGTTAAAGTATTATAATTAATTTCTTTAAATTTAACCTGATTTATTTTTTCTCCTTTTATTAAATTTTTAAATAGACCCTTATCCATACAGACAGCCGAACTTAAAACCCGGCAGCCACAATATTTTATCTTCTCCATTTCTAAAATCGCCTGCAAGCATCCGTCTTCTCCCCATTTGCCATGAGTCATTAATAAGGCAATATCAAAATATTTTTTAAAATCATTAATATTTATTTTTTGGCTATTTTTAATATTTTTAATTTGATTAATATTTTCTAATTTATAAAAATTTCCATTTTTATCCCAATAAATTAAAACAAGCCTATACTTTTTATAATTAAAATTTTCAACAACATTTTTAGCGGAAACTACCGAGATTTCAGCTTCATTGCTCATCCCGCCGAAAAGTAAACCGATTTTTTTCATATATTTAATATAACTTAAATTATTAGCATACTATAATATTATCATTTAAATTTTTAGATTACAATTCTTGACTAATCTTAGTTTTTTAAGTTATACTAAAAAGTAATAAATGTATTAATTTAATTCTAATTTTTTTGTTATGACAATTCAAAGAAAAAAGCATACCAAGGGCGCTGTTGGCGAAAGGAGATCGCATCATGCCTTAAAAAAGATCAATTTAAATAAGTGCCCAAAATGCGGCAAAGCTGTTGAACCTCATAAAGCTTGTCTTTTTTGTGGTAATTATAAGGGCAGAGAAGTTATAAAAATTAAAACCAAAAAAGCAAAAAAGAAAATAGAGTAGTAAATTTATAATTTAATATTTATATAATATGTCCAACAGACATCTTTCTCGCACGATAGCAATGCAGACATTATTCATTTGGGATTTTAATGGCAAAAAGAATAATACCGATTTTGATAATTTAATAAAAATAAATTTTCAGGTATTTGCCCCGACTTTTAATGATGGCGGATTTGTACTGAACTTAATTAAAGGGGTAATTAAGAATATAAATGAAATAGATCGATATATATCTAAGTATGCAACCGAATGGCCGTTAGATCAGATTACTATTGTTGATAGAAATGTTTTAAGAATTGGGGTCTTTGAGCTAGTGTATGATAAAGATATTCCCTCAAAAGTAGCTATTAACGAAGCAATTGAAATAGCTAAAAATTTCGGCGGAGAATCTTCTGGAAAATTTGTAAATGGAGTATTGGGTGCGATATATAAGGACGCGGGAGAAAAAGAAATTGATAAAGAGGAAAAAGAAAAAATTAAAGAATAAAAATTAATAATTTATAGATTTAAAAATTTAAAGATTTAAAGATTAAATATCTTTTAATCCTTAAATTTTTCAATCCCAATTACACATGAAAGATTTTTCAAAATTAGAAAAAGCCATTGGCCTAAATTTTAAAAATCAGGATTTATTAAAACAGTCAGTCGTCCATCGTTCTTATTTAAATGAACACCCAAGTTTTAAATTAGGGCATAATGAAAGGCTTGAATTTTTAGGTGACGCAGTATTAGAAATAATTGTAACCGAGCATCTATATAAAAGTTTTCCTGATACACCGGAAGGAGATTTAACAAACTGGAGAGCGAGCCTTGTAAACGCCAAAATTCTTTCAGAAATTTCCGGAGAGATGGATCTTGAAAAATATTTATATTTATCAAAGGGAGAGGAAAAAGACAAAAATTCAAAAGCCAGGCAGTTTATTTTAGCAAATGCTATTGAAGCCTTAATCGGCGCTATTTATTTAGACCAGGGTTTATCAAAAGCGCGAGAATTTGTAGATAAAATGATAATCAACAGATTGGAAAATATTTTAAAAAATAAACTTTATTTAGATCCGAAATCAAAATTTCAAGAAAAAGCTCAGGAGGAATTCGGCATCACCCCGCATTATAAAGTAATAACCGAAACAGGGCCTGATCATGCAAAAATTTTTGAAATTGGTTTATACTTAGGAAGTGATTTAATTTCTAAGGGCAAGGGTTCATCAAAACAGGAAGCACAGATTGACGCAGCAGTTAAAGGTTTAAAGAAAAAGAAATGGAATTAAGATATTATTTAAAATTTTAAAAATTTAATGATTTAAAAATTAATTTTTTTAATATTATTTTATGAATATAAAAGAATTATTTGGCATCGCCATTAAGAAAAAAGCTTCTGATTTGCACTTGGTCGTAGGTTTGTCTCCGATTCTTAGAATAGACGGTGAATTATTTAAGCTTGAAGATAAAAAAATTCTTACAAATAAAGATATAGAAGAAATGGTTTTATCTATGTTGACAGATGAACAGAAGCAAAGATTTTTTATTTTTAAAGAATTGGATTTTGGATATGAAATAGATGACGACATAAGATTCAGAATAAATATTCATTTTGAAAAAAACAATATTGGTTTAGTTGCGAGAGTAATTTCAAATAAAATGCCGACCTTGGAAGACATTGGAATGAGTGAAGTGGTTTATAAATTATTAGAATTAAAACAAGGATTGATTATGATAACCGGTCCAACCGGATGCGGAAAATCAACAACGCTAGCCGCGATGATTGATCATATAAACGAAAATGCCTGTTATAATATAATTACTTTTGAAGATCCGATTGAATATATTTTTAAACCGAAAAAAAGTGTTATTATCCAAAGGCAATTAGGCAGCGATATGTTAACTTTCGCTAATGGTCTTAAGCATGCTTTAAGGCAAGATCCTAACGTAATTATGGTGGGAGAAATGAGAGATTTGGAAACTATTGGAGCGGCTATTACTTTAGCTGAAACCGGGCATCTAGTTTTTGCAACACTTCATACATATAGTGCAGCTCAGACCATTGATAGAATTATAGATGTATTTCCTCCTCATCAACAGGAGCAGATACGCGTTCAATTATCAATGACTTTGGCCGGTGTAATTTCTCAAAGATTGCTCCCGAGGGTTAGTGGAGGAAGGATTGCAGCCAGAGAAATTCTTATTAATACTCCAGCAGTATCTAATTTAATTAGAGAAAACAAAATAGCTCAAATAAAAACTGTTATTGAAACTGGCGCCAAAGAAGGAATGATTAGTCTTGACCAAAATATTAGAGATCTGTTTATGAATAAAGAAATAACTAAGGAAACTGGCCAAGCGCAAATGACAAATCCCGAATATATTGAAAGCTTTATTTAGCTAATTTTAAATAAAAAATATATATTTATTATATTAATATTTTTAAACATATTAATTGCTTGACACAGTCTTAAAATAGTGTATAATATTAAATATAAAAATATTAACTATATGAGAATAATTTTACTTATTAATAACACAACAAGCGGTTAAAGAGTTTGTTTTTTTAAGCACTCGAGAAACCGCTTAAGCGGTTTTTTTGTTTAGATTGCAGATGAAAGTTTTGAAAAATTTACACTTGCAATTTAAGGAAAGCATTTTAACAACTGAATAAGATAAAAAACAAACAATATTATTAAATTAAAGTAAGACAAAAATTTTCGTTTACACATTTTTAAAGACTAAAAATGTGGGAAAATCTCGATAAGAGTATATGGTGAATGCCTCGACATAAGAAGACTATGAAGGACGTAGCAGCCTGCGATAAGCCTCGGTTAGGTGGCAAGCAACCTTTGATCCGTGGATTTCCGAATGGGGAAACCTGCTCCGTTGAAGACGGAGCGTCCGCTATCTGAACACATAGGATAGTGAGACGATTACCCGGCGAACTGAAACATCTTAGTAGCCGGAGGAAAAGAGAAAACATAATACACGTTTTTTAGAGCACAGATCGCAATTTGTGATCTGTGATTTAATAAAATGTGTCGATTCCCTGAGTAGTGGCGAGCGAAAGGGGAGAAGCCTAAACCTTATTAACCGCGTTTTATTAAACCGCTTTTGCGATTTAATATTTCTGAAGGGTCTCATGCCCATAAGTTAGTAAGGCGTTGCAAGATGATTGCGGTCGCTTCATGAGAAAAGCGAGATAGAGTTACGACTATAATTTTTCTAGTTGAATAGAGCTGGAAAGCTCGGCCAAAGAAGGTGATAGCCCTGTAAGTGAAAGAAATTATTACTCTATGGCGGTATATCTTAAGTAAGGCGGGACACGTGAAATCCCGTTTGAAACCGGGTCGACTATGACCCAAGGCTAAATACTTCTTATGATCTATAGTGAACAAGTACCGTGAGGGAAAGGTGAAAAGCATCCCGGTTAGGGAGGTGAAATAGTACCTGAAACCATATACTTACAAGGATTCAGAGCGTGAGAGCAATCTCGCGTGATGGATTGCCTATTGAAGAATGAGCCAACGAGTTTGTTGTATGCGGCTTACATAACCCGCCCAATTTTTGCTGAGATATTTTGGAATATTAAATCGGTAAATATGAACTATTTAATGATTTTTTATTCTTTATAAATTCGGCAAAAGCTGGGCGGGGCATGTGTAGTGAAAGCGAGGGTTAATCGCCCGTTTCCATTTATTTTGTAGAGACATTGCTTTTAATGTGTCTACAAAATTTATGGATGGTCGCATATACAAGACCCGAAGCCGGGTGATCTAACCATGGACAGGCTGAAGTAGCATGAAAATGCTATGGAGGGCCGAACCCACTAGCTGTGCAAAACTAGGGGATGAGCTGTGGTTAGCGGTGAAATTCCAATCGAACTCGGCGATAGCTGGTTCTCCTCGAAATAGCTTTTGGGCTAGCCTCGGATGCTGACTATAGGGGGTAGAGCACTGAATGAGATCGGGCCGCAAGGTACCGAACTTAACCAAACTCCGAATACCTATAGGTGAAGTCCGGGAGTAAGACTATGGGCGCTAAGGTTCATCAGTCAAAAGGGAAACAGCCCTAATCACAATCTAAGGTCCCTAAATATATACTAAGTGTAAAAGGTAGTGTCGCGACACTGACAACTAGGAGGTTGGCTTAGAAGCAGCCATCCTTTAAAGAAAGCGTAATAGCTCACTAGTCAAGTTGTTTCGCGCCGAAAATTTATCGGGGCTAAGTATATTACCGAAGGTGTGGGATTGCTCCTCACTTTCGTTCGGAGCCAAATTCAAAATTTAAAAATCAAAATGCAAAATTATAGTGTCGTTGATGCGACAGATTTATTTAAAATGTTTTACTTAAATCATGAGCGGAGCGAATACAATAATTTTAATTTTTACATTTTATATTTTTAATTTGAGCAACGAGCGTAAGCGAGGAGCGATCGGTAGAGGAGCATTCTGTTCAGCGTTGAAGTCGTGTCGTGAGGCACGGTGGAGCGGACGGAAGAGAGAATGTTGGCATGAGTAGCAAAAAGGCAGGTGAAAACCCTGCCCACCGAAAATTCAAGGTTTCCTGGGCAACGCAAATCGACCCAGGGTTAGTCGGTCCTAAGGCGAGATCCGTGTAGTGCGGATGTAGCTGATGGAAGAGCTGGTTAATATTCCAGCACTACTGTAGTTTTCCGATGGGGGGACGCAATCTGTAGGTTTAAGCGTTTTTATGGTATGAACGTTAATGGTTTTTTCTTGTGATCTAGGCAAATCCGGATCTATAAAAGAGAAAATTGTTAAAAGATGAAGCCTATGGCGGATTCAATTCAAGCTGAAAAATTGACAAGAAAAACCTCTAGGGTTAAGGCTACAGTAACCGTACCGCAAACCGACACAGGTGAATGAGGCGAGGAGCCTCAGGTGTACGAGAGAAACTTCGTTAAGGAACTCGGCAAAAAAGCGGTCGTAAGTTCGCAATAAGACCTTCCCGATTTACATCGGGACGCAGCGAAAGAATCCAAGTGACTGTTTAACAAAAACACAGCTCCCTGCTAACTCGTAAGAGGATGTATAGGGGGTGATGCCTGGCCAGTGTCCGAACGTTAAGAGGAGAGGTGACAACCCGAGCAATCGGGACGTAGCTTTGAATCCAAGCGCGGATGAACGCCGGCCGTAACTATAACGGTCCTAAGGTAGCGAAATTCCTTGTCGGGCAAGTTCCGACCTGCACGAATGGCATAACAACTTGGATACTGTCTCAACGAAGTACTCGGCGAAATTGCAGCGCGAGTGAAGATGCTCGCTTATCGTAGTTGGACGAAAAGACCCCGTGAAGCTTTACTACAACTTGATATTGATTTAGGGATATGCATGTTCAGCATAGGTGGGACCCCGCATTTTGCGGGGACCAGTGAGATACCACCCTTGTATATTTTTAAGTCTAACTCTAGTCCTTCTATCAGGACAGAGAACAGTATCTGGTGGGTAGTTTGTCTGGGGCGGATGCCTCCCAAAAGGTAACGGAGGCGTTTACAAAGGTTGGCTATCCCGGAATGGAAACCCGGGAGATAGTGTAAAGGCAAAAGCCAGCTTTACTGCAAGACCAGCAAGTCGAGCAGTCGCGAAAGCGGAACTTAGTGATCCGACCGTACGAAATAGGACGGCGGAAGCTCATCGGATAAAAGCTACTCCGGGGATAACAGGCTAGTCACGCCCAAGCGTCCACAGCGACGGCGTGGTTCGGCACCTCGATGTCG
>Ga0172368_10007406_pt1 | contig 11457 bp, 8 predicted proteins | sample Lak11m_FD_114540 | JGI IMG/M metagenome (GOLD analysis project Ga0172368, IMG submission 114540) | Freshwater microbial communities from Kabuno Bay, South-Kivu, Congo - kab_022012_11m | ecosystem: Environmental > Aquatic > Freshwater > Lake | place: Democratic Republic of the Congo: South-Kivu...
AAACAGTAGTCCAACAATATGTAAAAAATCAAGGTAAGCCAGAGGAATACAATCAGTTGCATAAAGACCAACTAAGGCTTTTCGACTGATACCTCGCGGCTTGCCGCGAGGAGCTTCATTTTTTTAAGAGCCTATGCCAAGTTTTTTGTTATATCAAGGAGGTGAATTTATTTCCGGTAGATCCGCAAACTGTTAAACACGACCGAAACCGAGCTGAAAGCCATAGCTCCGGCGGCAATGGCCGGATTTAAAATTCCCGCAATGGCGAGCGGTATCGCAATAACATTATAGAAAAACGCCCAGAATAAATTTTGCTTGATCGTGCCGAAGGTCAGTTTGGAAAGTTTGATCGATTCAGCGACTTTCTCCAGATTATTCTGCATCAGAATAATCTGCCCGGCTTCCTTAGCAATATCAGTCGCGCTGCCCATGGCAATTCCCAGATCGGCTTGCACTAGACTGGGCGCGTCATTGATTCCATCGCCGACAAAAACCACTTTCTCTCCATCCGTTTGGAGTTTTTTTATTTCCCTGGATTTTTCATCCGGTAAAACTTCAGCTAAAACTTTATCAATTTTTAATTCCCTGGCAACCGCTTCGGCTGTTTTTTTATTGTCGCCAGTAATCATGGCAATTTTGAGGCCCATTTTTTTCAGTTTTAAGATAACATTTTTGGATTCTGCCCTGATTTCATCCGCGATAATTAAAGCGCCAACCAGTTTTTTATCATGAGAAATGAATATAGCCGTGCCTTTTTCTTTTTCTAAAATTTCTTTTGCCCAGGCCGTATCGATAGAATTATCTTCCAAAAGTTTTATATTTCCCAGTGCTAACGGAATGTTGTGTTCGCCGCAAAAGGCAGTTATTCCTTTGCCCCGGATTTCCTTAAACTTTTCAAAATTCTGGAGAGAAATATTTTTTCCCCGGGCATATTTATAAATCGCTTTGGAAAGCGGATGTTCGGAATTTTGAGCTAAAGAAGCGGAAATTCTGGTTATTTTTTCTTCCGGAAAATTAAATTCAGGACTCCCAATGATTTTTTGCACTACTGGCGCTCCCTTAGTGAGTGTTCCGGTTTTGTCAAAAACCGCCAAGGAGATATTTTTAGCCCTTTCGAAACTTTCGCCAGATTTAAAAAGAATTCCGTTTTTGGCGCCTTTGCCGGAGCCAACCATAATAGCTGTCGGCGTGGCTAAACCCAGCGCACAAGGACAAGCGATAATTAAAACAGCCACCGCATCCACAATTGCTTTTGAAAAATTATGCGAAGCCAAATACCAGCCCGAGAAAGTCAAAAGAGCAATGGCCATAACCGCTGGCACAAAAATTCCGGAAATTCGATCGGCTAATTTCTGAATCGGGGCTTTTGAATTCTGCGCTTCCTCGACGGTATTGATGATTTGCGACAAAACCGTGCCGGCGCCCACCATGGTAACTTTTATTTTGATGACCCCGTCGTTATTAAGAGTCGCGCCGAAGATCAAGGAGCCAACTCCTTTTTCGGCCGGCATCGATTCGCCGGTGAGCATTGATTCGTCAACGCTGGTTCCACCTTCTATTATTTCTCCGTCCAAGGGAATTTTTTCACCAGGCTTTATCAGTAAAATATCGCCGATTTTAATTTCGGAAACATCAACTTCTTTTTCTTGGCCATTAGCTATCAAACGCGCTTTTTTAGCTCCCAATTCCATCAATTTTTTCATCGCTTCACCGGCTTGTCCGGTGCTTTTGGCCTCAAAATATTTGCCTAAAAGAATTAAGGCGATGATTAAAGCAGCACTCTCTAAATAGCCATCCTGGCCGCTAAAAAAGGCCCAGAGGCTGTAAAAATAAGCCACCAGCGTTCCCATCGAGATTAGGGTATCCATATTAGCCTTAAGTTTTTTAGCTTGCCTCCAGGCCATTTTATGGAAGCGCCAGCCGAAATAAAAAACCACGACTGTCGCCAAAGCCAGGTGAAGCCACATAATCAGATCTATGCTATAGATTTGTACCCCAATCCTTATTTGGGTGAACATTTCCAGAAATAAAGGCAGGCTTAAAATTGCTGACCATAGGAAAGCTTGAAAATTTTTCTTGATATTGGCAGAAACGTGCTTGTGACTTTTATCGCTTTCTTCCACTATTCCATAACCATTGGCCAATATTATTTTTTTTATCTGTTCTTCGCCAATGAGATTTTCATCAAACTCAACCATGGCTTTTTTAGAAGCCAGATTAACATTGGCGTTAATGATGCCCTGGTTTTTTTTGAGTTCTTTTTCGTTATCGATGGCGCATGACGCACAGGTCATGCCCGATATATTTAAAGTAATTTTTTTGGTCGACATAATTCAAAAGTATTAATTTTTATTCAACAACAAATTTTCCCCTGACCATTCCCATCCCGCAACTGAAAGGAATTTCGCCGCTTTGGCTGGGTGTAAAAGTAATTACATTTTCTCCAGCAGAAAGAGCCCTGGAAATATTTAAGCTGGGAACGATAATTCTGCTGGTGCAGCCGCTGATCCTATCGCCGTTGATTACCCATTTCACCGGAATGCCTTTTTTAATTTTGAGGACGCTTGGTTCAAAACTGCTGGCCATAACGCTCATTTTTAAAGTTTGTGCTTCGGAGGGAGCGGGAGCTGGCTGCTGTTTTTCCTCGGTCTTGTTTGTTGTCAGGACATTGCCGGCGACTCCTTTTAAAGCCAGTCCCGAATTTAAGGTAAATATTGCAAAAATTAAAATTAAAATTCCTCCAACTTTTTGCAGTACTGACATGCCGCGGCTTCGTGTCCAGGAAGCGGTTATACCGACAATCATCAGCGATGGTACGGTTGCCAAAGCGAATAGAAATAAGCTAAAAGCTCCGGTTAAAAAACTGCCGGAAGTCAGGGCGAAAATTTGCATACTTTGAGTGAAGCCGCAAGGCAGGAAAAAACTTAGTCCGCCGAGAATAAAGGGTGCAGCTGCATTTTCTGATTGTTTTAAAGCATCCCATTTAGCGGTTAGCTTACCTGGCATTTTAATGCCGGCGGCTGATAAAGAGGGGAGCAGACCTAAAATGTTCAATCCCAGCCAAGCCATGATCAAGGCGATAAGGATGGTATAAATGGAAATAAAATTGCCGCTGATATTTATTTCGCCGCCAACCAATCCCAAAATCCCGCCCAGCACAAAAAAAGTTCCCAGCCTTCCGATGTGGAAATATAAATTGGGTCTCACCGAACTTTGGTAAAAAGTTTTTCCTTTGGTTTGGTATTTCTCGGCAAAAGCGATAACAACTGATCCGACCACCGCGAGACAGGAAGAAATAGAAGCAACCAGTCCAATAAGAAAAGCCACGACGTAATTTATCTGGGAGCTTTTGACGTTCAAGCCTCCGATGATCCCAGAATCTTCCAAGATTTTATAGAAAAATAAAATGGCGACAACTATAAAAATAGCGCTTATATATTCCGACCAGTTAATTTTTTTCTTTCCGGCAGCTTTTAATTCCGTCTCATTTTCAAAAGCATCATAGCCATATTTCCTGGCCGCTGTCTTTAAATCATCAAATTTCGGCTCATAATCTGCGTAATATATTTCTGCCCAATTTTTTTTCCGATTAACTTTCACGTCTTTGACACCTTTGATTTCCCTGAATTCGTAATTTAAAAGTTTCTCGCAACTCACGCAGTGCATACCGGTAATAAATATTTTTTTGTTTCGCATAATTTGTTTTATTTTAATTTATTAATTTGAGCGATTTCGTTTATCATTTCCTGTTTTCTTTTTTCATTGGTGCCTTTCATCACATTGATGAAGCAACTGTTAAGATGGCGTTTGAATAATTTTTCATTGGCCGACTTCAAGAGGCCGATGACGGCCAGGTTCTGCTGGAGGATAGCGATGCAATATTCCTTATCTTCCACCATTTTTATCACATTGCCCAAGTGGCTCGCAGCTTTTTTAAGGGCGATAGTTATCTCTTTGTCCTGATCCATTGGTTTAAAATTAATGATTATGCTACACCTAGGGGGTAGGTATATTTCAATTATAGCTATCGGTAAAACCTTGTCAAATCTTTGCTAAAAATAACTTGACATTTTTATTTAAATATTATATAATATGATATTTTAGTACATTAAGTTTTAAAGGGCTGAGAAGTGGAAAATAACCAAACATTTTATAGAGAAAGGAAATTTTATGAAAAAAGACCAAGAAATTCAGATCAATTCTCAGAAAGAACATGGACTAACGTTCCAGATGGGCCAATTAATAGGAGCAATATTCCTTCTGGTTCTTGACTCACCATTTATTTATTTTTCTTATCTTGCAGCCAAGAAGCTGATGAGCTGAACAGGCATAAAGCGCTTAGCGAGATTACTCGCTAAGCGCTTTATTAAATTATCTTTTGACCAAATTTATATCTGGAGTATCATATTTTTTCAGCTTATATATTGTGCTACAATTGAAAAGTAATAAATAACAAATCTAAAAATGAAAAGGTTATATTTAGACATCGAAACTTTGCCGGCGGGCGAAGAATCGCATGGAGTTTTAAAGATGCTCCACGAGAAGAAAAAGAAGAAAAAAGATGTTGAAGATTTTGAGCAGTACCTTTTGGGCACGACTTTTGACGGATCTTTCGGGCGGATCCTCTGCATCGGTTACGCCATTGACGACGAGCCGACCGAAGTTTTGTATTTTGACGGCGATGAGAAAAAAATGCTCCAGGAATTCTGGCAGCTGGCAGCTGATGCCAATTTGTTCATCGGGCACAACATCATTGATTTTGATATGCGCTTTATAATCCAACGATCTATTGTGCGCGGAGTTAAGCCAAGTTGGAACGTTGGACAGCGTAAAGCCTCATACAATGATCCGGACAATTTAAGTTTTGCCAGGTACAGAAACGATCCTATGTTTGATACAATGCGCGAATGGACAAAATGGGGTCAAAATAATGTTGGGTTAGAGCACTTGGCTTTGGCACTGGGCATTCCGTCACCCAAAGACGGCATTGACGGCTCGCAGGTTTATGAATTTTATAAAAAAGGGAAAGTCAAAGAAATTTGCGATTATTGCAAAAGGGATGTGGAGACGACCAGGGATGTTTATAAAAAGATTGCATTTATAAATTAACTTAATGCAAAACAAAAAACCCGCTGCGTTGCTCCGTAGCGGTTTTTCTTATTTTCTGAAATGTTTGAGGCTGTGCAACACCCTCTCGACATATTCATGGGTTCCGGGATCGTGATAGAAATTTCCGCTGGCTACAGAAAAGGAATTTTCTCCATTTCTATAAGCGACTAAAACAAGTCTGACATTGCCTTGATACCGATCAAGCAGATGGCGCAGATGCCGAATTCCACCATCCAAATTTTGGACCGGATGAAAAGGATTTTCAACGCCTAGGTCTCTAGATGTGCCTGGCATCAGTTGCATAAGTCCTATAGCTCCCTTGGGAGAAACAGCATTGGGATCAAAACCAGATTCGTTTTTGACTACCGCCAATACCAAGGCTTTATCGACATCGTATTGTCGGCATAGCCGGGTAATGGTGCGCTTGTAATGATGCGGAACTTTGGTTGATTTTTCCTTTTTAAATTTCGGTTTGTCAATAATAGGATTGTCAGGGTTATTATTAGAATGTTCATAGCGGGTGTCTGTCTCCTTTCTTCTTTTATGATATTTTTTATGGACGTTGTTTTTATTTTCAGAATCGGAAAAATAATAATCTTTTCCTTTATCGCATACGCAACAACAATCTTCGCAGGCCGATGCGCTTTTGCAGAAAAAGCCCGCAAAAAAAACTAAAAAAATAATAATTTTTTTCCTCACGGATCACCTCATAATCGTTGTTAATATTTTAAAGGTTCCAATGCTTGCCATTTTAAAACAAATCTTTTTAAAAGGTCAATGCATATAATACAAAAAATCCTTGGTGATATTCCACTGCCAGGGTTTAATTTTTAATAAATTTCAATTTTAGCTTCAGCCACGATATTTAAAAGCGCTTGCTTGAAATCATCGCGGCTTTTGACGCAATAAGGAGTTTCCAGTTTGGAATTGTTGATGGAAAGGTAAACTTTAGTGGAACCCATTTCGCATTTATCAAAAAATCCGGAAAGTTTTTTAAGAATTTCCTGATTGGAATTGGGCGGCAGAGTAATGATAATTTTGCCCGCGTAGCGGTCCGACCGCTCTCGGCCGAAATTGTCTAAAGCGGTCAGACCGCTAACAGTGCCGTTAGTTGCATGCGTTTTTTGGATACGTTTGAAATGCTCTACCTCTTCCTTAGTTACGGCTTTAACGCTGTCGGCCAGGACTTTGAATTCGCCGTCTTTGTCGGAAACTTTACCGCTGGCCAAAATGACTTTATCCTCAACCCAGAACGGGCTGCCCGTCGCTTCCAGAAGCTTGGGAAAAATCAAAATTTCCAATTTGCCATCCAGATCCTCAACCGTTACAAACAGCATGGTTTTTTGGTTGCGTAAAAATACTTTGTGAATATTGGAAATGACACCGCCGATAGTCACGTTGCGCCCGACATTGTCAGGGCCGATCTCGCGGATCGGCATCGCCATTTTTTCAAAATAATCTTTGTATTCCCTGGCCGGGTGGTCGGAAATATAGAGGCCCAAAAGTTCCTTCTCCCAGGATAGCATCTGTTTTTTCGGCGCCGGCTCAACCGTTTTCATCCTTATCTCCGGCATTTGCAGATCGGCTTCGCCAAAGAGGCTGCCTTGGTTGGATTCTTTCATCCGCTGGAAATTTTTGGAATGGGCCAGGATTTCTTCCATTGATTCCAGGATTTGATTGCGTTCACCCAGGCCTTCCAGGGCGCCGACTTTAGCTAGTGCTTCAATAGATTTTTTATTGAGATCTTTGTGGTTTATCCTTTCTATAAATTCCGTCAGGTTTTTAAATTTACCATTACGTTTTCTTTCTTCCACGATTTCGTGCGCGATAGTATGGCCGACATTTTTAATGGCATTCAGCCCGAACCGGATCCTTTCTTTTTTGGTTTCCGGGTCTACAATCACTGCAAACTCTTCAAAACTTTCATTGATATGCGGCGACAGAACTTCAATGCCCATCTCAATGCACTCGCTGACTTCAATGGCGACCCGGTCAATGTTGTCCTGGTCGGAAGTTAAGAGTGCCGCCATAAATTCGGCCGGGTAATGGGCTTTGAGATAGGCGGTCTGGTAGCCGATAAGCGCATAGCAGGCAGCATGCGACCGGTTAAAGCCATAACCGGCGAAAGGTTCAATGAAATCAAAAACTTTTTCAGCGATTTTCTGGCTGATGCCGTTTTTGACGCAGCCTGCAATGAATTTAGCGCGCTGTTCCTTAATCAGTGTAAAAATTTTCTTGCCGACGGCTTTTCGGAGAACATCCGCTTCGCCCAAAGTGAAACCAGCCAGGGCCTGGGCGATCTGCATAATTTGTTCCTGATATACGGCCACGCCGTAAGTCTTGCTTAAAATCGGTTCCAGCTTTGGATGTAAATATTTCATTTCCCGTCGGCCGTGTTTCCTTTCAATAAAATCCGGGATCCATTCCATTGGACCCGGGCGGTAAAGCGCTACCATGGCAATAATGTCTTCAAAAACTGAAGGCACCAAAAGCTTCAAATACCTTTTCATGCCCGAACTTTCCAATTGGAAGACGCCGGTGGTTTCCGCTTTTTGCAAAAGTTCAAAAGTTTTTTGGTCGTCCAGCGGAATATCGTCAATGATGATATCGGCATTTTTAATTTTTCTGACAATGCGCAAAGTATTTTGGATGATGGTCAGGTTTTTAAGGCCCAAGAAGTCCATCTTGAGCAAACCGATTTTTTCCACGTAGCTGGATTTAGTGGAAGAAGAATACTGCGTGACCGCGCCGCTGTCTTTGCCAATGATGTGCTGAATGGGAGTGTAATCCGTTACCGGATTTTTGGTAATCACCACGCCACAGGCGTGCATAGATGCGTGTCGGGCTACGCCCTCCAATCTCTTGGCGCTGTCAATCAGTTTTTTAGCGGATGGATCGGCGGTGTAAAGTTCTTTGAATTCTTTGACATTGATCAGCGCGTCTTCAATGGAAGAAAACATCGGAATCAGTTTGGCGGTCTTGTCGCAAAATTCGTAAGGCAGTCCTAAGGCGCGTCCGGCGTCGCGGATGGCGGCCCTAGCTGCCATTGTTCCGAAAGTAATGATCTGGGCAACGTGGTCATCGCCGTATTTCTGGCGGACATAATTTAAAACTTCGTCGCGGCGATCATCGGCAAAATCCATATCTACGTCCGGCATGGAAATTCTTTCTGGATTCAAGAACCGCTCAAACAGCAGGTCGTATTTTATGGGGTCAATATTGGTAATTCCTATTAAGTAAGAAACAAAACTGCCTGCGGCGCTGCCGCGGCCCGGGCCGACAACAATGCCCTGGTCTTTGGCCCAGTTGACAAAATCTTGGACAATCAAGAAGTAAGAAGCAAAGCCGGTTTTTTCAATGATGCTTAATTCATATTCCATCCGCTGTTTATGTTCCTCAGTGATATTCACGTTAAAACGTTTTTTTAGGCCTTCTTCAGTCAAATGCCGCAGATAATTTTCGGTTGTATAACCTTCCGGCACATCATAATGCGGCAGCTGGGTTTCACCAAGCCTTATCTGCAGGTCGCATTTGTCCGCAATTTCTTGCGAGCTGGCAATGGCATCCGGCACATCTTTGAAAGCCTCAATCATTTCGTCCTGGCTTTTAAGATACAGTTCAAAATCCAAAAGGTTCATCCGGTCTTTTTCGGTAACTTTGCGGTTGGTCTGGATGCACAGCAGAATATCCTGAATTTCGGCGTCCTCTTTTTTTACATAGTGAATATCATTGGTGGCAATGAGCGGTATATTGTTTTTTCTGCCGATCTTAATCAGTGCCTGATTGGCAATGTCCTGGTTGGAAAATTTCGGATGGTTTTGGAGTTCCAGATAAAAATTACCTGCTCCGAAAATATCCTGGTATTCTAGGGCCAGCTTTTCGGCTTTGGCCAGATCGCCGGTGATGGCGGTTGCTGGCACTTCGCCTTCGGCACAAGCCGAAAGCCCGATGAGGCCTTCGGCATATTTCCGAAGTGTCGGCCGGTCAATGCGGGGTTTATAATAAAAACCTTCCATATGAGCAATGGAAATCAGTTTCATCAAATTCTTGTAGCCTTTCTGGTTTTTGGCCAAAAGAATTAAGTGGTATCTTTTTCGATCCACAGAATCCGGGTTTTTACTATGGAGATCGTTGCAAACATACATCTCGCAGCCGATTATCGGCTTAATGCCGCGTTCCTTGCATTTAATGGAAAATTCAATGGCGCCATAAAGCACGCCGTGGTCGGTGATGGCAATAGAGTCCATATTCAACTGCTGCGCGCGGTCCAAAAGGTCGTCAATCTTGGCGAGACCATCAAGCAGGGAATAGTGGGTATGGACATGAAGATGAGTAAACTTCATATAAAATTTTATAATTTTGTAATTTTTGAATTTTTTCAGCCCGAGGCTGATCCGCCTATAGCGGAAAATAAATCTAAATTTTTAAACATTTTAACATTACAAATTGATTAAAAATTAAAAATTGGAAATTAAAAATTTGAGCGAAATAAAAAACCGGTCAATATAAATGATATGCCAGTCTTTATAAATAAGTAAAAATTTTGCCATATGAATGCTCTTTCCCCATTTCCCCGGTTGCCCTGTGGGTTCTGCGAGAGAGAAATTAACGGATGTATTATAGCATAACTTTGTAAATTTGGGAAAAATGGCTAAAAATGTCAATTTGACAAAACGCTTCGGGGGGGGGGGTATTATTAGTTTAGTTCTTTATTTAACTAATCTTTAACAAAATAATTAGGGGAGAAAAAATATGCCAAGGCAAGAACAAATCCAATCAACATCAGAAATAAAGGAGGACAAGATGGAAAGTATTAAATTAACACAAGATGAAATAAAAATACTAGAAGAAAAAATTTCAGCAAAAGTTAATGCACTTAAAGAAAAAGATTTGCCTGAACTTATTCGGGAAATCGAAAATACGACCGGAAAATCATTCGAAGAAGCGATAAAAGAAGTTTATGATCAAAACAACTGGAATGAAGAAAAAACGCGTTCATCTTTCAAGGGTAAACTTGGGCGTATATTCGGTGGTGATTTTTCAGGGTCAGTTTTAAGCAATCTACTTTGGAAATTTAAATTAAACGGAGGTTATAATGATGAAAAATCTCCGTTGGGAAATTTTTATTCCAGAACTTGCTTAAATAGGGCGATAGAGAACGAACCGAAAATAAAAACATTTGTTGACATGGTACTTTATGCTACTAAAAAACAGGACGAAATTAAAAATAAAGATCCAGAGGGAAACAGAGGGGGAGTAAAGCAATCAACTGAAGGAAAGGAAATAGAAGATTTTTTGTCTAGTAAAAATTAAATTTATCCAAATAAAGCGCCTTGCTAATTGCTCGGTGCTTTTTTCTTTTCCATTTTGACAATATTTTTTCAGTCCGCGGACACCAAAAATCACCAACCCCTAACCTATTTTCTAATCCCAAACCCACTAACTATCCTCAAACCTCAAAGTGCTTACTTTTCTTTCTATCGCAATAAATGTAAGCCTTTATGTTTTTTGGTTTTCCTGGAATAAATGACGTCCGTGTTTGCAATGATGCTTACTTTTCTTGCTATCGCAAAAAAAGTAAGCTATAATAATATAGTGTGAACTAATAGTTTTCTATTTTTTATGGTTAGAATAGATAGTAAAGAATTTACCAAACTGATTCTTAAAGGTTTGCTGATAACCGGCGCAGTAGCTGTTGCCTCTACTTCGCCAATGTTTGTTTCTATGGCTTTACCCAAGGTAAAAAATTATTTGGCCTATAAGATTAAAAATAGGCAAAAGAGAAATAAGAAATTTTCAAATGTTTTTTATAACTTGAAAAAGCAGGATTTGATAAACTTTGAAAACCAGGGCGGCCAGCTTTATATTTCGCTCACCAAAAAAGGCAAGAAAAAAGCCGGAAAGTACCAAATTGACGATCTGGAAATCAAAAAGCCGAAAAAATGGGACGGATTTTGGAGAGTTCTCATTTTTGACATAAAAGACAAACAGAAATTGAAAAGGGAAACCTTACGGGGTAAAATAAAGGAGCTGGGACTTTTCCAACTTCAGAAAAGCGTGTGGGTTTATCCATATGATTTTACTGCCGAAATAAAATTGCTGCGTTCTTTTTTCGGTTTAAGCCAGGATGAGATGGAATTTATAATCGCCAGCCAGATAGAGAACGATAAAAAGCTAAAAACTAATTTTAATTTATCGTAGCTAAAAGCAGTTCAATCCTATTGTTTTTAATCTCTATTAGGGTTTATTCCCCGCGGCTTGCCGCGGTAGTATACTGGATGTATGAGTATTTACATCCACAAAAGCCATAATGTCAGTGTTCTAGTCTATCATCTGGTTTGCCCAGCC
>Ga0172368_10007407_pt1 | contig 11457 bp, 6 predicted proteins | sample Lak11m_FD_114540 | JGI IMG/M metagenome (GOLD analysis project Ga0172368, IMG submission 114540) | Freshwater microbial communities from Kabuno Bay, South-Kivu, Congo - kab_022012_11m | ecosystem: Environmental > Aquatic > Freshwater > Lake | place: Democratic Republic of the Congo: South-Kivu...
AAAATTTGATTAAAATACTTTGTAGATACAATGCAAGTTTGGATTCCCGCTTTCGCGGGAATGACATGGTTGGATTTTTCACCATATGTGTAGTGTTGCTGAACTGAGTGCATAACCGTATTAGTTAATGACCATTAGCCATGGGAAAGATGATATGCGTTCCCACGCCGGAGCTTGGGAACGAGATTCGACTTGCAGACTTGTCGACTTGTTGACTTCCATCAAATAAACGCTTTAATCTCATCCCATACTTCGTCCAGCGTTTTATTAAAATCGCGGCAGATGAAGATATTCAGACCGCTTTCGTAAGGCATAGCTAAGGGATGTGTGTGGACGGTGAATAATTCGACGCTGGCGAAATCTCCCGCATAATCTTCCGCATCGCCGCCGATGCAGATAATCACATCGACCGAATCGATGTCCGGTTTCCAGAACCAATAGCTGTTATGACCGCAGATGACCGGGGGGAGATTGTATTGTCTGCCGAAAAATTCTACAGCCCCGGATTCGCCGTAATTATGGGCGTAGATGAGGCAGGAGGATTGTTCTTGCGGAGTAAGCGAGTGGTAAGCTTGAGCGGCGGCGGCGGTAAGCTGTTCCCAGCCGAATTGATCGGCGAAATGCTGGGGTAAAAGTCCGAATTCATGCCGTTCGCTGGCAGGAGGTGTGAGGCCGATCCATTGAGAATAAGCGATGAAACTATCCACCGGCAGCATGCCGATGGCGAAGGGAGCTAAAGCTGATGCCGATACGATAAGCAGGATGATTAGCGCCGGTTTAAGCCAGTTCCAGTTGATTTTGCCGATGAATTGTTCGATTAGAATAGCCCCTCCGGCGAGCATAATGGGATTGACCGGGGAAATGTAATAAACTTTGGCGCGCTGCAGAACCATAGTCAGATAGATGGCGAGGAAAGCCCAGCCGAATATCCTGTATGGCTTAGCGGACTTGCCGAACAGATAAAATCCCAGTCCGGCAAGCATGATTACAAAAGAAAAGAAATTGTTCTCCAAGGCACAGCCCAAGGTAAATTGCCCCGGCGAAAGCGGCATATTTTTGTTTTCCGCCGCATTACGCATAAATTCCATAGTGGGGAAACCGTTTTGGATTTCCCAAATGATATAGGGTGAAAAAAGCAGGAACGCCAGCGCAATACAGAAGTATAACCATTTATTTAAGAATAATTTCCGCTTTTCCGTTAAAATCAATCCGATAAACAAGCCGAAGATGAGGAAGAGGACGGAGATTTTGTTCATCATTCCGAGGCCTAACACGATTCCCAGCCAGATATAAGTTGAGGATTTTTGCCGGTTCAGTATATTAATCGCCAGCAGGAACGATAAAGTCCAGAAAAATTTGTCGAAAATGTTCATTGACAGTATATTGGAATCGCCCAGGTAATGCGGGGAAGCCGCCGCGGCAATGGCGGCTAAGAAAGCGGCGTACTTTCCCCCGCCCATTTGCTTCACCATTTCGGAAGTGAGAAAAAATATCGCGATGACTGTCAGGACAGGAACGATATGTAAGGCGAAAAGCGAAGTTCCCAATAATTCGGTGATAAAATGTGTGATAAAAGCAATAAATGGAGGATGATCGATAAAACCCAGCGCCAGGCGCTGGCCGCAGGCGATGTAGTATAATTCATCGCGGAAATAGCCGTAGGAATCGATGAAGAGGAGGCGGAAGAGGAGATAAACCGCCGCGAAGATGATGAGGGCAAGGTTTTCTTTGATATAGGTACGCATAATGGAGATTCCGGTATGGTTATATGTTGATTTGGTGATTTGGTGATTTAGTCATATTCTTATGATGTCAGACGACCGTGTCTGACACTACTTTTAACCAAGAAGCACTTAGGTGTCAGGTGAGGACAACTGACACCACACAATTCCAGGGGAAAAGGTTCATTCTTTATCGTAGTATTCTTCAAGGAAGGGAATAAGCCGGTTTTTTATATCGTCGCGGATTTGACGGAATTTAAACAAGGCGATTTCGTCCGATTCTGCGGCATAGGAGACCGGATCGGTAAAACCTATGTGGATTTGTTCCACCGGATTGAAGAAGACGGGGCAGGTTTCACGGGCGTGGTCGCAGACGGTGATCACCAAATCGAGGTCATTTCGATTTAGGAATTCCATCACCGATTTGGATCGGTATTGTGAGATATCGATACCGATTTCGGACATCACTTGCATTGCCCGGGAATTGACTATTGAAGGCGCGACTCCGGCGGAATAAGCTTCACATTTGTCGGATAAATAGTGATTGATCAGCCCTTCCGCCATTTGCGAACGGCAGGAATTACCGGTGCAGAGGATGAGGACTTTTTTACGGGATTTCATAGGTATTCGGGATTATAGGGTAAGGATGATTGTTTGCAAGTTGGCGAGTTGGCAAGTTGGCAAGTAAACAATTGAAAAGCAGTTAATAGGGAAAAGCTGGATTCCGGCTTTTCCCGCCCCGCAGGGGTCACTGCGTGACAGGGGCTACTGCGCAGCGCTCGGAATGACGCCCTGCAGGCGTTTAGTCTGTGACAGGCGAGGGCGCCTGACGCCACAATGTTTAACCGGTATAATAAGAGTCAGAAAAATTCCCTACCTTAAGAAAAAGAAAAAAAACTTAAAATTCAAATAATAAAGTACCACTTTGCAGGATAAACCTCAATATATCACCAAAATCTACGATTTTTCCTCTTCGGGATGGGGAGTCGGGCGGAAAGCGGATTACCGGGTGTCACTGATCCGGGGAGCGGTGATCGGCGATACGGTGGAATTTACCGTTTTGACCGATTCCCATACTTTGACCAATGGAATAGTATCGAAAATCATTGAACCATCGCCGGATCGGATAAAACATCCCTGCGTACATTACGACGACGGCTGCGCAGGGTCGCTGCTGGGAAGTTACGATTACCACAAGGGAATAGAATGGAAGCGGAATAATTTGCGCGAAGTCTTGCGGCGCATCGGGAAAATCGAAAATCCCAATATCGAGGATATTATCACCGGTGAAAGGATTTGGGGTTACCGCAACCGCATCGAATTGCAGATTTTCCGCACCGAAGATGTGGTGGATATGGGTTACAAATCGGACCGGAAACAGCTGCCGATTTGCGATTGTTTATTAGCGATGAATTCCATCCGCCAAGTACTGCCTTCACTGAAAAAAGCGCTGGCCACAATCAAGCCTAAGCCTTCGGGACTATCGGGGAGAATGCTGCTGCGGGACAACGGACATGGGCAATGTGTGGGCGTGTTGTTCATCGCCAGACAGCAGGAGAAGGAATGGCGTTTATGGATCGGCGGCCTCAAAGAATTGTTTGCCGGCTGGCAGATGCGCACAATGTTCAGTTTGGATCACCGGTTCACCGATTCGGTCTTAGTGGATTCGGCGGGGGACGCGGCCATTTACCGGGACATCAGCGGCAAGGAAATTATGATCGACACCATGTGTTTTTCCCAAACTAACGATGAAATCGAAGTCAAAATGCGGGAATTGGTATTGAAGGAATTATCGCCGGACGGCAGATTGTTGGAATTATACGGCGGTTATGGTCATATTGGACTCGCTTTCGGCTTCGAACACAACTTGAAAAGATACCCGATTAAGCCGGCGGTGGAAAAGCCGCCTAACAATGATGCGCCGGGCGAGGAGAACAGAACTGTCGTAGAAGAAGCGGTGAAAATCTTTATCACCGATGTGAACAAGGAGGCCATCAAGATCGCCCGCCGGTATATCAACAAGTATAATCTTTCGGGCGGTTCCGCGCCTTTGGATGCGGCGGTGGCGGCGCGGAGGTTTTTACTGCAGGACACTCCGCAATATGTCATCGCTGATCCGCCCAGGTCGGGATTAAGCCGGGAAGTGATTAGATGTTTGAACGAGGTTAAGGTGAAAAAGCTGATCTATATCTCCTGCCACCCGGCGGTGTTAGCGCGGGATTTGGATTTGTTGAAAGAGTATGAACCTAAGAGGTTCATCCCCTTCGATATGTTTCCGCAAACGGCGGAGATGGAGACGGTGTGTATTTTGGAAAGGCGATGATAGTTGGAGACTGGAGGCTGGGCGCTGGGTGTTAGGTGTATCGACATTCGAGTTATATTACGACATAAGCGTCATTGCGAAAGGCTGTCCGGCAGCTGCCGGATGAAGCAATCACCTCAATTATTATAGAACCTCACCTGTTAAAAAAGCTGATGCTGGGGGATAGTGGACGGTGGCTGGTAAAAAAGCGAAAAAATCAGCGGATAAATAAAAACCCTTCCCGGAGGCGGGAAGGGTAGTTTTTATAGTGACCCCTAGGGGAATCGAACCCCTGCTGCAAGATCGAAAATCTTGAGTCCTAGCCACTAGACGAAGGGGCCTAATGCAATTAAAAATTATGAATTAAAAATTAAGAATGAAAGACAGGGAGAAGAAGTAAGGTAAAACAATTAGCGGCTCATTTGGGAGAGTGAAGGGACTTGAACCCTTGGCCGCCAGGGCCACAACCTGGTGCTCTGCCAAACTGAGCTACACTCTCCGTATATGTCTTTATTAACAAATACGGCTGTTTATATTTTATGAAGTTGCTTCTTCAGCCGCACCAGCCTGTCTAAGAATAGGAAAAATCGAGATACATACGGTATTACAAATCTTGTAAGTTCTTTTATAATAATAACCTATAGATTCCCGCTTTCGCGGGAATGACAGCTTTTGGGAGTTTTCAGACAAGCTGGTACAGCCGATTCGCAATGACGCTTTTATGGTATTACACACTTAGTAGTTAAACCGGTTCTAAAAATTATTTACCGATTGTAGGGACAGAACACTGTTCTGTCCCTACCTAAACATGCGAAAAGACTTTTTGGAAACGGTATAAACGAAAACCTGTATCGGCGTTAGTACGCCTGGAAGGAATCGAACCTTCAACCTACGGCTTAGAAGGCCGTTGCTCTTCCTTTGAGCCACAGGCGCGAAATCCTTCGGCGAATAGTCAAAGAAACTTAGTTTCATTTTTTTGATAGACTATAATATAAGTATTTTTTAAGAAAATATCAATTATTAATGAGAGTTTATCTTAATAGCAGGTAGCAGGCAGCAAGTGCCAAGTATCAAGCAGCAAGCAGCATGCAGATAAACAAAGGTCTGTATAAGAAATGCAAATGATAAAGAGCATCACGGTTATTATTCTTATCGGTTTGGCCGCCGTTTCCTGCGGGGAAAAACCGGCGGGATTACAGGTAGTGGAAGCCGGAGCTGCTGGGGAATTCGGTTTGGCGCAAATCCCGGAGGCGGGAAGTTATACTTTGAAGGTAATTTCACCCTCGATTTTGGAAATCGCGCATTACACGACTGAAGCAGTTTTGGAGAAGGAGGAGGCGTGGAATTTTGTCGACGCCCAAGGGAATTTACAGCTGCCGGAAGCGGGAGTATTTTCCGTCCGGGCCGGGGGGGAAACTTTCTCCATCAAGAGGTTAGGTTTCAAACGCTATATGCGGCATATTTCCCGTGAAACAGAAGAAGTCATCATCGGCAATTATTTATATATCGAGCTGTCGAGATTCTTAAGCGAAAATACGGAAGTCCGGGTAACTAACCCGGAAGGAAACATATTACCCAGGGATGGATTGACGGCGGCGATGTCGGAATCCCGGCGGTCGCCGGCAGTGCATGGTAATCAATTAGGATATTGGACTGCGGGAGTGAAGAAGGTTTATGCGGGGTATTATTTGGGCAGTTTGGGTGAATTGGAAATTGGCGAAGACCGGGAATTCGCATTGCTCGATGTAGAAAGCGGGAAAGAGGTATTCCGGGATAAGTTAAGGTTTACCCAGGACTTAGGATGGCGCAGCGATTTGCAGGTTTACAGCAAGGTCTATGAGGCGGATTTTTCCCGCTTCGATAAAACGGGGTGGTATCTGGTGGAAATCGAGGGATTGGGGCGGTCGTATCTTTTCCCCATCGGCGAAGGTTTGTCCGCGGCTTACACGCGGACCATGGCGCTGGGAATGTATCATTTGCGGTGCGGAACAGCGCTGGAAATGCCTTACACCCGGTTCACACATAAAGCTTGCCACACCGATTCCGCGGAAATCCCGGATTACACTTATGAGGAAGTGAACCGGTATTTATCGGGCGGGGATAATACTGCTGCGGCGCGCGATATTCAGGTGTTGAATAATATCGATTCCTGCTATTATCCGTTCAAGAAATTCAGCCGGACGGATATTTCCGGCGGGCATCACAGCGGCGCTGATATGGGTAAAAACACGGTGAAAAGCGCGGAAATACTGCATACTTTGATATTCGCGGCGGAAGTTTTTCCCGGGGTTAGCGCTTTGGATAATTTAGGATTTCTCGAAAGCGGGAACAATATCGGCGATTTTTGGGAATTGGTGAAGCGGGAAGGGGATTTTCTGGTGAAGATGCAGGAAGAAGACGGGGGATTTTATACTATGGCGCGGGAGATAGACGAAGCGCTTGCCGGCGGAGGGGAACAGGTATTCGACGGTGTTCAGGTGGTATATCCGAAGAATATCACGGCGACGGCGGCGGCGTCAGCGGCTTTGGCGCAGGCGGGGTCTGCGAAGACCTTCCGCAGATATTTCCCTCAGCAGGCGGAAACTTATTTGCTTCACGCTTTGAAAGGATGGCTTTTTCTGCTGGAAGCGCTGGATAAATACGGGTGGAGGGGGTCGTATCAGGCGGTCCGAGGCTGCGGGGAAGAATTTGCCAACGACGATGAATTGATCTGGGCGGCGGTGGAAGTGTTTTTGGCTTTCAACGACGAATATGCGCATAATATAGTCTTGGAGAATTTCGATCCGACGGATAAAAATACTATGCGGGACAGGTGGGAGAAAATGTCTGACGGATACGGATGCGCTATCAGAAGCTACGCTTTCGCGGAGATGACCGGACGCGCCGAAGGGCGGACGCTGAATGAAAAACTGTTAGGGAAATGCCGGGAACAAGTGACGCTTAGAGCCGATGAATTAGCGGAATGGTCGGCGGGGAACGCTTACGGTCTAAGCTTTCCGTTTCCTTATAAACGGTCGATGAACGCGGCGGATTTTTCCCCGGAAGAAGCGATGTTCGATTTGGCATCGGCTTATCAATTGCAGGTGAAGCCGGAATACTGGGAAGCGATTTTCGGCAATATGGATTATGTATTGGGAGCGAATCCGTTAAATGTATGTTTTTTAACGGGAACAGGATTTATGAGGCAGTGGGAAATTACCGATCTTTATGCGCAGAGCGATAATAGACATTTGCCGCCGAGCGGATGGCCGATAGAATGTATACAGAACTCGGCAAAGAAGATAGCGCAAAAAGGCGGTGGATTGATTGATATTAGTTTCCCTGCGGCGGATAAAAAAACCGATGCGTATCCTTTGTACGACCGGTGGAGCGATGCTGCGGGGGAGAAATCCGAAATTGATATAGTAAAGCAGGCGAAAGCTTTGTCCGCGGGAGCTTTTTTAATGGCGGGAAGCAGTATAAAGGAGCAAAAATACCGAGGCTTAAACAGTAAAATCTTGGAAAAACAAGATAATATATATGAGATTTCGCTTGAAGGCAAAGATTTAAACTTAGACAGAGCTTGGATAGTGTGGGAAACGGAAGGATGCTTGCCGGTAATGGCAAAAAGTGTGAAGTGGGATAAGAGTGTTACTTTAGTGAAAGAGCCGGGATTGGAAGTCGAAATATTATTTCCGGATGGAAGAAGGGGATTTTTGAAGTATGCAGGTCGAAAGAAGTAACAAGCGCCAAGTATCAAGTATTTTCGTGGTGTCGACTCTCGGTAGTCGACACCACCTGCTGGGGACATTTTTTCGATTTCGGCGACAAGCCTAAAAATTTTTTTCGCATGTTTAGGTAGGGACAGAACAGTGTTCTGTCCCAAAACGCCCGCAGGGCGTCATACTGGCGCTGCGCAGTAGTCCCTGTCACGCAGTGACCCCTGCTACGCAGTAGCCCCTGCGGGGCGGGGCGGAAAAAGCCAGTATCCATATCTCATTAAATTACAAATGCTTGGATTCCCGCTTTCGCGGGAATGACAAGTCCGGGGTACATTCTGGGACAAGCTCAGTGTTCTGTCCCTACAATCGGAAAATATTAATCAGAACCGGTTTAACTTTAACACTTGTCCACTCTTTTCATTCAACATAATGCTTTGGACTGTATATTTACACATAATCGAAGACGGCGGTTTCATCGCCGGTGATGTTGGATTCAGTGACTTTTCCATCGGCGAGGGAGAACTTGGTGAGGGCTTTCAAACTTTCCAGCTTTTTAATAATTCCGCCAAAGTCGATTTCAATGCTGCCTTGAGCGGCGTTTTTAAAAAAGATTTCGGCTGCGCCGCCCGCATCTTTCATTTTATTTTCTGCCGACTTAATGGAATAGCGTTTTTCGCTGGCTAAGCTTTTCAAAGTGGGGATGACTTGCAGGAGGTTGGTAAGCGCTTGTTTTTGTTCGGGCGTGATGGTTTTTCCGCCGGCAAGGCGGATATTTTTCATATGTTTTAACAGCATTTGCGGCAGATTGGCGGGTTCGATTTCCGCGATGATTTGTTCACCGAAAATTTTAATTAGGCTTTTCAGGTTATTATCGGCGAAATCGAGGAATTTCCGGTTCTCTTTGACCACATCTTTCAGCTGGTTTTCCGCGCCTATTTTAAGCTTAGCGAAGGAGTTTTTCCCGGTGAATTGGATTTCTTCCACCACTAATTTATCGCGGGCGGATACGGTGCAATCTGCCAATTTGTTAATATAGACTTCTTTACCGGAAATATATGTATTGGAAGCGGTGCCTTTGACCATCAATTTGCCTTCGGCGATGAGGCGGGAACCGGAGACATTTTCCACATCGATGCTGTCTTTGCCGTTGATAACCGCGCCGACAATATCGCCGTTGACGACAATATTGGAAGCGGTCTGGATGTTAGCGCCGGCTTCGACATTGCCGCTGATGATGACTTCAAATTCCGAAACTACGGTGCTGCCGGTTTTCAACCCGCCTTTAATTTCCACCGGTTTTTCCAGAATCAAGTTGACAGGCTTGCTGCCGTCGATTTCGGTGAGGTTTTCCACGGAAAAAGTCAGCCAGGTGATATAGGGGAGTTGGTCGCTGGAGGTGTCTTTTACGCGGAAAGTCCCGGTGTGGCAGGCTAAAACGGTACAAGCGTCGACCGTCAATTTGGTATTTTCCCCGGCGCTGAAAGTGTAATCTTTGGGAGGTTTGGGCGGGACGCTTTTACCCAGCAGAGTCATCCCTAATTCTTCAGTTTTTACCGAAGGTGTTCTTTTGCAGATGGTATTGCCATTTTCCACTCTTTCGACGCCGATATATCCTTTAGGGCCCAGACTTTTAATTTGGCAGCAGTATTCCAGTTTTCCATCGGCGCTTTTGCCCGGCATCCGTCCTTTCCCGATGACAAAGTGCATAAGCGGTTCACCGGTGGATTTGACATTATTCAGAGCTTGTTCGATGGCGATTTTATCGATAAATTCGGGGGTAATTTTCAAATCCTGACAGAGTTTTTCGATATCGGCAATGATGGGTGCGGCGCCTGCAGTATTCTGGGGGAATAAATCCAGCTCCAGGATCATATCCTTAATTTCGTTGATTTCATCCAATTTGAACGGTTTAAGCTGGACTGCCGGTTCGCCGCGGTGCAGCGTGACTTTTTCCATCATCACCGAAATGCGGTTGACAGAAGAATGAAGTTCACTGCGGTCGATGTCTTTGTATTGCAGGAGTTCGATAGGAAGGTTGAAATCGGTGGAAATTTTCCGCTTGGCGGCGCGGAAGATTTCCAGCAGTTGTTCATCCGACACTTCTTTTTTGGGCAGAGTTATGATTACACGCCAGGAGGTGGGAGTGAACGATTTAATTTCAAATTGAATTTCTGCCATTTATCGCCTCAATAAACACCAGCCAAAGATATTTGAAATTTCCGGCTTCGGGCTTAAGGTTCAAGACTCAAGGCTCAAAACTCAAGACTTAAGACTTAAGACTTAAATGACCAGACTAAAGTCTGTTCTCCCAAAATGTGGGAGGTTGGACTATATTCCGACACTTTAAAAAACATTCCGTAACAATATAGATAACTATTATTTTATTGTAACAGTTTAGCATTTTGAAAAACTGTATGAAGAAGGGGTTATTCCGAACTTGGTTCGGAATCCAGCGCCTTTGCTTTTTGTGCGCTTTTTACGGCACTGGATGCTGAAACAAGTTCAGCATGACCATTTACGGAAGGTTTTGGATAATGCTAAAATGATACATTTTATTTAATGCAAGAAATACGCTCTTACATCGAAAAAGTAGGATACTTCAATGAGATTTGCCTTAATAGAAAAATACTTACCTTGCGGAGAATTGTAGATTGTGAAAAAGTTATCTAACAAATTGCTGCTATTTTTATGCCAGATTTTTCCGGTTCTAACAAAGAGGAATTACTATGCGAAATGCCTTAAAATTTGCACACATCTTTCATATTATACTGTTTCTAATTGGGCGTGTTACCCAAATGTAAATGTCAGGATTGGGACAATCCCGATTCCAAATCCCCCCGCTTGGAGGCGGGATTGTCTCAATCCCGCCAAATGAGAATTCGAGGAATAACGATTTGAGAAACACGCTCTTTGGGGGCTGGAATAATATAATACAATACCCAATAAAACGGCAAATTTTTTACAGACGGGATATTTTTTGCACAGTGCTTCAGGGGAAACCGCCATGGGCGGCTGGAGTCGCGTCCGCCCATCCCGAAGCATGAAAATATGCACTCGCGAGGCGACAGTTATTCTACTTTCAAAGCAAAAAGTCTATATAAATAGACAGATTTGTCTAACCTGATTGATTCATAAACTGGGTTGAATTAATCGCATCATCAATAAAATCACATTATTCTTGTAGGGACGAGGCAGCGCCTCGTCCAAATGGCAGGACGAGCCGTTGGCTCGTCCCTACAAATACAAAAAACACACCGTTTTTCCGGAAATGATGATTTTATGAATAATACAGGCTAAATGCCTATTCAAACCAGCAAGTTGACAAGTTAGAGGAGCCGCAGAAGCACCGCGGCAAGGTCAGTATAAACCGCCATGGGCGGCTGGAGTCGCGTCCGCCCACCCCGAAGCATGAAAATATGCACTCGCGAGGTGACAGTTATTCTATTTTCAAAGCAAAGATAGGGAAAATAAAAAGTGTCTCCCCATGAACGATTAAGTTTTTTGGCAATTTACTTGCAATTATGCTTGAATATTTTTAATTTTATGAAGTTGGGACGCTCTGGCTTTCTATGCAGGAGCGTGGGACGAGGATTTTAACTTGATTAATTCCTAAACTGTTTCGAATTGATTGCAACATCAATATAATCAAATTATTATTGTAGGGACGAGGCAGCGCCTCGTCCAAATCGAATGACGAGCCGTTGGCTCGTCTCTACAAATATAAAAAGCACGC
>Ga0172368_10007409_pt1 | contig 11457 bp, 13 predicted proteins | sample Lak11m_FD_114540 | JGI IMG/M metagenome (GOLD analysis project Ga0172368, IMG submission 114540) | Freshwater microbial communities from Kabuno Bay, South-Kivu, Congo - kab_022012_11m | ecosystem: Environmental > Aquatic > Freshwater > Lake | place: Democratic Republic of the Congo: South-Kivu...
AAAGCCTCTTGCTCGCCTTTTGGCTTATTGCCACGCAGATCAGCCCGCCCGCGTCCTTCCTCATCTGGCGGACCATTTTCGGGGTGATTTTCTGCGCTAGGCAGACCATGTCCGACTCGTCCTCCCTGCCTGCAGCGTCGTGAAGTATGATGAACTTCCCTTTTTTCAGGGCTGATGCTGCTTCTTGTATTGAGCTCATAACCAGTGGATGCGAATCCAAGGTTTATAACGCTTGCAACGCAGAAGTTGTGCATGCGAGTGCTGGTTTTCGGGAACCCGATTGCGAAAATCGATTCTGCCGCGGTGAAAATCGCAAAGGCGCTGGAAGGGCAGATGCCGCAGTGCGAGTTTGTGCGCTTTGACACCTCGGAGGATTTGGAGGGAGAGGGCAAGGACATTGTAATACTGGACGCGGTGGTCGGCCTTTCAAAACCGCGGCTGGTGAAAATGTCCGAACTTGAAAAGTCCGCCAACCCCCTTTCGCTCCATGGCTTTGACCTGATATGGAATCTGCTGCTCCTCAAGAAGCTGGGCATTCTGCGAACGGCCACCATTGTGGGCGTGCCTGCAAAGCAGCCCTACACAAAAAATGTGGACGCAGTGAGGAAGCTGCTGCTCAGGCTTGCTGAAGAGGAAAAGTAACTATCTTTTCCCCTCTTCCGCGAAAGTCCAGGGGTTGATCGCCGGCTTCGTCTTCCGCTTCATTTCCCTCATTTTAAGTTTGAGGAAGTGCGTGGCGCAGCTCATGCAGGGGTCGTATGCCCGGATGAGCTTTTCAGCCTCAAGCGAAATCGTGTCTGCCTCCGCGCCGGAGTCTATCTGCTCCTGCACCAGCTTGGCAACATCCTTTTCGATGTTCTGGTGGTTCTGCGCAGTCGGTATCACCAGGTTGATGTAGTCCACCATGCCCTTGTCATCTGTCTTGAGCGCGTAGTAGAGGGTGCCGCGCGGGGCTTCTATCACGCCTATGCCGCTGCCGGCCTTTACTGGCGGCGTCTTGTACTGCTCGGGCTTGAACTCCCAGCTTTCGAGTTTCTCGATTGCGTGGTCTATGCCGTTGATTATTTCAATTGCCTGCGCGAGGTTGTTCGCATAGATGTTGTTGGACGGGAAAAGCGAAAGCGAGCTTGCACAGTCCTTCTTTGTGTCGCGGTGCAGCGCGTCCTTGTTCAGGTTCATGCGGGCAAGCGCGCCGACAAGGTATTCGCGGCCCTCGAATTCAAAGCCGGTCGCCTGCGAATAGGGCACCACCACGCGGTCGAGATGGTCCCAGAAATTCTGGCGCGATACGCAGTAGCCTTGCGAGGAGCATATTTCGCCGCCGATGTATTCGTAATTTTCATTTTTGAGGGCAATGAAGTGGGTCTTGCGCTCGAACACGGGCAGCTTTTCGCGGAAAAGTTCCACGAACTCGATGGCATGCTCGCGCGCGTGGTGGAGGCTGTGCGCCATTTCCTTTGCCTGCTGGTCGGTCATCACGCGCGTGTAGCCGCCCACGGCAGGGAAGGGGGCGTGCACCGACCTGCCTGCCACCAGCTTGGAAAGCTCGTTGCCAGCGCTTTTCACCTCGAGCGCCTTTTCAATGAGCGATTTGTCGCGGTCGGCAAGCTCGAGCACCGAATCCGCGTTGAGTATGTCGGGCAGGCAGAAAATGTAGAGGTGCATTGCGTGGTCGCGCACCATCAGGCCATCCATGGTCAGGTTGCGAAGCACGCGGGTCTGCTCGCTTGGGGCTATGCCCAGCGTGTTTTCCACTGCCTCTATGCAGCAGGTCAGGTGGGCGATTGAGCAGGTGCCGCAGATGCGGGAGACCAGCTGCGCAACGTTGAGGCAGGATTTGCCGCGCACGCCCTGCGTGAAGAAGCGCTTGGATTCGGAAATCTTCAGGTGGGCGTGCTCCACCTTGCCATCTTTGACCTTGACGTCGAGGTCTGCGTGCCCCTCAATCTTGCTGAGGTGGTGGATGTCAATGTCGTATTCACCTTCCTTGTGCATAATGACTCCTCCTAGCTATTGCACCCAGAACTCTGCCAAGCATTTGCCAAGCACATCCAGGAAAATCTTCTCGTCCATCGGGCAGCCCGGCACCATGTAATCCACCTTGACAATGTCCTTGACAGGGTGCACCTTGTCCAGGTGGCCGAAGCGCTCCACCACCAGCATTATCTCGCGCTTGGTGGACTCGTCAAAGCTGTTGCGCTGCGCTGAGGGCAGCCCGGTGCATGCGCAGGAGCCGACCGTGACGAGCCTCTTGCACTTCTCGCGGATCATCTTGAGCTCCTCCTCGTCCTCCTTGGTGGCTATCGCCCCCTCCACGAAAACCACGTCGGTCCCTGTGAAGTCGTTGCCGTGGCTCTTGAGCAGCCGGCAGTACTTGAAGTCTATCTTGTCTTTCCATTCGAAGAAATGCTGATTGAGAAGCTCCACGAAAAGTATGGAGGAGTCCTCACAGCAGGCGAAAGTCACCCAGGAGAAAGCCAGCTTTTTGCCCATACGCAAACCCGCGCAGAGTAATTTTATAAATCAAAATGCACCACACATGGCCATGGACAAGGAAAAAGGAATAGTGCTTGCTTACCTGACCGCCATTGTGAGCGGGATATCCGTGTTTGCCAACAGCTTTGGCGTGCTTACGCTGGAGCCCGTGGCTTATACGTTCGTGAAGAATTTGCTGGTGGCGGCAATACTTGCCGCAATTGCGCTTTCTGCAGGAAACTGGAAGGAAATCCTTTCCATTAACCGCAAGCAGCTGCTCATGCTCTTTTTCATAGGTGTGATTGGGGGCGGGGTTGCATTCGCGCTTTTCTTCACCGGCTTGTCGCAAGTGTCAGGGGCGTATGGCTCGTTCATCTACCGCCTGCTCTTCCTCTTTGCCGCGGCAATAGGCATTGTGATTCTCAAGGAAAGGCCGGGCTGGCAAACTGCTGCCGGCACAATCCTTCTGTTGGCAGGGAATGCCGTGCTGCTGGGCTCTGAGAACATGGCGCTTAGCTCGGGCGCGCTGATGGTGCTTTGTGCAACCGTGCTTTGGGCGGCGGAGTATGCGGTGTCCAAGAAGGCGCTGGAAGGGCTTTCCGCAACCACCGTGGCATCGGCTAGGATGGGCATCGGGGCGATGGTGCTTCTCGGGCTGCTGGTGGCGCAGGGCAAGGCGGGCGCGCTTCTGAGTATCAGTTCCGCCTCGTTCGTTTGGATAGCAATTGCAACCGGGCTTTTGGCAATGTTCACCACCCTTTGGTATTCCGCGCTCAAGAGCACCACGCTTACGGCTGCAACCGCCGCGTTTGCGCTTGGCGGGCCGATATCCTCTTTCCTCTCATTCGCGTTTGCAGGCAAGGCACTCGCCCTTGCGCAGGCAGGCGGCTTGCTGCTGCTTGCAGCAGGGGCTGTTTTCGTGGTCGGAGCCGGGCAGACCCTTCTTGCAGCCAATTGGCTCAAGGGGAAGGCGTTGGCGGTTCTGCGCGCTTAGCTGCCCTGCGTGTTCAGCGGAAGAACAGGTTTGCGCGCTTGCGTAGGGCCTGTAGAAACAATGGTGCTTGGATGGAAGGACTTGAGCTTTCAGCTGCGTTCGCGCTTCCGCCCAATTCCAAGTCATATTGCGGAAAGCCGTCCTTCAGGAAAGCATTTGCGGCGTATTTGCGTGAAAAAAACGGCAAAACCAGGGCTTCGCTTGAAAGGTCGCTGAAGCGATTCACGGCCCATTATGCCTATCTTCAGCTCATTGCCGGCTCGAACGGCTGCAGGCCTTTTGACACGCGAGTGGCTGAGGCCTTGTGGGTGGGAAACTCGCTGCTTGAAAAAGTGCCAAAAGAGAAGATTGCCGCACTTATCGCCATGGAATTTTCCGGCAAGGGAAAACTTCCCGTAAAAACTGCGCGGGCACTTGCCGCATCGCTGCCGGGCGGATTTGTTCCCCACCATTCTTTCCATGTGCTTTACCTGCACACCATAACGGGAGTGATAGAGCCATCGGTGAAAAATGCCGACAGCTGCAGGATAAGCTGGGGGAACGTGCGGGCTGTTTCAAAGGGCATTGCAACGCTGCAAAGCCAGAGGCTGGAGAGGAAAAATGGGAAGCTGGCACTTGTGCCATGCACAAAAACAGCCAAGCTTGAGTGCGCAGGCATAGGGCTTGCAGCCGGAATTGCAAAAGGGGACACTGTTGCCTGCCACTGGGGATTTGCAACCATGAAATTGAGCAGGGCGCAGGCAGCGAGGCTGGAAAAGTACACGCGCATGAACCTGAAAGCCGCGAATTCCATGAAATCTACGAGAAGCTGATGGGCGCACCTTTATTTTCCTTTTCCCCCTTTTACTTGCATGGCTTGGGGCTTGCTGCTTGCACTTTTCATTTCGATAATCGTATTCTATACCATGTTCCACCTCATGCGCAAGATTGTCCCGCTATTGCTGAACGGCGTGCTTGGCCTGGGGATTTTCCTCGCGCTCAATTACGCAGGCGTGCTGCACATACCCATGACCTGGCTTACATTCCTCATTTCCGGGCTGGGGGGAATACTCGGGGTTGTGACAGTGATTGCACTGACTTATTTTGGGATACCGCTTTGATTCGCAGAAAAACAGCCCGCTATTTTGTCAGGTTGGCAAGCGAGTTGGAAAGCGAGGAGTTTATTTCCGGCTCGCCGACAAATGTGCGGTTCCCGGCAACCACCAATGGCACCACGCGGCTGGAGTTGGGAAGGTTGAGCTTCTTTGCCATCTGGTCAAATGCAGCATAGCCTTCGGGAGTCAGCACGTTGTACGAACCCCAGGCAGTGCTGTTTGAAAACTGGGATTGCAGGGCCTGGATAAGGGGCGCCACCCGGTTGCAGTAGGCGCAATTGGGGGAGTAAAAATAGGATGTGTTGACGCGGTTCGGGAGGTTTTGCGGGTAGGAAAAATTTGATGCGCTTGAATTGTTGAGAAGCAGCATGAGCGCGGGCAGGTCTTTTTCCGAGAAATTGCCTGAAAAGTTGGATTGGTTGGCACGGGCAAGCAGCATTGCGAGCATCAGTTTCTGAAGCTCTGCCGAATCCGCGCCTGCAGCCGTCTGGTTTTCAAGCGCTGGAGAAGGCTGGAGCGGAGATGCTGGCGCGGGCTGCTTGGGCTGCTCCCAAACAACTGAAGGCTGCGTGGCCTTTTCGTCAACAACGACGTTTGCGCAGCCGAATGATAACATGAGGGCGCCAACCAGGAGAAGGGTTTTCCACATGGCTATTCCTCCTTGCCCGTCAGCTTGGAGAGTATTTCATAAACGCGGACCGCCTCGGAGTTGCGCACCACCATAAGCGTGTCGGTGTGGCACGAAATGAACTCGAGCACGTTTATGCCCTCTGATGCAATGGCATCTAGTATCGCGGAAACGCAGCCAGGGGTGTCTTGCAGCTGCGGAGGGCTGGAGATTATCACCAGCGAAAGCTCATCTATTGCCCTCATTCCTTTTTTCCTCAGCTGCTTGGAGTAGGAGGAATCCACCACGCTCATGACCCCTGCTTTGGAATTCGAGGTGGCAATCACCGGGACGCCTATGCCCCCTTTGCTTGATACCACTGAAACGTTGGAGCGCACTTCCACCGAGCTTCCCTTGAGAACTTTTTCCACGTCGCGCTCCCAGCTCCGCTCATGCGACTGCTCCTCGCGCCCCAATCTGAGCAGGGCGGCCTTTATCGCCGTGAATTCGGATGGCTTGCCGGGGAATATCTCCTTTTGCAGCCTGCGGGCAAGCGCGGAATAGTTGCATAAGCCGTTGCTCACCATCGAGAGGAGCTGCGGCCGCCTTTTCAGGTAGAGCCGGACTATGTTTGCGGTTGTTGCCAAATAATCACGAGATGCATTGTTTTGAATGAAACAGAATGTTCTTTCCGGAATAGAGCCTTTAAAACCTTACGCTGAGCCGTAGCTACGGTGATTTTATAGCAAAGAAGAAAGCTAAGGCTAAGAAAGCCAAGAAGAAGTAATGACCTGATGGGGCGAATGCCCCGTTCTTTTTTTTCAAATTGCACTCTAGTTGAGAAATAGCTGCTTATACGCCGAAGGAATCGGCAAAGGGTTGCGAAACCCCGAATATTTGCAGGAAGCGCAGGTCCCCCAGTTTCCCGTTTGAAAAGTGCGAAAGCCCGGGCGCCCGCTTGCGTTCCCCCTAATTTTTATTCGTTATCGTTCCATTCTCTTTCTATGAAAAACAAGAAAACGGATTTCTCCGAGTGGTACACCGAAATCACCAAGGAGGCGAAGCTGTGTGACCTCCGCTACAACGTCAAGGGGTTTGTCATATTCATGCCCTGGTCGGTTGCCAGCATGAAGAAGATGTATGCCATTTACGAGCGCGAGCTTGAGAGGACGAATCATAAGCCCGCCTGGTTCCCGGCGCTCATCCCCGAGAGCAATTTCCACAAGGAGGCAAAGCACGTGGAGGGGTTCACCCCGCAGGTTTTTTGGGTGGAAAAGGCAGGGGACAATGTGCTTGAGGAGAGGCTGGCAATGCGCCCCACCTCGGAAACCGCGATGTACCAGATGTACTCACTGTGGATACAGGGCAAGTCCGATTTGCCGCTTAAGATTTACCACCAGTCGCAGGTCTGGAGATACGAAACAAAGGCCACCCGCCCGTTCATACGCTCACGCGAATTCTACTGGATTGAGTCCCATGACGCTTTTTCCTCGCGCGCCGAGGCGGAAGCGCAGGTGAGAGAGGACATGGAGATGAGCCAGAACGTCATACTGGGGCAGTTCGGGGTGCCGTTCATTTTCTTCGAGCGGCCGCAGTGGGACAAGTTCCCGGGCGCGCTTTCCACTTATGCGGCTGACTGCATGATGCCGGACGGCAGGGTGCTGCAGCTGCCCTCCACGCATCTTCTGGGGCAGAATTTCGCCAAGCCTTTTGACGTGAAGTTCCTGAATGAAAAGGGGGAGAGCGAATACTGCTGGCAGACCTGCTACGGCCCCGCCATATCAAGAATATACGCGGCGATCATTTCCGTGCATGGCGATGATGCTGGCTTGGTGCTGCCGTTCGAGCTTGCGCCCACGCAGGCAATCGTGATTCCGATTCCGAAAAAGGGGAGCGAGGACGCAGTGAATGCCAAGGCGAAGGAAGTGGTGGCGCTGCTTGTTGCCGCGGGAATGCGCGCAGAGGCGGATTTCTCGCCCAACACACCTGGCTTCAAGTACAACCACTGGGAAATGCAGGGCGTGCCCTTCAGGATAGAAATCGGCGGGCGCGAAGCCGAGTCGGGAGAGCTTACTGTTGCCCGCAGGGACAACAGGGCAAAGCACAAGGTTAAGCAGGCCGAGCTCGCGCAATTCCTTGCGCATGAAGGCAAGACGCAGATTGCTGACCTGAAAAACAAGGCTATTGCGGAGTTTGATGCCAGGCTCTCGAATGCTGACAGCATGGACGGGCTTGCGGCCGAACTTGAAAAGGGAAAGCTAGTGGCGGTTCCGTTCTGCTCAGTGCAAATGGACGGAAAAACCTGTGCCGAGGTTGTAAAAGAAAAGACCTCGGGGGACGTACGCGGCACAAGATATGGCAAGAATGAAGCCGCGCACGGAAACTGCATTGCGTGCGGCAAGAAGGCGACTGCCATTGCGTATGTTGCCAAGCAATACTAGCCGAGCGCGTGGAGGCAGCATAAAAATATTCCTAGCCAATATAGGATGGCGCTAGCCCCTTCGTCTAGCGGCCAAGGACGCTGGGCTTTGAACGGACCCTTTTACTCGCTGACGCTCGCAAAAGCGTCCACGGAAAATGGCCCGGACGGAACCCGGTAACAGCGGTTCGAATCCGCTAGGGGCTATTTCGCTTCGCTCATAGCCCAAGCGTTTCGAGCTGCGGCTCGAAAACTCGCCAAACGCTTGCGCGTCTGTCGATCCGCTAGGGGCTATTTCATTCTGAAAAAATAAGGGAAAAAACAGGACCGCCTACTCGTAGTAGGTCGGCCAGATTGAGGATTCGTTGCTTATCTGCACGGACGAGATGGGCGCAACCGTAGCCAGGTCGTTCGCCTTCACATACTGGTCGGACAGCGTGTAGAGGTAGCTGCCCATGTAAAGCGAGCGCTTCACGCTTGATTGCGACCGGAAGTACTCCCCGCTTTTCAGCAGGTCGTCCTGGCTTGCGTGCGTCACAGTGCCGCGCAATGTAAAGCCGTCCTGCAGACTGACATTGAACACATAAGCCCCCTGGAAAACGTAGTCCCCGGACGCGGTTGTTGGCACGCCGCCCGGATACTTGCCCTTGTCGATCACCGCAAGGGTTATGGGCAATACCAGCAGGTTTTTCTCCTTGGAGAACAGGAATGCCTTGTGCTCCTGCAGCGCGTAGGAATCGGTGCCGCGGTCGCCTATAATGTATTTTGCGATTTCCTTGGGGGAGGACACGTCGGACACGTCAAACAGGGACATTTTCACGCCTTTTATCGCAGTGTAATACACCGCCCCTGGCGTGTGGACCTTGTCCGCGTCTATGCTTTCGTCCACGTCCTTGCCTATCCCGATGAGGTGCGTGCTGTCATAGGGGTGCAGGTAGTCCGAATAGCCGGGTATCTTGAGCTTGCCAAGTATTTTCGGGTCTTTCGGGTCGGCCAGGCTTATCACGAAGAGCGGGTCGACCTGCTTGAAAGTCACCAGGTAGAGCCGCTCGCCCATGAACCTTGCCGAGTATATTTTCTCGCCTGGGGCCAGGCCTTCCAGCTTGCCGGCAAGTTTCAGGTCCTTGTCAAGGACATAGACATTGCTGGTGGTTGGCGCTTCTTCCTGTGCGATTGGGCGCATCATCATTCCGCCATTCCAAGGAGGGGTGGCTGTTGTCGCCACCCTGAAATAGCCGCCGTACTCGTCCATTGAGAACTGGTTGAGCACTTGCCCGCTCACCTCGCCTTTTGCTACATAGGCAAAGCCGTCAAGCGCAATCTTGTTCACCACCGTCTTTTCAGCGCCTGCCAGCTGGGTTTTTCGTATGGCGTCTATTTTCTGCGCAAGCTGCGCATCCAAAAGCGTCTTTTGCGCCGCGCTTATGAAATCCTTGCGCGACTCATTGTAAAGGTAGGCTGCCGCGAACTTCTCGGCTTCGGCAGTCTTCAGCCGGTCCTTCCGCCAGTCAGAAACATTCATTGCGTCTATTTCCTTTATCCTCTGCTTTGTTTCAGAGGGGATGATGAGCCCGTAAGTTTCCTCGTACGCCTTCCATGTTGGAACGTAGCTGTCGTAGCTGGAGTAGGTGACGTAGATGTTCTCCTTGGAGACAAACAGGTTCTGGGCAGCGCCCATGAGCACGACCTTTTTGGTTTCCTCTTTTTTCAAGTCGTTCAGGTCCAGGCTCACGAATACGTTGTAGTTGTAGCTGTTGTCGGGCCAGTCAAAGTATTTCACTTCTGATGGCGAGATTTGCTGTGCCTTGCCGTCCACCAGGTAAACCGGCATCGGGTATTGGTAATTCACCCCGTCGTTGAATACTGCGTAAACCTTGCCATCGATCATCCTGGATTGCTGGTAGCTGCCTTTTACCTCCACTTCCTTCTCAAGCTTGGGCATTTCGCGGGAGGAAACGTCGTAAACTTTCATGTAGCCGAAATTCTGCTGGTAATACGGGGGCATTATGCAGTTCGCGCAGTCTGCCGGGGGCGAGGGAGGCATGACATCGCTCCTGTAGGCGCTTCCGAAAACCACCAGCTTGTCGCGGTAGACAAATATCTCCTGCGCGCTGCCATCGAGGTTTATTTCGGAGACTGTTTTCATGCTTGAGGCAGGGTAGGCATCAAGGATTACCACCTTGCCCTTTGTGTTGCCGTACGAGTAGCCGCTGCCGGCAACGGCATATATGTACTTGCCGTCATTTTTGATCAGGTCGGCTTCGTCCACCCCTTCCACCTGCACGTTTGTCTTGGAGAAATCGGACGCTGCCTGCCCAGCGCCAGAAGTTTCGGAGGCTGATTTTGCCGCAGTGGGCGCATTGACCATGTCCACCATCATGCCACGGCCAAAACCATAGTGGCGGTAGCCGCCTGATCCGGACGACTCCAGGAATGTTGATATTTCGTTCCAGGACTTGAAGGATTTCAGTTCGCCAGAATCGGATGCGTTGGACGGTGTGGCGGGGGTATAGTTCCCTGGCTTGACTGGCCTGGTGCAGCCGGCGAAAATCAGCATCAGCCCAACGAAAATTGCCAGAACAACAAATATTGCGTCTCCCCGTTTCATCATCCCACCCCTATGGAAAGGGATCTGTTTGCCTGCAATATAAATCGTTCGGTTATTGTTTGGAGCGCTGGGAGCAGGCAGTAATTTAAGTTTCACGCAAACATTCTGGCGCATGAAAAACGCGCTCCTGGCTCTCACCGTGCTGGCGCTCCTTTCGGGATGCGCGGCCCCCGAGCGGCAGCCTGAGGCCCCGGCAGCGGCAAACGAGTGCATATCGGCCTGCCAGAAGGCGATGCTGGGCGGCAGCGAGCTTTCGTCCGGGCCCTGCCTGCTGGACCCAATCCCCAGATATCCGGACTGGGTGTGCGATGTTGCCCACAGCCCGAGGCTGCTGGTGGACGATGTGGTTGGAAACCAGTGCGATGCCTACCTGGCAGGCACCGCGACGCATTTCATAGAGGTTACACCCGACTGCAAATTCATCAGGGAAGGGTAGGTGAAAGGATGGATGATGAAGAAAAAAAGGCGCTGCTTGCAAAGGCAAAAAGGCTGGAGGAAAAACTCCTTTATGTCAAGGCTGCCGAGGCTTACCTTAAGCTGAGCATGGAAGAGGGTGCGGCTGCGGCTTATGAGAAGGGAGGGGATTTCGGCAAGGCTGCGCTGCTATTTGAAAAAATGGGCAAAAAGGGGGACGCCGCGCGCTGCCGCAAGAAGCGGGACGAGGCGTCGACAGGCCAGACCTGGCAGGACATGCAATCTGAGTTTCAACATGATAGTGGAAACCCATATTAGCCGGCAGATTTCCAGCAGAGCCGGGGAACCCCCTACTGAGCCGGGGCGGGCTGCGCCATCTGCCCGGTTCCGGGATTAGTTGGGCATGCAAACCAGAGTATGATGTAGAGCAGCAGGCTTCCAGGCAGGACTACGAAAGCTGCCCTGACCAGGAGCGGATCCACGCTGAAGTATTCCGCTATTCCGCCGCAAACTCCGCCAAGTATCTTGTTCTTGGTTGATTTGTACAGTTTCTTGTCACCCATGCAATTACCTCCATCCGCAGGCACATCGTAACGCAATAACGTTCAAGGGCAGGATATAAATAGATTCGTAATTATCACCAAGCCGACGCCCCTAAAAGGCGGTTTTTTAAAGACAATGTGTCAGAAATAATTGTTTTTTGTGTTAATTCAACCAGGGGAGAATGCATGCTGCGCAAGATAAAAACAACCGGGGAAGCTGGCGGCAGCGCTGGCCAGCAGCCTACAGGCGCAGCAATCATGGGCTTCTTTTTCAGGAGCCGCCCGCAAAGTTCCTTTGAGCAGG
>Ga0172368_10007410_pt1 | contig 11454 bp, 11 predicted proteins | sample Lak11m_FD_114540 | JGI IMG/M metagenome (GOLD analysis project Ga0172368, IMG submission 114540) | Freshwater microbial communities from Kabuno Bay, South-Kivu, Congo - kab_022012_11m | ecosystem: Environmental > Aquatic > Freshwater > Lake | place: Democratic Republic of the Congo: South-Kivu...
ACCTGCCAGACGCCGCCGGAGTTGTGGGATGGCACGGAGGCGGCACAGAAGCTCATGTCGGCGGCGTTGCGCACGGGTCAGCGGTTCGGTGCCGTGCATCTGATCGACATCCTGCGCGGCAAGGCGACTGAGAAAATCATGAAGTTCGGCCATGAACGCCTGCCCACCTTCGGTGTCGGCGCCGATCTCGACGAAGCCGCCTGGCGCAATATCGCCCGGCAGTTGCTGGTCGGCGGCCTGCTCTATGCCGACGCCCAGCAATATGGTGCGCTCAAGCTTACCGAAAATGCCAAGCCGGTGCTGAAGGGCGAGTCCACGCTGATGTTGCGGCGGCAAGTGTTGCATTTGAAGACGTCGCCGAAAAAGAAAATGCGCTCTTCAGTCAGCCTGGGAACGGCCGGTAAGGGCGTGTTCGACATGCTGCGCCAGTGGCGCGGCCAAGCTTCCCGCGAACAAGGCGTGCCCGCATATGTCATCTTGCATGACAAGACGTTGCAGGAACTGGCAATTCGACGTCCGCAGACGATGGACCAACTGCTCGATGTCGTCGGCATCGGCGAGGCCAAGGCCGCACGTTATGGTGCTGCCCTGCTTGGCCTGCTCAATACCTAGAATTTCTTCCCGCGGGATATGTCTGACGAACAGCCGGCAACGGCTTCGCTGCTACCTCGCGTTGGAATGATTGCTGGCGGTGCCACGGGATTGCCTATTGCTGTTGCGTGCAGGCTTGCCGCTTTGTGGCGAGCGCTGCTGCGGCGGATGCGATCGTGCCGGCGCTGCACTCCGCAGCGTCTGACGGCCCTTGTTGCGGCCATTTTTGATCGGTTCGGCGCGGATGCTCGGATCGGGTTCGAAGCCCGCCACGGCGCGCTTCTCGATCGGACGCTTGAGCAGGCGTTCGATGTCGCGCAGCAAGGCGTGTTCGTCGACGCAGACCAGCGACACGGCTTCGCCGCTGGCACCGGCGCGACCGGTGCGGCCGATCCGATGCACATAATCTTCCGGTACGTTGGGCAGTTCGTAATTCACCACATGCGGCAACTGGTCGATGTCCAGCCCGCGCGCGGCAATGTCGGTGGCGACCAGCACGTTCAGCTTGAGACTCTTGAAATCCGCCAGCGCCCGGGTGCGCGCACCCTGACTCTTGTTGCCATGGATTGCCGCTGAACCGATGCCGGCCTTGTTGAGCTTTTCGGAAAGCGCGTTGGCGCCGTGCTTGGTGCGCGTGAACACCAGCACCTGATGCCAGTGGTGATCCTCGATCAGCTTTTGCAGCAGGTCGCGCTTCTTCGCCTTGTCGACATGATAGACCGCCTGCGTGACCAAGTCGGCCGTGGCATTGCGCGGCGCCACTTCGACTGTCTGCGGGTCGCGCAGCAATCCGGCGGCGAGTGCGCGAATTTCCTCGGGAAATGTTGCCGAGAACAACAGGCTCTGCTTCTGTTTGGGGATCAGCGCGATGACTTTGCGGATGTCCGGCATGAAGCCCATGTCGAGCATGCGGTCAGCCTCGTCGAGAACGAAAATCTCGATGCCTGACAAGTCGGTATTGCGCTGGCCGAGATGGTCAAGCAGCCGGCCGGGAGTGGCGACGAGGATATCCAGGCCGCTCTTCAGCGCCTTCACCTGCGGCACCATGCTGATGCCGCCGAAAATGGCCGCCGATTTGAGCGGCAGGTGCTTGCCGTAGGCGCATACGCTTTGCTCGACCTGGGCAGCCAGCTCGCGCGTCGGCGTGAGGATCAGGACGCGCGGTTTGCCGCGCGCAACGGCCGGGCGCGTACTGAGAAGCTGCAGGATGGGCAAGGTGAAGCCGGCGGTCTTGCCGGTGCCGGTCTGCGCCGCCGCCATCAGGTCGCGACCGGCGAGGACCACCGGAATCGCCTGTGCCTGGATCGGGGTGGGCGTGTCGTAGCCTTGCTCGGCAACGGCACGCAGAAGTTCGGCACGCAGGCCGAGATGAGTAAATTGCATGGGGCAGTACTCCTAGACTCAACCCTGCGTGAATATCACACACCAGTCCAGGAAGAATCGCTTACGGGATGGAACGCGGAGAGGGAATCTAAACGCGATGCGCGGCAAACAGACGGATAGGATGGCCAACGCGGGGCGCAGTGTAACAGCTTAACCGGGAATCACAAGAAAAGAATTTCAGTTGTTATCCAGATGGCGCCACAAGTACCAGCAGGCAACCGAGCGATAAGGCCGCCAGCGTTCCGCAACGCGCTGCATCTGTGCCGTTTCGCCGTACAGCAGCCGCACTGAACGGGACAGTCCGGCATCGCCGAGCGAGAGGATGTCGGGACGCCGGAGCGTGAAGATCAGGAACATCTCGGCAGTCCAGCGGCCAATGCCGGGAACTTCCGTAAGTGCGGCAATTACCGCTTCGTCATCGAGCTTGCGGATGCTCGCGAGATCCAGGTGCCCTTGCACGACGCGCCGCGCCAGCTCATGGATGTAGCGGGTCTTGGCCGTCGACAATCCGGCCGCGCGCAGAACTTCGGGTTCCAGTGCCAGCATCGCCTCGGCGGTGAAGGGACGGGCTGCCTGTTGCGCGACGCGGCCGGCGATGGTCGCCGCTGCCTTGGTCGATAATTGCTGGCTGATGATGGCCGAAGTCAGGGCATGGAAGGGCCGGGCTTTCTTGGCGTCGAGCCGGCAGTTGCCGTGAGTCCTCACCAGCTTTGCCATCACCCGGTCGGTCCGGCTCAAGTGTTGTTCGGCCAGACGCAGCCGGGCCGGGGTCAGGACGAGCGAGCGGAGCGTGACAGGTTTTTTGGCAGACGCAGCGGCAACCTCAGCGGCGTGTTTCAACGATGGTTTTGCGGTTGTCATGTTCAGCCACAGAGCAACTGGGTGAGGTAGCGACAGGCCTGGGTTATACCCGTGGGCGCCGGGCGTGGCGTAGGTACCGCATGCCAGATCTGCGCCAGGGGTTCCGCCAGGTCGCCAGTGTCGGCGGCGGCGCGGGTGATCGCCGCGGTACGGTTGTGGGTCTTCACCCAGTCGATCAGGCAAGCCTCTTCGGGCCAATCCGGACGGCGCAAATAGAGCATCGGAATACCCTGGCAGGCCCCCTCGACGAAGCTGCCGTAGCCAGTCTTGGTGATCAGGGCATCGGCGCTAGCAAGCACTTCGGCAAAGGAAAGGTTTGCAGCGAAGTGCCGGATGTCGTTCCTGCCATTTGCTTCACTGCCGGGCACCAGCCAGTACACATTTGGAAGACGCGGCCAGGCGCTTATCGGTAATCGATGGTCGACTCCGCCAAGCACGATCAGCACCCAGCGCGCCTCAGCCGGCAGATCCAAACAGCCGGCAATCTTGTCACGCCGGGCAGGCAGGACTTCGGCGATTGGGCCGATGGGATGAAGGTTTTGCAGCTCCGGCATGGGCATGCCCGGTGTGACGCGCAGAAATGCGGCGGCGCCGTTGTATGCGCACAGCATGGCGGCGTGGATCGTTGCGGCCCAGGCTTCTTTTCCGAAGTAATGCGCAAACAGGTCGGCCCAGTTCAAGGAGCAGGTTGCCACGGACGGAATGCCCGCTGCGGCGGCACCCGCCAGGGGAAGGTAGGAGACGTTGCTGAAGACCAGGTCGGGCTTCAGCTTGCGCAGAAAATCGGCTTCGTCTGAAACGACCGCGGCCCAGTCATGGTGCCGCGCTCGGTAGCGTGCGGCACTGGCGGCCAGGTCGATGTCCAGCGCGTTGTGCATCACGAAACCGAAATCCGCAGTTCCGGCAACGTACTCAAAGGGTGCCCGGATGCGCATCCGGAGGCGTTCATGCGACAGGCCGCTGCGTACGGTCAGGCGCAATCCGGGCAGCGCCTGCTGCAGAGCGTTGAGTATCGACGCGGTTTGCGCAAGATGGCCGAAACCGTGAGCGGAAATGTCGACGAACAGTCGCATGATGCCGGGCTGCCGGTGATTTGAATTTCAGGCCAACCCGCGTGCCAGATCCGTTTCGATGTCGGTCACGGCCTCGAGCCCTACCGCCATGCGCAGCAGTCCTTCAGTGATGCCGGAGGCTGCGCGCGCTTCCGCGCTGATGCGGCCATGCGTGGTGCTGGCCGGATGAGTGATGGTCGTCTTGGTATCGCCCAGGTTGGCGGTAATCGAAAGCAGCCGGCAGTTGTCGACCACGCGCCAGGCTGCTTCGCGTCCGCCGGCAACCTCGAAGCTGACGATTGCACCGCCGCTGGCTTGCTGGCGCGAGGCCAGGGCGTGCTGCGGATGGGAATCGAGCCCCGGGTAAAACACGCGCATCACGCGCGGTTGGGCTTCCAGCCAGCGCGCCAGTTCGAGGGCGTTGGCCGATTGCGCCTGCATGCGAATCTTGAGCGTTTCCAGGCCCTTGAGGATCACCCAAGCGTTAAACGGAGAAATCGTCGGGCCGGCGGTGCGCAGGAACTTGAAAACTTCCTCGGTCAGAGTCTGATTGCCGCACACGGCGCCGCCGAGAACCCGCCCCTGCCCGTCGAGATATTTGGTGGCCGAATGAATCACCAGATCGGCGCCGAACTCCAGCGGCCGCTGCAAGGCTGGTGTGCAGAAACAGTTGTCCACCGCTAGCAGCGCGCCGCCGGCATGCGCCACCTGGGCCAACGCAGCGATATCGAACACTTCGGTGAGCGGGTTGGAGGGTGTTTCGATGAAAACCAGGCGGGAATTGTGTTTGAGCGCGGCGCGAAAAGCGGCCGGGTCTCCGCCGTCGACGAAGTCGGTATCGATGCCGAATTTCGGCAGGATATTGCCAAACAGTTGCTGGGTGGCGCCGAAAATGCTGCGCGAGGCCACGATATGGTCGCCACCCTTGAGCAAGGCCATGATCATGGCGAGGATTGCCGCCATTCCCGACGCCGTGGCGATGCATCGCTCTGCGCCTTCCAGAGCCGCCAGGCGCTCCTGGAAGGTGGTCACGGTCGGATTGGTGAAGCGGGCGTAAACGTTGCCGGCTTCTTCACCGGAAAAGCGCGCCGCAGCCTGTGCCGCGTTCTCGAAGACGAAGCTGGAAGTCAGGTAGAGCGCTTCGGAGTGTTCGTTGAACTGGCTGCGCTCCTGGCCGGCGCGCACCGCCAGGGTATCGAAAGCAGGTTTGTCGCTCATGTCGGTCACCATCAATGAAAAAACCCGGCCAGCAAATTCTGTGCGGACCGGGTTGGGTTCGCTTTAGCAGTATTTGTTAGGCGCCCGCAAGCTGAATCAACTCGGCGCAGGACGAAACTTACACGGCCTCCGGTATAGCGTCAACGACTTGCATCATTCGGTGATCAAATTGAGGTCGAGTTGAGCGTCTTCGTTTTCATCGTCATAGCGCTTCACCGCTGAGCCGCGCGTCAATTCAACCTTCGAGAGATATTCCCCGGTGATATCGCCAGTGATGTACTGTCCGTCGAAGCAGGATGTCTCAAAGCTGTTGATGCTGTGATTGAGGGCATGCACGGCCGCCTTGAGATCATCGAGATCCTGGTAAATCAAGGCGTCAGCGCCGATCTCTTGGCGTATTTCCTCGTCGGAGCGATCGCAGGCGATCAGTTCGCCGCGCGTCGGCATGTCGATGCCATAGACATTGGGGAAGCGCACCGGCGGCGCGGCCGAGGCGAAATAGACGTGGCGTGCACCGGCTTCGCGGGCCATCGTGACGATTTCGCGGCTGGTGGTGCCGCGCACGATCGAATCGTCGACCAGCAGCACGTTCTTGGCTTGGAATTCCATGCCGATCGCGTTGAGTTTCTGGCGCACGGATTTGCTGCGCTGCTTTTGTCCGGGCATGATGAAAGTACGACCGATGTAGCGGTTCTTGACGAAGCCCTCGCGGTAGGACAGGTTAAGGCGTTTGGCCAGTTCCATGGCAGCCGGCCGGCTCGAATCCGGGATCGGGATGACCGTGTCGATCTCCAGGTGCGGCATGGTGTGCTTGATTTTATTGGCGAGGTATTCGCCCATCTTGAGTCGCGTGGCATACACCGAGATGCCGTCGATCAGCGAATCGGGACGCGCCAGATAGACGAACTCGAATATGCAAGGCGCATGGGTCGTGCGTTCGGCGCATTGGCGGCTGACGAAATTGCCCTTGGTGTCGATCAGGACCGCCTCGCCCGGTGCGACATCGCGCAAGACCTTGAAGCCGAGCGTATCGAGTGCGACGCTTTCCGAGGCAACCATGTATTCCATTCCGGCTTCGGTCTGGTGGCGGCCGATGATCAGCGGCCGGATGCCGTAGGGGTCGCGAAAAGCCAGCAGGCCGTAGCCCGCGATCATGACCACCACCGCGTAGGCGCCGCGCACGCGCCGATGCACACTCGCCACGGCGCGGAAAATGATTTCGGCGTCGACCTGGTACTTGGTCGAGGCGGCCTGGAGCTCGTGCGCCAGCACATTGAGCAGCACCTCCGAGTCGGAGTTGGTGTTCATGTGACGCAAATCCTGGAGGAACATGTCCTGCTTAAGTTGCATGGCATTGGTCAGATTGCCGTTGTGCGCCAGCATCAAGCCGAAGGGCGAATTGACGTAGAACGGTTGTGCTTCGGCGACATTGTCGGCGGAACCTGCGGTCGGATAGCGGCAATGGCCAATGCCCCAATTGCCGGTCAGGTTGATCATGTTGCGCGTGCGGAACACGTCGCGCACCAGCCCGGGCCCCTTGTGCATGTGGAAGCGTCCGGAGTGCGCGGTGGCGATACCGGCGGCATCCTGACCGCGGTGCTGCAGCACTTGCAGTCCATCGTAGAGCAGCTGGTTGACGGGCGTCGTTGCGACCACCCCGATAATTCCACACATCGTTAGAGCACCTATCGATATCGAATCTTCTGCGCTACTTGCGGCGGCAGCCAAGGCTTGAATGCCAGTACCGCAGTTTCCAGTGGCGGCGCCAGTATAGCTTCGCGCCACCATGTCTGGCGGGGAAATTCTGTCAAGCCGCCCAGCATCACTCCAGCCAGGGCGATCAGTACACCGCGCATCAATCCGAACACCACGCCAAGAAACCTGTCAACCAGCCCCAGTCCGACCGCGCGCAGCAGGCGGGAGATCAAGAAACGCAGGAGGGAGAACAACAGCAGGGTCAGCACGAACACGGCAACAAAGCCCAACACCTGCCTTAAGACCGGATCGCGCAACCAGGCAGACAAGATTTCCGCGGCCTGGCTTCCCCAAATTTTTGCGGCGAAGAAAGCCGCCACCCAGGCCAGCAAGGCCAGTATTTCACTGACGACACCTCGCCACAGTCCCAGCAGGGCAGACAGGACAAGCACCGCCACAACTGCGCAATCGAAGGCGGCAAAATCCATCATCAGCGTCGGGGATTACTTCTTGGCAACGATGCCGCCCAATGGTGCTCCGGCACCGATCTTCTTCAGGCGCTCGTGGGCTTTTTCGGCGGCCTCGCGACTGTCAAACGGCCCGCTGCGCACGCGTGTTCGGGGGCCTTGCGGCGTATCCACTTTTTCGGTGAAGGAGGGAAGTCCCAAGCCCTTGATCTTCCCCTGCAGTACTTTGACGTTGGCCATGTCCTGATAGGCGCCGAGTTGCACAATCCACTGCTCGGCATTGAGCAGATCGGTGGCTCTTGCTGCCTCTCGTGCCGCTTCCGGTTCCTGGGAGATGCTTTTCGCCGTCGGCTTTTCTGCGGATTTTTCCACGGATTTTTCGGTGGCCTTGGTTTCACCCGATTTTGCGGAAGCACTCGGTGGGTTGGGCACACTGGCTTTGGGAGGCTCGATCTTTGTTTCCGGCTTTGCGTCAAGTTTCGCATCCGCCTTTGGAGACGGTTTGCCGTCGGGCTGAACTTCGGTCGCTGCAGCCACGGCAGGCGCCGATGAGGCCGGTGTCGCAGCCGGCTTGTTCGGGGCGACGCGGGAGAGGGCCGGAACCGACGAGAGCTCCTGGCTCGGGATGCGAATCTGGATGTCCTGGGTGAGCGGCTTCGGTTCCTGATCCATCACCATGGGCAGCACGATCACTGCCAGGAAAGCAAGCGCTATGGCGCCGACCAGCCGCCGTCGCGCACGCTTCTTGAGGGTGAGTTGTTCGTCGGCGATAGCTTCGTTGGCGATTTCAGCCGCCGGATTGAATCCCAGGTCATTTTCAGCCATAAGCTTCTACGCTAGTTCGAGCAGAACATCCGCGACAGTTTGGAAGGATCCGAACGCCAGAATTCTATCATCCCCATCCGCGTTCTCTCGTGCATGCCGAAATGCTTCGGCTGGCCTGGCAAAGCTTCGCAACGGCGTAATTGCCTGATCCTGGAGCAGACGGGAAAGCTCGGTGGCATCCGCCGCGCGCGTTCCCTCCAGCGAGCATGGCAGCCAATAAGTGATCTGGCCGGCGAGCGCTGTCACGACAGCCGCGATGTCCTTGTCGCGCAGCATGCCGAACACGGCCCAGGTCTTGCCGGTGAGCGCTTGCGCTTTCTGATCGAGCCGAAGGTTGTCCGCCAGCTCTCGGGCGGCTTGAGGATTGTGTGCGACATCCAGCACGATGACCGGTCGTCCCGGCAGAACTTGGAAGCGTCCCGCAAGCGTGACTTCGCGCAAGCCTTGGCGAATGTCATCGGGCCCGACCGGCAGGCGTGCGTCCATTATCTGCAGTGCTGCCAGGGCGCCGCTGGCGTTCTGCAATTGGCTCGCTCCGCGGATATTGGGCAAGGGCAGGTCATCGCAACGGGTGGTGCTGTCATCGAGGCCCAGCCAGAACGACCACTTTCCTGTTGCGCGGACATAGTTGAAGTCCTTGCCAATCCGGTACAGCGGCGCAGCAATCTTCCGGGCATGTTCAACCAGGCTCGACGGCGGGTTTGGATCGGCGCAGATAGCCGGTTTGCCGGTGCGAAAGATTCCGGCTTTCTCGAAGCCGATTATTTCCCGCGTCTCGCCCAGATACTCGGTGTGATCGATATCGACGGCCGTGACAATCGCGCAATCCGCAGCGTAAATGTTGACGGCATCCAGCCGGCCGCCAAGGCCGACTTCAAGAATGAGGACATCCACGCCGGTGCTCGCGAAACACTCCCACGCGGCCAGGGTCCCGAATTCGAAATAAGTCAGTGCGATGCCCGCGCGGCATTCCTCGACTCGCGCAAAGCTTTCGCAGAGCAGCTCAGCGGCGATCGCTGTGCCGCCGATCCGGACGCGTTCGGTGTAGTCGAGCAGGTGCGGCGAGGTGTACAGACCGACACGGTATCCCGCGCAAGTCAGGATGCTCTCCAGCATGGCGCAAGTGGAACCTTTGCCATTGGTTCCGGCGACGGTGATCACGGGAAAAGCGGGGCATTGTCCCAGTGCCCGACTGACCGCCTGGACCCGATCCAGACCCAGTTCGATGCCGGCTGCCCCCCGTGGATGCTGGGCTTCGAGATGTTTCAGCCAGTCGGCCAGGGTCTCGGGCAAAGGAAACTCTATTGCACCGCCGGGACGCGTTGCAGCAAGGTCAGCAATGCAGCGATCCGGTCGCGCTGTTCGCGGCGATCGACGATCATGTCAATGGCGCCTTTGCCCAGCAGAAACTCGGAACGCTGGAAACCATCGGGCAATTTTTCCCGCACCGTCTGCTCGATTACGCGCGGTCCGGCGAAACCGATCAAGGCGCCGGGTTCGGCGAGGACGACATCGGCGACAAAGGCAAAGCTTGCCGAAACACCACCGGTGGTCGGGTTCGTCAGCAGGCTGATGAAAGGCAGGCGCTGCTGCGCCAGGCGGGATACGGCGGCCGTCGTCTTGGCCATCTGCAGCAGGGAGAAGAGGCCTTCCTGCATGCGTGCGCCACCCGTGGCCGTGATGCAAATGAAGGGCAACTGCTGCTCGATGGCAGCCAGCACACCGCGCACGAAACGTTCGCCAACTACGGCACCCATCGATCCGCCGATGAAGGCATATTCAAAACAGGCAACCACCACCGGCACGGTCTTGATCGCGCCCTGCATCACCACCAGCGCATCGGTTTCGCCGGTTTCGGCCTGCGCCGCGGCGATGCGATCGGTATAGCGGCGGCTGTCCTTGAATTTGAGCGGATCGAGCGGGAGCACTTCGGCGCCGATCTCGAAACGGCCTTCCGGATCGAGCAGCAGGTCGAGGCGCGGCCTGGCGCGCAAGGGGTGATGATGTCCGCACTTCGGGCAGACGTTCTGGTTGTTCTCCAGATCACTGGTGTACAACACCGCCTCACAGGCCGGGCATTTGGACCAGAGCCCTTCCGGAATGGACTTGCGCGTGCCCTCGGCGCGCTTGATTTTGGGCGGGAGCAGTTTCTGCAGCCAACTCATGGCGTTATCTCCTTGCTGTCGAGCGCCTTGCGGATCTCCCGCAGAAAAGCGCCTACGCGGACAGTCACTTCGGGACGCGGCGAATTTTCGATTTCCTCGATGATGCGGCTGCCGATAATCACGGCGTCGGCGACCGCAGCGATGCGCCGGGCGCTTTGCGCATCGCGGATGCCGAAACCGACTCCGACCGGCAGACCGATCTTGTCGCGAATGCTCGGGATGCGGCGTCCGACTTCGGCGATATCAAGCGTTCCAGAGCCGGTGACCCCTTTGAGGGAAACATAGTAGATGTAGCCGCTGGCATGTGGGGCCACTTCGTCGCAGCGACGTTCGTTGGAAGTCGGTGCCAGCAGAAATATCGGATCGATCTGGTGGGCGCGAAGATCCGCGGCGAAATCCGCGCATTCTTCGGGCGGGTAATCGACCACCAGTACACCGTCGACTCCAGCCGCTTGGGCGTCGGCGACAAATGCCCTGTCGCCGTAAGCCTCAATGGGGTTGGCATAACCCATGAGCACCAGCGGGGTCGTCTGATTCTCCTGGCGAAAGGCCCGGACAATATCGAGCACGCGGCGCAGGCTCATGCCCTGCTTCAAGGCACGCTCCGAAGCGCGCTGGATGGTCGGCCCGTCGGCCATGGGGTCGGAGAAGGGCACCCCCAGTTCGATGATGTCGGCGCCGTTGTCAACCAGGGTGCGTAGCAGCGGCAGGGTCATCTCGGGATCGGGGTCGCCGGCGGTGATGAAGGGGATCAGCGCCTTGCCGCCTTTTCTCCTGAGTGTCTCGAATATCTTGGCGATGCGGCCCATCATTCATCCAGAAAATAGTCGGAATCGACGCGCTTGATTTCATAGCTGGTAACTGTCGTTACGCCCAATCCGTAGTCGATCATCAGATCGGCCAGCATCGGGCCATCAATGAGGACGATTTTGTTGTTAACCTGCGCCGCATAAGGCCGTGCTTCCTTGCTGTCGGCACAATAGCGCAGCAGAGGCAACATCAAGGTCTGAAAATCAGGGATCGGCATAATGTCAGGCGTACATCAACCGGGCACCCTTAGGTTCCGGAACGGGGTGGCCAAATTCGCGGGCGGTGTCGAGCCAAAGACCTATGGCATCGTCAATATTGGCGAGGGCTTGCTGGCGATTGGCGCCATGTGCCATGCAACCCGGCAGTTCAGGTACCTCGGCGATATAG